>Ga0209756_1000397_pt1 | contig 42639 bp, 50 predicted proteins | sample ETNvirenome_6_85_FD_184071 | JGI IMG/M metagenome (GOLD analysis project Ga0209756, IMG submission 184071) | Marine viral communities from the Pacific Ocean - ETNP_6_85 (SPAdes) (version 3) | ecosystem: Environmental > Aquatic > Marine > Oceanic | place: Pacific Ocean | collected 2013-06-19 | reverse complement strand
TTCTAGGTCCAGCCCCCCCCCCGGGGCCTCCGCTGGCCCGGTCCGGGGACACCACCGGCCCTGGACTCCCGCCGGGGACCCGTAGGTCTACGTAGGTCTACGTAGGTCCACGTGGGTCCACGTGGGCCTAGAGTTGTGGGGTCTGGGGGTCCACGGCCCGGGTCCAGCTGGCCGTTCCCCGGTGTCCCCACGGGGTCACCCGGGGGGTAACAGAAAATCTTTCGGAACTTGCGTAACATTATGTGCCTTGTTCGTGTTACCATCCACATCACCCGCCGATAGTGGGTGAAGAAAATGGGTCAGCCGAGGCCCCCCGCCAGAGGAGCGGACAACACGCGGCAGACGAGACACCACCCGAACTGACGGCAACCCGGATCGGGGGAGATGGTCCCGCAAGGCGCGGTCTGCGAGAGCAGGCCAAGGCGAACGGTGAACCCCCCCGGTGAGGCTCCCCAGAGCGAACGAGGGCAGCGAGCAGGGACCGAGCAGCCAGGGCAGGCGATGACCAGAGCAACGGGTCTCGGCGGACAAGCCAACCGGCAAATCGACAGGACAATCACAGGGCCAACCGCTTGGGGATGGCCGGGTTCGAGACCCGGTGGCCTTGCCGTGACCAGCCGACGCGTGCTGGTCGCTGACACAGGAGATCACCATGATCCTCAAGGCGCAGAACGAAGAGGCCGCGAAGGCCGAGGCAGTCTGCATCAGCCGGGCCAACCCCGGCGTCCGCATCGACGTGTTCGTCGATGGTGGGTGCTTCGTCGCCGAGGGCAACTCGCCCACGTCGCCGCACCTCTTCTGGTTCGCTCAAGACGGTCGGCTCCACGACTGCTAGGCGGACGACGCCGGGTCGCCCCCGGCACCTGGGTTAGGGCGATGGACGCCAGCGGGACTCCATACTCCTGCTTCCCCCGGTTCGATTCCGGGCTGATCCACCGTGAGCCGCCGACGGGCGCGGCTCGCAGGCAACGGGAGGCCATCATGGCAACCTTCACAACCATCCGCAGCATCGACGGCAAGGCCGTCATCAGTGGCCTGCATGACCAGCCAGACGGCCAGGTCGTCGCACGGTCCGGCGACATCATCGTCGCCAAGCACCCCGGCTATCAGTGGTACGGGACCGAGGGCAACCGGGGCTACGCCCGGGCCGAGACGGTCGTCTACCGGGTGGACACGTTCCGCCCCGCTGGCCTGGTGGCCTCGGTACACGTCGAGGACATCTGCCGGATCGACGCCAGGTCCGACGCCCTCACCTACGACCGGCTCATCGAGGGCCTCGAAGGCGAGAGCCACGTCACCACCATCTACCGGTAGCTCACTACCACCCCAGGCCGCTCTGACCGGCGACCTGGGGACCATGCCAACGGCAGCGACGGGCTGCCCGGCAGTAGTCAAAGGAGGCCATCATGGCCGCAAAGACACGCATCGACGTTCTCCACCTCAACTGGGACCGCACCAGCCGAGACGAGCGAGACGACATCCGAGGCGACTCCGGTCCTGCGCCGGACGCCGACCCGGCGAAGACGAAGGCAGCCCTGGCCGCCCTGGGCACCGGCAAGTACGACCTGGTCGCCACCCGGCAGACCGGACTGATCCTCATCCCGGACGGCGACGTTCTGGACGAGGCGTACCGCCAGTCGAACACCATCGAGGACTACTGGTTCGAGAATGGGACCGGCTACTGGACGACCTGCTCGACCGAGGTCCGCTCCACCAGCGTCGGCGACATCATCAAGCTGACCAGCACCCACGGTGACGACGTGAAGGTGGCCTGGTGGGTCACCGCCACGTTCGGCTTCCACAAGGTCGCCAGCACTACCCGGACGGCACCGACACCGTCGGCGCTGGACGACGACCGGATCGAGTACGAAGAGCGGCGGCTGGCCGCCTGCTACCCGGAACTCTACAGCTGGTAGAGGTCCACCCCTCCAGGCCCTGACCGGCCTGGCGGGGACCGTGGACTCCCGACGAGGGGAGTCCGCAGCATATTGGAGGACAATCATGACCAGCAAGACACAGGCACTGGCTGCGATCCGTCGAGCCAAGCTCGAGTTGGGGCGCGTTCAGGCAGCAGTCGAAAACGACCACTATCAGGGCATCACTGGCGGCGCTGCGATAGCGCAAGACGCGATCAACCAGCAATTCGGCATCGTCTTTGCCTATGGCCGCGACCACGGCGGCGATCTCCGGATCGTCAAGAATTACGAGCGCACGGCGGCGATCTCCGGATCGTCAAGAATTACGAGCTACGATGTCCCCGGCACGAAGCTGCACATTGACCGCTCGCTCTGCAACGACGAGTGGGTCATCTGGCACGGTTCCGAACTGGGATTCGATCCGGACGCCTTCAACCTCGACCGATTCCCCACGCTGAAGGCGGCGCGGGAGGCGCTCGCCACCGGCAAGGTCGGCGGGGAATTCACCGGACGCATCTTCACCGGACGCATCAGCACAACCTGAGCACCGGCACCTGCCGGGGTCGTTGACTCGACCCCGTCGGGACCGTGAACCCCCGAACGGGTGGGGTTCGCAGCAGATGGAGGCTCGCATGAGCTACGTAGTGGAACTGAGACAGAGCGAGGCGCTCGACTTCGGCGCAGCGCCTGGACCCGACGGCGAACTCCTGGTTGGTGTCTGGAACGGCATCCTCTCCTGGAGGGACGAGTTCGGGGCCGACGAGTTCGTCCGCACCGAGCAGAGCGTCTTCAACCGGAACCGCACCTCGGGCCGAGCGAAGTCGCTGGCCGCCGCGCAGGCCGGGCGGAAGCGCATCGCATACCAGCGCTACTTCGACGAGACCGGCAACCGCTGGGAAGTCGAACAGCGCGAAGAGAAGCTGGCGAAGCGGCTCCAGGAGCGCATCGACCACGCCGTCAAGGTTTTGACCAACGAGGGTTGGACGGTCACCCCACCGGAGGGGGCCTGAGCGCGGCGTCATCCGCCTCTTCGTCCAGGACGGCAGCTGGCAGGCCGACAACGCTCGGGCCGCCGACGCCGACACGATCCTGGACCTGTTCGGGACGCACATCCTGCCGACCCCGTTCGGGTCGGCGACGCCGGGGAACATCGTCGCGGCCTGCCTGGCCGTGAAGAACCCCGACGACGACATCGTCATCGACTGACGGCGTCACCCCGGCTGGCCTTGACCGGCCAGTCGGGGACCAGGCCGCCCCCTGATGGGGTGGCTCTCAAAGGGAGGTTCGCATGAACTTCTACGACAAGAGCGAGGCCGTCGAGCGCCTCCGCACCGGCTTCCAAAGCGTTCTGACCGACGTGAGCGAAGTCCGGGACCACGGCGTCGAGGCCATCCAGCGTGACCTCAGCAACGCGCTGAACGGCGGCGGGGTGAACACGGTCGCCACCTTCGTGGAGGCCCTGGTTCACGATCACCGGACCCTCCAGCAGGGTACGGTGCGCTGGTTCATCGAGGTGCTGGTCACCTACGGCGCGGTGTGCAGCGCCGATGACGGGGCGCTGATCGATGGTCGCAACGAGGCAGCTGTGAAGCTGTGCCAGGAGATCGCTGACCTGGTGGACGGCACCGGGTCGATACCGCACATCTAGACGATGGACCTGTGGGAGGCGGCTCGCCGCCTGGACCACGAACACGCATCGAGGACCGGGGCAACTACCGACTGAACGGTTCGTCCAGTCGGCGCTCGTCGCTTCGGCGGCGGGCGGCCTCGATGCTACGCCCGGGGGTGTCCCGTCCCCCCCGGGCACCGGGCCTGCGAATGGATTGCCCCGACGTAACACCGCATGTCGGCACGTCGGGTACTGGGGTTCGATTCCCCACAGGTCCACCGTGCTGCTGCCCCCTGATGGGGCGGCGCATCGAATAGAGGAGGCCGTCATGGCCGAAGAGCAACACGAGTTCCTGGTCAAATGTAGGGTCGCTAAGCCCGACTTTCGTCTCGGGGAAGAGTTCTACCCGGAGTCCGGGCTGATCGTCATCAAGGCCGATGGACCGTGGGACGCCGTCCGCCGGGCGCTGGCCGTCAGGTACGGAACCAACCTGACCGTCGGCGGGGTGGACGTGGACCGAGGCACCAACCAGTGGCGGGCGACCGGCTGGCATGTCATCGATAAAGATGGCGGATTCACCCACGAGGGCTACGCCACGCAGCGGACCTTCAGGGACGAGGGCGAGATCTTCTCGCTCTCCAAGGCCCTCCCGGAGGTTGGGTACGAGGTGGGCTTCGAGGTCGAGGCCCAGGTCACCCAGGCGGTGAACGAGTACATCGAAGACCTCGATGGTGCCTGGGAACCCCTCGACGAGTCGTTCAGCGCGACCGAGGCCGAGGCCCAGGACGCCATCGAGCAGGTGAAGGCGCTCGGCCCTGAGTGGGCCACCGCCCGCTACCGGATCGTCCCGGCTGCCCGCGAGTCCTGGGTCCAGTAGGACCTACCCCACCTGGCCCTGACCGGCCAGGTGGGGACCGTGTCGGCCCCGCTGGGGGGCTGACGATCGAAGGGAGACCCCGATGTCGAAGCACGTCGACGTTCTGGTCAACCTGTACACCGTCCGCCGCTACGGCGCGATCGGCGAAGGCTTCATCGACATGAACTTCGTCCTCGCCCGGAGCGGCATGGCGGCGGTGGAGAAGGTCACCGACAGAGATGTCGTGAGCGTGAAGAACCGGAAAGGCTGGTACGAGATCAGCCCCGATTCTAAGCAGCCGGTCTTCGCGCAGGTCACAAGGCCCCCCGGATTCTTCCGGTAGGTCTTCCCCCCGGTGCCGTTGATTCGGTGCCGGTGGGACCAGGCTGCCCCCTGATGGGGCGGCATGCGACTGGAGGTCGCAATGGAAATCGAGTATCAGCCGTCCGACGGCATCCGGCAGTTCGCTGAGGGTTCCAACCTCCGCGTTGACGCCGACAAACTGGGGCAGCTAGCCCCGGTCATCCGGCAGGTTGGCGCTCACGCCGCGTCCAGCTGGGACGTTCACGACGTTGATCCGGCACAGGTCCGCATCTCTGCGGCCACGGCGGGCACCGTCCCCACCGGCAACCTGGACCTCGCGGTCCTGGGTAGCCAACACGCCGTCAGCCCGAACGGGCTGTACGGTCCTCGGGACTCGCAGTTCATCGCCGAGTTCGCGCTGAACGACTGGGCCACCGAGCAGCTGGGTTCCACCCGGCTGGAGATCCCGGTCCGCTACGTCCGGCAGCTAGTCAAGGGCAAGGGCAAGGTCGAGGCCCAGCCTCGCGTCTTCGGTAACCTCGCCAACGACCTGCTCCGGGTGAAGTCGGCGCAGGACCGCCGGTTCCTCATTCGGGGGTCCGGCGACAAGGTCCGGGCGGTCCTCTCGAATCGCTACCGGATCTTCGACAACCACCAGATCCTGGCCCCGCTGATCAACGCCCTGTCCGGGCGGATCGACGCGGACCACCTGGAGGTTGACACGTTCGGGATCTCGGACACCAAGTTCCACCTGGGCCTGGTGTTCAAGGACCACCGCTACACCGGCAACCCGTCCTACGGCGGCGAGCAGGGGAAGCACGTCCGCGTCGAGGGACTCAAGCCCGGCGACGACTTCTACGGCGGGATCTGGTTCTCGAACTCCGAGGTCGGCGACGGCGGCACCGTCATCGCTCCCCGGCTGTTCCGGGTGACCTGCTCCAACGGGCTGGTGTCCGAGGAGCGGGTGTGGGACAAGCGCCACCAGGGCAGCCAGTGGTCCACGGACTTCCAGGCGGTCATCGAGACCGAACTGCGGGAGGGCATCCTGGCGGCCATCGAGGCCACGCCGCAGTTCATCGAGGCGTGGATCCAGAAGACCTCCCAGGTCGATGAGGATCCCCGGACCCGCCTCAAGGCGATAGGGAAGGTCGCCAACCTGACCCAGCTTCAGACGCAGCAGTTGCTGTTCTCGCTGGACCAGGAGTTCGAGGCCACCCGTGGCGGCGTAGTCAACGCCATCACCCGGGCAGCCCAGCACCAGAACCTGATCGAGGACCGGCACCAGCTGGAGTCCCTCGGTGGGTACGTGCTGAACCTGCCAGAGGCCCAGTACGAGTCGGCCTACGACGCCGACAAGGTGCTGGTCGAGGTGGCCCGGTAAGGGACACCACCCCCGTCGGGCCTGACCGCCCGGCGGGGGACCGTGAGCCGCCAACAAGGCGGCGAACCTTATGAGAGGAGGCCGTATGAAGACGGCCCAGTACAGAGTTCGTCGGTCCACCACCGACCGCGCCATCGAAGGGCAAGGGGCAACGACCCGAGTCATCGATGCCGAGTCGCCGTGGGAGGCCGTCAAGGCGATAGCTCGCCAGTTCAAGGATCCTCACCGGATCGTCCGGGGCATCGACAACGGGCGGCGGAAGAGGGTCCAGCACTACAAGAGCCAGACGGCGAGCGGCCTGCCGGTCCGATACCGGGTGCAGGCAGAGGATGGTTCTGATCTATGGTGAGTAACGTCATCCGAGAGGTACTGATCTTCATCGCCGAACTGGCGGTGTTTGCGCTCCTGCTCGGCCTGATGGTGATCGTGCTGGTGATCGCATGAAGATCACCGAATCCATCGAGGGCTATCTCGCCACCCTGGCGGGGAAGTCCCCCAACACCGTCAATGCCTACCGGCGCGGGCTGGACCTCCTGGAACGGAGCCTCGGCGACGATGGCCGAGACCAGGTCGATCAGCTAACCGACGACGTGGCCGAGGTGTTCTACCTGGAGTTGCTGGAGCAGGTTGCTCCGCAGACCGCCAACCTCTACGCCTCCGCAGTGCGCGGCTGGCTCGGTTTCCTGGTCCGGCGCAAGCTGCTGCCGGTCGGGTTCGACGCGATGGCTGCGCTGGAGGCACTGAAGGCGGTGGTGGTGACGCCCGGATACAGAGCGCCCCGAACCGACGTGGACTGCGAGGCTGTCGTGCAGGCAGCCTACGAGGTCCGCCTGCCCCGGCGACGGCGAACGCAGAACGCGGTTCGGCTCCAGGTTCTGCGGGACCGGGCGCTGATCCGGGTGCTGTACGCTACGGGGCTGCGGCGGGACGAGGTCCGCCGACTGAACACCACCGACATCGATGACGACGCCATCATCCTCACCGGCAAAGGAGGCCGGGAGAGAGTGGCGTTCCTGACCGCCGAGGCCATCGAGGCCGTCCGGGTGTACCTGGACGAGCGACCGCCGATCCGACCGAGACGGGGGTCGCAGCCGTTGTTCACCTCGGATCGGGGTAGGGGTAAAGGGCGGATCTCGCTACGGCAGATCAGCCGGGTTGTCGCACAGCTAGCCAGTCTCGCCGGGCAGCCGGTCGCACCTCATGACTTCAGGCACGCCTACGCCAGGCGGCTGATCCGCAACGGCGTGGACCTGGCTGAGGTCCAGGATCTCCTGGGCCACGCCTCGCCGGTGACCACCAAGACCATCTACGCCCGGTTCGACCGGGCGCACCTGGAGCGGGCGCACCAGCGCTCGACCAGGAAGGAGGATTGACACGCAAACAGGCCCGGTCCCCTTCGGGGGGCCGGGCCTTTTTGCGTTTACGCGTGCCATCTCGCGTACGCAGCGATCAGCGCCGCCTCGGCGCGGTCGGTGTCCCGCACCCGCTTGAACATGGGGCGGCGGCCCGGGAAGAGCCTGCCAGCCAGAACCCGGGACGCTGCCTTCCTCTTCTGCTTGTCCTTCTCTGGCTTCAGTCCCATCGCCTTCCTCCACTCCTGCGGCCTCACCAGCACCGGCTCCAGCCGGGCGGCGGCGAGCATGCCGAGCCACTCACCGTAGTTCTGGCCGAACTTGAAGGTGGACGCAACGCCCTGCCCGGGCATCGAGTGGACCTGCTCGATGGCGGCGACGGTGCCGGGCTGACGCCCCCAGGCGATGATCCACTCGGCGAGGTCGATCAGGGGCACAGAGTCCCGGTCGAAGAGGGCGGTCAAGAATGTCTTGCCGTTCTCATTCTCGACGAGGACGGCCACCGCCCCGCGCTTACCGGGATCGATGCCGATGTAGATGGTGCCCATTAGAACTCCACTTCCTGGAAGTGCCCGAACTCTCTCACGAACTCCATCGTGACCTGGCCGGTGGCTCCCTGTCTGTTCTTGGCTACGTGGATGTGCCTGTTCGATGCGTCGTCCTTGTCCTTCCACATGATCAGGACCACATCCGAGTCCTGCTCGATACTGCCAGAGCCGCGAAGGTGACTCAGCTGGGGCCGGACGTGGATCCGCTCGCCCTTCATGTCCCGGATGTCTACGTTCCGGTTGACCTGGGCACCCACCATGATGGGGATGTCCAGCCGGATCGAGAGCGCCTTCAGCATCCGGGTGACGATCTCCAGGTCGGTGACTCGGTTCCGTTCGCCCGCCGTCAGAAGCTGGAGGTAGTCCACGCAGATGAAATCCAGACTCAACTCGTCCCTCATTCGCTCGGCCAAGGCCATGACGGACTGGACCGAGTTGGTCGGGGACACCGAGACGTGGAATTGCAGACGGGAGATCTGGTTGAACGCCTCACTCAACGCCTTCTGCCGGTCATCATCGGTCGGGATCATCGAGGCTTGGACGGCGACCAGGTCCAGCAGTGTCTTCGTGGACATCCGGGTGAATCGGGACAGGATGCGCTCGGCCAGTTCCAGTTCGGTCAACTCTAGGGAGATGAACCCGCACCGGCGACCGGCCTCGCACTGCCGGATGGACTGATCGAGCATGAACGCACTCTTACCTACGGAGGTGGCAGCGGCGATGGTGTAGAGGCTGCCACGCCGGTAGCCACCGAGAAGGGCGTCGAGGGCCTTCGTCTCGGTGGGTATGGACAGATCTTCGACGCTGTCCATCTGTAGGTAGGCATTGATAGCGTCCCCAATGTAGGTGATCGCCGGGAGTTCCCGGCGAGCGCTTTGTAGGGCCTGGACGGCGGCGTCAATCGACTCATCCGGCGGCAGTCCCTGACGGGCTTCGTCACTGAGAAGTCTACCAGTTATGTCAATCCGACGCCGCTCCCCCATTCCCGCGACGACCTTTGCGTAGCGCTCCGCGTTCCCAGACCAGACGGTGGCGTCCACGATCCGGGTGAGCGTAGTCGCCGGGGTCCGGGTCCGCCCGAGGGCAGCGGCCACCAGGACCGGATCGATTTCACCAAGGGATGCCACGATCCCCATCGCCTGGAAGATATCCTTGCAGTGAGTAGACGAGAAGTCGTCGACGGTGAGGAGTCCTGCCACGACCGGCCACTGTTTCGGGTCGATCAGGCAAGACCCCAGAGTCGCCTCTTCAGCCTGCTGGGCTGCCGGTGTCTCCCAGGCGGGGACTGGTCCCCGCTCGGGACCGTGCATCAGTCGGTCTTGGACGCCATCGCGAGGCTGACGACATCAGCCGTCTGACCAAGGATGGTGTACTCCCCGTTCTGATACCTGCCCTTATGGAAGTCCACCGCCTTCGCAATATTGTCGATGGCGGTCTGGTCGATGGCCTTGTTTAGTCGGCTGACGGCGAGGGCGAAGGGGAGGAACTGGGGGGTGACTTGAGCTTCTTGATCCTCAGTCGCCGGTGCCGCCGCTTCAGCGCCGCCTTGCGCCTCCGCTTCGTCTCCTCCGCTTGATCCGGGTTCACCCGGTGAGTCTTGCTCATCGCTGGCCTCCCCGTGCATGCGGTTGATGTGCTGGGTCAGCCCGCGCTTAGTCTTCACGACCGTCGAGCAGTGGGGGCAGGCGACTCCTGTCTCCACTCCGCTCTCAACAGCGACAGTAGCCGGGAACGGATCCTCCACCCCGTCATCACTGTGGGGGGCGTCCTCAACTAGGTCGGCCCACGCCTCGCTCTCTTTTGGAGGAGGAGGCTGGATGTCCTGGCCCCGCAGATTCTGCCTCACGTCCTCGACCGTGCTGGCTTCCTTGACGGTGATGTCCACGACCGCGCTGGGAGGGACATCGATGACCTCGCCCTGGTCCTGACCGATCTCCATCGCCGTCTCCAGCGCCTCGGCGCGGGCCATCTTGGATCCGAATAGTGCGCGAGGCATGCTCTTCGCCAGCTTCCGCATCGCGGCGACCCGGCACATCCCGGGGTAGTGGTCAGGGTTCGTCCACGGGGACCGGCCCTTCGCCTTGTCGCGCATCGCCTCCAGTTCCGGCAGCGGCACAACGCCCACCATCTGGCCGCCCATCGTCGTCTTGCAGACGGCGTAGGCACCGATCATCCGGCCTCGTTCATCGGTCAGGGAGAACTGGTGAGAAACCTCGCCGGTGCCCTCGTTGAAGGCGAAATCGTCGTTCTCCCTCACGATGTCGGCGTGGATGCTGGCGACCTTGCCTGACTCATAGGCTAAATCTTTGCGGCCCTGGTAGCCGATGATCAGCTGGCATGTCCTGCCGAATGGGACTAGGTAGGCAGAGCCAGCTGCCGGGTTGATCTCCAGCCCCATCTGGGCAGCGCCCAGGATCGAGGTGAAGATCGACACCGGCTCGCACTCAAAGATGGTTGGGTTCACAACCATCGCCTGGATGGCGAGTTCGATCATCCGCTGGGGTCGGAGGCCGGTGGGCAGCACCTCCGCGAGTGTGTTGAGCCGATGGGAGGCGTTCATGATCTGCCTCATGCCCTCGACCTTCTGCGGTGTAATTGCGGTACTAGTCATTGTCTGGCCCCTTCATGAGAAACCGGCGGGTGCCGGGCTTGAGTTCGCTATGTTCGTCGGCGTACATCTCCACGTCAGCCTCGTCCATGCCGAAGTCGTCTATCAGTAGACCACTGAGGGTGTGGGCGAAGCTCCTCCAGTCCGTCCGGTAGCTGGCTTTGCTGGTCCGGTAGGTGACCCGGAACTGGTCGCCTGCCAGTTCGTCCGAGTCTTCGAGGGCGTTGATGAGTTGGTTCCGGTAGAACTGGAGCTTCTGCTCGGCGGCAGCCACCTCCAGTTTCGTCACCAGATATAGCTGCCCGGCCTCCTCGGTCACAGCGTCGGCGATGACCACGCTCTCGACCGAGTACGGGTGTTTGTCTCGCAGGTACTGCTCGTACTCGGGGGTGTCGTCCACCGGCGGCGGCTCCCCCTTCAGCACATGGTCGCCCCAGAAACGATCAGCCCTGTCGATCAGGTAGCCCTGGACCTCTTCGTCGGCCTCAATCTGATAGATGCGGAGATCCTGCCCGCCGATCAGGGCAGCCAGATCACACCGAGACAGGCCCTCGACATACATCTGCCACTGGCACTGGATCAGGTACTCGGGCGGCATCACCTGACTGCCGCTCTCACCCCAGCGGGGGATCTGCCGGAACCCGGGGGCCTTCTTCTCCAACAGGATCATGCTGGACGGGTCCACGATGGCGTCGGTGCCGGGCACCCCGGGACCCATGTTCGACGTGTAGGCGTGGGCGTCCGGTGTCGCCAGGTGGTGGGCCACGTCCGGGTGCCGGACCAGCGTGAACGGGGTCGCATCCACGACGTGATGCCCTGTCTGCTCCGAGTAGAGGGTTCCGATCACCGGCTCCATCAACTGGCCTGCCCTCATGGCTGTGTTCATCTCGACCGGCTGGCCGTCGCCGATCTTGTCCAGATACACCTGGAGGGGTGTCCTCCACCGGTACATCCCGCTGATGGCGGCGATGTCGGTCGCCGTCACCCCCGTCCTCCGCTCCGCGAGCCATTCAGTCTCTGTCGGCACTTAGTGCCTCCTGTTCTCTCTGCATGCGGCGCTCTTCACGCCCCATGTATTGCTCCAGCGCTTGCTGGATTAGTGTCTGCTTCGGCATACCCCGGACACGGGCGTAGTCACCGAGCCACTTGTTCAGGTGGCGAGGGATCTCTGGGTGGATCTTGACCAGGTCTACCCGCACACCAGTAGGAGTTCGCGCAGTCATAGGCACCTCCGTTCTCTGCGTCCGGGCCGACCGGCGCTGGTGCAAGACATGCCCCAGCACCGATCTCCATACGGCCCGGACAGAGAGTGTATCACGAGTCACCTGGCAGGTGACTCAGGAGGTTCTACTCTGGCGGGCGGTCGTCGCCGGTGAAGAAGGCGATCTTGATGGACGTAGTCATTGCGATCAGCGCACCGGTGATCATGTCCCGCTGGTCCTCGAAGAGGAAGGCGAACGCGACCAGCGCACCCACCGTTAGGACTACCAGAAACGTGGACAACCAGTCGCGGACTCTCGGACTCAGTACCATTGGGTCACTCCCATTCCATCAGCAGCGAGGTGCCGCTCACGATCTTGAACCACTCGTCACGTAGGTTGTGGAACCGCGCCAGTTCCTGGTCCGACATCATCGGCTCGAACTGCTGCGCGATCTGGAGTGCCTGCTCGAAGGCGGCCTCTCTGTTCTGTTTCATCTGGTAGTTGGTCGGGCCGACAGCTGGCTCCTGGTGGTCTTCCGGCAACGGCAGTTCGGCGTGGCCCCCACCGGCGAATGTGGTCATTGCCAGCGCGATGGCCTCAGCGATCCCCTGACGGGCGTCTCCGTTGTCGTGGGTGAGGATGGGCCGGTCCTCCGGGTGGTGGCCCACACCGCATTCGATGATGACGGCAGGCGTGGGCCGGGACGGGTAGTTGAATCCGTAGTACTGGCGCATGCCGAGTGTCGTCTGGTTGTTGCGGTAGAGCGGGATTCCGGTGGCACCCGGGTAGTCCCGGATCAGGATGTCCACCATCCGCTGGGACTCCTCGCGGACGTGGTCGAAATCCCCCGCGCTGAACCGGCAGCCCCTGTCTTTGCCGGGCGAGTAGCTGTCGTAGTGGAGGGAGACGAAGAGGTCGTAGTCCACGCCCTCGTAGATCCCGGCGTGGTAGTTGGCATCGGTGACGGTGACGCTGTGCCCGAGATCTCGCAGCCTCAGCGCCAGCTTGTCGGCCAGCGTCTCGTTGAACTGAAGTTCGTTCGGTGCCCCGGTCGCCCCCCGGAGGTGGACTAGGTCGTTGCTGACGATGTCCTGGTGCCCGATCTGGATGCAGAAGTCGCTCATCGTCCCCCCAGTTTTGTCTCGATCCGGGCAGACGCGGTGGCCTGCGCCTGCGCTGCCTCACGGACATCCCGGTGCATCTCGCGGGCGTCCTTGTCGTGCGCCCGCACCTGCGAGTGCGTGGAGTCAGCGAGGTCGATGGCCCGGGCCAGCTTTTCGTTGCCCTCGCGCACCTCCCGCAGCAGTTCGGCGATCATCGACCGTATTGACCCTCCGTTGCGGTCGGAGACCCACATCTTCAGAACCCACGAGGTGATAGCCAAGGAGGCTACCGCGACAGCCCAGCCGCCTGCCTGTTCTCCACCTTGCAGCATTTCTGCCATAGCAACCTATCCTCTGAGGCAAACGCCGCCCAGGCTGTACGTCGCGCTGTCGGCGTCAGCCGCCGTCACCACAACCCTCCACTGCGGAGGCACGTAGGTCTGGAGGCCCTGAGCGTTGGTGCCATTAACGCCCGCTGCGAGCAGACCAGGACCGGCAATTAGCACGTACTGGGCCGCACCGCTCAGGGAGATCTGGGTGAAGGCGCAGACCTGTTCATACGTCGTCGATTTGGGCATCTTCATCTCTATCGATAGCGTTAGCTGCGGCGTGGATGATTCTGCCGTCACGTCGAGGAACAGGATTAGGGCCTGCATTCCGGGGACGTTATACCCGTCACTGGTTGCCGTTGCCGTCCTGGCGGCACTCGCCAGGATCTCGAACGGTTCGTTGATCTTCGGCTGAGCCATGATTGAACTCCTATGCGATCTCGGCTGGGAGGCCGAGGCTATCTACGCCGGTCGCTGCTGAGGTTTTCTGATCTTCGTGAAGGGTGTTGAGGGCAGCCTGCCCGTAAGTGTCCTGCACCGCACGCCCCTCTTCATTGCGAAGCTGCTCGGCAAACTTCGTCTCTACCACCTGCTCCTTCTCGGCCTTGGTCAACCCGGCCAATTCGCGGGCGGGAATCTCGAAACGGAATGCTCGCGTGCTTGTCGCACCATCGTCGAACTCAACCACCGCCGTGCCGGTGAAGATCGGGCCGCTGGCCCCCTGCTCAACGAACGAGGGAGCTATCACCTTCTTACTGACGACATCAGCCATTAGAGAATCCTTCCGCTGCGACCCACATAAGGCCGGAACTGGTACGCAACTGCGTCGGGGTCGGTTCGGGATGCGAGGTTTGCGGAACCCATCAAGGTTCCACCGACCGAGTACCAGTCCTGATAGAGCAGGACGCAACGGCCAACAGCCCCAGCGCCGCCATTGGCGCTTCCGCCGCCACCAGTGCCCCCGGACCCACCCAGCAGGCCAATCACGGTCCCCGTCGTTTCGGCCATCGTGATCTTCGGGGCGCAGAGGATGCAGGCTCCCCCAGCCCCGCCTCCTCCACCACCTGATGTGCCGGTGCCGTTACTCCCAGTGGCCCCGTCGCTCGTCCATGTGAAGCCATCGTTGATAGTGATAGACACCTCGCTGACGATGACCAGCGTTGCGCCAGCGTCACCGCCCATCCCTCCAGCATTGACATTCATCTGCGTGCAACCAGCGCCACCACCACCGGCTCCCGGGATGCGGTTCGTATCGCCAGTCACAAAGTAGTCCAGCCAGCTTTGCTCCTTCCCCCCGGAGTTGGAGTGATTGGCCCCGTCGGTGCCGTTCACCCCGCTCCCACCACCACCTCCACCGTCACTGCTGTCATTCGACTCGCCACCCTCACCTCGCCCCCAACCATGCCCAGCTTGCGAGGGTCCTTGACTGCCGATACCGCTGCCGCCCGTGGGTCCGTTGTCGTCGCCGTCGATAACCCCGGAGGAGCCACTGCCGAGAGTGACCGCACCGGTAGCGAGGAGGAGGTTCCTAGAGTTGTCGAGGGTCACCGTGTGACCATCGTTAATGGCGAACGTAGTGAAGTTTCCAATGTAGACCGCGTTGCCGTCCGCAGACACACCACTGATACCGGAGTAATTGGGGCTGCTCGACGACGAGAAGGCACCGTCCGAGCCGTCTCCACCGTTGAGGAGGATGGGCAGGAGGCGCTGGCCTGCCGGTGCGCCAGTCCAAGTAGCGGGCATCTAGCTGCCTTCCTCGTACACGGTGCAGACAGCGGCGTTAGCATTCTCGCCCTTCGCCAGAAGATTATCGCCGGACCCCAGGACGGGGACGAGGACATAGCGGGTGTCATAAGGCGGGACATTCGCCCCACCACACTGCTCATCCGCAGCGCTAGTGGTGTCGGAACTGATAAACAGTTCGCAGTAGTTATAGGCGCTGGAGCGGTTGTAGATAGTCACCACTACCTTGGTACGAGCACTGCCCGACGCCACGAGGGTCACGTCGGCTGTATCCACGCCGGTCGGCGCTTTCAATTGGCTAGGCATCATTGACTCCTATAGAGACGCGGCGAAGGCCACGTCAAAATACGAGAGGCCGCTTCCGGCGGCCCCACTCTGTAGCTGATTGCTCCCGATCTTGAGGGTCTGTCCGGCATCGATATTGACCTCTACGACGCCGTTACTGGCGTGGTCCACGGCCACCCGCCCGACCACGATCTGGACAGAGTCCGTTGCAGTGGGCGCAGTGAGCGTCCACCCACCAGCAGTGGTGGAGAGGTAGACCGGATCGCCAACGCTACCGGCACTGGTGTTCTGGGAGGTGAGTCGGTGGGACCTGTATGCGGTGCCGTTGGCGTTGTTGTTGATCGCTGCCGCCAGGACAAAGAGCGCTTCGGCTCCCGCCACGTCGGCATCGGCCTTCGAGATCAGCCAAGCGGTCTCGTCCTCGTCCCAGCTGGAGGCATAGACGAGGGTGCCGATTGCGAGGGTCCCGCCGGACTCATTGCGAACCGTCAACGCAGTGCCGGGCGCGTTCTCCCAAGCCGGACTGGTGCCGGACCCGGTGGACGTTGCCACCTGGCCGTCGGTGCTGCCGGTGGGGTCCAGGTTCGTGACGGTAATCTTCGGCCCCTCACCGGAACTGCCGTCATGCGCGTGCCCGGTGGTCGCATGGAAAAGAGCGTCGATTACATTCCAGTTCGCGTTCAGGATAGTGAGGCGGTTGCCCTTGCCCTCACTGCCGGTCTGGAGAGTTAGACTCAGGTTGGTCGATGAGGTTGCCATCTATGCCGCCTTCACTTCGTCAAGTTCATCCCATGTGTAGCTGTCGAGAGAGGTCCAGCTAAAGGACTCCAAGTCGTCCCAGGTGCCCGAGGTGTCCAATTGAAGGTACTCGATGCACTCGATGTAGCGGACCGCCTCCGCGTTCTGGGCTGCCGCTGACTGGAGAGGAGTGACGCCCAGATCCCTCACGAACACCTTGAACCGCTGGCCCTCAGGTGAGTTGTGCCGGACTAGGTCCCTGGCTGCAACGAGTGTGTCCAGGGTGTTGGCGATGTCCTCCCGGGTTCGGTTCACCCAGATCCCGCCACTGGTGACAGTGGCCGCCATGTCGATGGCGTACTCGAAGACGCGGAAGTACGGGGTCGCCTTGCGGAACTCCACCGCGACCGACCGGATGGCCGGACTCTGGCTGGCCGTGGCTGTGCAGACAAGGTGGGTGTCCACCCAGGTAGCGTCGAGATCCTCGGGGAGGTTCTTGTATCCGGCTGCCGACAACGTGCCCAGCGAGGACCAGGTGGACGAGGCGCTGGACCTGTACCAGATCTCGACCTGGTGAGTCGCATCGATATCGTCGCCGAGGACGCCGATCCGCAACCAGTTTGTGTCGTGCTGTGGGGTGTCGGTGATGGTCCTGGGCACGTAGACTTTGAAGCTGGTGGTGTACGCGGTCGTCGTCTCGTTCTCGCCAGCCGGATCGTGCCCGAACCGGGGCAGTTCGACGTAACCCAGGTCGCCTCCCCGCCCGTAGTACAACCGCTTAGTGTTGGTGACTACGTCGGAGACCTGTAGAACGTCGCACTGGACCCCGGCCAGCTTCAGCCAAGACTGCCACCGGCGAGACTGTCCTTCGAGCGCCATCGGCATCCGATTGATATAGGTGTCTGCCCCGTTGTAGACGGCGGCGATCACGTAGTACCCATCGAAGGTGATGGCCGTGGTCCGCCCGCTGACGGGCGTGTCGTTCTCGGGCAGCGTCTCCAGCCCAACGTGTAGCATATTGGCCTGGTCCACGACCTCCGGGTTGTACATGACGAGGCCGTTCTGCCGAGACAGGAAGACCACGCCCTCCAGGACCTTCGATCCGACGCCGTTGTTGGTGGAGGAAAAGTCGTGGTCCTCGGGCCTCAGTGCCTGGACAAGGGAAGTGAAGTCCCGGGTAAAGGAGTAGATGTCACGGTCGGTCTCGACCAGGACCCGGCTGTTGATCGCGTGGATATTGGTAATGACCTCCCCCTGGTCTCCGAACGTCAGCGTCCCTCCCCAGGTGGCGCTGGTGCCGCCGTCAAGCGAGGTGGAGACCGCCGGGCGGCCCAGGTACTTGTGCGCCCGGAAGAGCTTGGCACCGGCGGAATTAGAGGCGTCAGTGAAGGCGGCAAACTTGCTCGCCTGGGACCGGCGGATGACGAAGATGTCGGTAGTCGAGACACTGGAGTCGAGCGCGGCGGACACGGTCACCCGCACCGGCACGATCCTCTGGTCGTTAATGACGGTGGTCCCCATGTCGGTGATCGGATCCCAGGTGACGCTGCCATCGACGGCGAGCGTCGCCCCACCGGACGCGGTCCCATCGGTGAGGTTGGTGACGGCGGTCCAGGCCGCCCCACTCCAGTAATGAACGGCCATAGTGGCGGCGTTCCCGTTGGCATCGTCGATGTCGAACCGGAGACCGTTGAAGTCCTGGTTCCAGCCGACGATTAGCCAGTCCCCGTTGGCGAGCGTGTTCATCGAGTTCAAGGTGACAGTGAACGGAGCGGTGTCGTCCTCGGTGTAGGTGATGCCGTCGTTGGTGGTGAACTCAGTCACGTCCGGGATCTCGGTGGTGACCTCGGTGTCCTGGGTCATGTCGGTGCCGTCGTAGACGTAGTAGCCGCCCGCGCCACTGACTGCGAGGAAGAGGTAGTCGTCGTCCTGGTCCCCCCGATAGACCACCATTCCGGTGATCAGGGAGCCACTGTCGAACTCGTAAACGTCGCTGTAGATCCCGCTGGAGTTGATCTTGCCGAAGGTTCGCCCAGCACCGGCGTAGAGTTCGCTCTTGTATTCGACCAGATGGCCGACACCACTGGAACTGGAAATCGCGACCTCGTTCTTCGCCGGGCTGGCCCGCACGAAGGAGCCGCTGGCCGCGTCCCCACCTTCGGTGTACCGGTATCCGGTGGTGGCTTGCCCGGGCTGTTGCGCTGACACACCTAGCCCGGATGCCCAACTGTTCACCTCATGACTATCGCCGACCTGGGTGGGAAGGCTGGCCGATGTCACGCTCCCCTGCGCGATCTTAGGGGTCCGGTAGTCAAGCTCTTCGCGCCGCCACGCGGGGACTCCTTGAGCGCCGCCCCCGTCCCCAGAGCTTGTCAGGGCCAGTCGGTAAGGGATGGGGTCGCCGTTGGCGTCTACCCCGAGGGTGATGTCGCCGGACACTACGCCACCTCCCCGTAAGTCTGGCGTGGCAGTCTGCCCTGGTGAAGCCGTGTCTGGACCCCGAACTCCCCGGTCCAGAACTCCAGCAGGTCTGTGTACTGCTCGGCATGACCGGCGCTTTCATCCGCAACCAGAGCCAGATAGAGATACCTGAGCGTCCCGGCCACGACCATGTCGATGTTGGCTGTGGTGACGTGGGTCTCAGCGGTCAGTTCTCTGAATGGGCGCAGCGTCGGGACCCACAAGGAGTGGCTGGAGGAGTACAGCTGGGTTCTCACATACGTCTCGACGTGCTTGTTGTGTTCGTGGAGGCCCATCTGGCGGGGGGTCAGGATATCCCCGAACCCACCGGACCAGTGCCACCGGGACCGCCCGACCTGGCGACTCTCCTCGATCCAGGTGTTGGTGTCAACCGCGCTATCGCTGGTGTAGGTCGTCGCACCGGAATCGTCGGCGGCAACGGTGAACCCCATCACGGTGCCGGGGTTGGTGAGGGTGTTGTCGTAGCCGTTGGTGCCGGTCTTCCAGAGCAGGGCGATTGCCGCCGAGCCGGTGTCCCGGGCGATGGTGAACTTGCCCGTGGTCCGGCTGAAGGTGACCGTGTACGTGTTCGAGATCCCGCTGGTGTCGTTCATTACCGTCTGGATATGGGTCGCCAGGTCGTCGGCGTCGTACTCGTCCTCGGTCAGCACCTCGTTGTACTCGGTAGACACCTCCTGGAAGTCGAGGTTCTTATTGGTGGCGTCGATTATCAGATTCCGGGTGGCGGTAGTTAGGTCGTAGAACGTCGTCCCAGACACACCGTACAACTTCACCCGGGACACGTACTCGCAGTTCCTGAGGGTCCGGTTGATCGTGCGGTGGATCCGCCCCACGTCGAACGTGGGGAAGATCTCGAACGCGGTCCCGCTTACCGTCACCGGAGTCCCCGAGACGGCCCGGTCGAGAGTGACCGTGCCGTTGTCCGGGTCAAAGTCGTTGATGATACGGGTCTGGTCCGCCGCCGCCGCGCCGGGGATGTAGAGTTGCTTCCCCTGGTAGAACGACTTCGTCCGCCGGAACGAGGTTAGTCGGGAGCAGACCACCGTGGTCGCGGTCCCGTGGCTAGTCGCCGTGTCCGAGACGAAGCTGTCCTTACCGGGGTTCAGTTCCCGGAGGACCGCCGCCCTCAGCTGTGCGCGGGTATTAGTAGCCAACTACTCCTCCAGTAGCTCCGGGTCTACTTCCATGCTGGCGCTCTCGGTGCCGCTGGTGATCGGTGCGTTCCCGTCCACTCTGGTGGCGTCAGCAGGAGCGGGCGCAGGCGTCCCCTCGGCCTCCCTGACGCGGGCCAGGTGGGCCTTCGAGTTCTCGTGGCTCTTCAAGCCAGCGGCGGATCCGAAGGACCGCTCGCAGAACAAGCAGTAATGGACCGGGGCAGGCCCGGGGGCTTCCTCGGTGTAGGTGCTGCCGTCGCTGGCAACCACCGCCTCCAGCCCAGCCACCGCCACCAAGGACTCATCCACTTCCATCTCCGCATCGGTGAATGGGAAATCCATATCTTGGCGCTCTCGCACGATGTCGGCCAGGTCAGCGGCGGACTCCAGCGGGACGCCAGGACCAATAGGGATGGACTGGATCCGTTCGGCCTCCTCCTTAGTGGCACCCAGTGATCCCCATAGGAACTTTAACTGCTCTTTTTTTGGAAACCGGCGCTTTTCCTCCGGGTCGCCCCAGGCAGCCCGTCGGTGGGTCAGGAACTTCTCTTCGATGGTCTGTGCTGGTCGGTCGATGTCAGGCATGGTGGCGGACTCCTAATCCTCTAGGCGGCTCATCCCGCCCTGATTGGTCTGGCCCGTCCTCACTTGGGACGGTGCGTATCTCTCGATAGTCGGATCCTTCGCCAGTTCCTTCGGGCTTCGGTCGTGAACGTCGTACCACCCGACGTGGAACTTGGAGGGGATGCTTATATTAGGTTTGCCGTAGATCTCGTTGGAAGACGAGTCGATCAAGCGGCCAGTTGAGAGGGAGCCGTTCTCCGCACACACAGGGCACATGGGGGCGACGCGAGATCCCTCGCGCCGCACCGCCATGAACTCGTGCCCCTTGAAGCACAGATGGGCGCGCCCCACCGGTGTCTCTGTACTCATAACTAGAGAGCGATTCCTGCCTGGGGCGGGAAGACGAGGAACGTCTTCAGGTTGTCGGTCCCGCTGCCGCCCTCGGTCTCGGCGCAGACGACCCCCACCACGGTTGTGGTGTCGGTGTCATCCATGCATCCCGCCGTGGTCGTACTCTGGACCGTGCTGCCTGTCGCCATGCTCACCAGGTAGCGAGCGTAGGCCGGTCCCTGGATTTGGAACCAGCCGTACTCGTCAGCCGTGATGGCCGCGCAGGACACCGCAATCGGATCCCGGGTGTCCACTGTGGTGGTCGTCGCCAGAGCGACAGCCGCCGTGATGTCCCCGCCGATGAAGTAGTTCACCCATGCGAACTGGACGTTACTCGCCACGCCCTTCAGGTACACGTAGACCCCGCCGCGAGAGTCGCGAGCGTGGGTGCCCAGCGTGTGCTTGGCCGAACTATCGACCTGATCGAGATTCGCCCCGAGAGGATCGATCACCTTCCGAAACTCGGAGTTGAAGGTGTTGCTGTTGCTTTCCGTTGCCATCTAGGTTTTCTCCTCGCCGCTTGTCACGGCATTACTCCCCCGGGTTATCGCCGGGGGCTGCGACCTTAATGAGGTCTGGGTCCGCCACGCCGTTCTCCGACGGCTCGGCGTTGAGAGTAACCAGTGCCTCCGCGACCTGGGCCAACTTCCCTTGCAGGTACTGCTTCACGCCCTCAGTCCGCACAAGGAGTCGATGGGACTCCTCGGCAGCCTGGCCGTAAGCAGCGCCTTGAGCATTGATGACTTCCAGGTCCTCCTGGAGATCCATCTGTAGCTCTTCTAGGTAGTAAAGGTCCTGATCGCGGGACACTGGTTCACTCATCCTTAAACAGTGCTGAGGGCTACGCCGTCGTTGGCGATGATTCGCCAGGCCAGGGTGCCGCCGTTGTCTACCGCCAGGAAACGCACCACGTCCGACGTTGCGCCGAACGTGAGTGTGTTGTTCCCTGTCGCGTTGACCGCCGACGCCACGGTAAGCACTCCATTCCCGCCATCAGTGAGCATGTTGATCGTGATCTCCAAGCCCTCAGCTGCCGGAATCGCCATCGTCCGCGTCTCCGCTCCTGCGGTGACGAGATTGCAGAATCCCGAGTCGGTGACGGGGACCGCTCCCGCGTCTCCGGGGTCCGTAATCTCGTGATGCAGTAGTGAGACGTTCGCTAGGCGCAGGTATGTGCCCGCATCGGTCGCCCCAAGCGTTAACTGCGACCCGGTCCACACGAGCCAGACCGGGCGGACGCCCGTTGTTTCCGGCGTCCCGAAGTAGACCTTGTCGTTATCGATGAAGTCTAGATTTCTGCCTCGGATCATTTTTAGTTTTCCCCCTTACGGGATACTGGGCCGAAGCCCGTCCGATCCTATGAGTTGGTGATGCCCGTGAGTTTGCCGGACTTCTTGCAGTTCGACTGGGTCAAATTACCGGCCCAGAGGATCTGCATCGACTCCGCGTCCTGGTTGATCGGCGACTTCATCGGGGTAGCGACAAAGTCCCGGCTCGTGTGGGTGACCAGGGTGAAGTAGTCGGAGTTCAGGAACCACATGGTCTGAGACGTGGCGTCCGGGTCCCAGATCACGGGAGCGCCCTTGTACTTCAGGTTCTCGAAGCCAGCCGAGGCCATCTCCGAGTTCTGGAAGCGCTTGTCCGGCTCCAGCAGATCCTCATACCCCTCGTGGATGGCCTGGGTCGTGAGGATCACGTCCGGGGCTTCCTTCGGGGCTGCCTTCTGGCAGTCGTTGTACATGGTCTGCATCATGCCGGTTGTTAGGACTCCACCAGCAGCGGTTTCCTTGGAACTCCACCAGGTCTCTGTGGTTCGGCTGATGCCGCCGTAGGTGCCAGCGGAGTCAACCGCCAGCGCGAGGCCGGTGATGTTCTTGGAATTGTTGCCGGTGCCATCCAGGTACAGCTGCGCGTCGAACTCGGAGATCATCGACCTCCGGGCGTTCTTCAAGCGGCCTTCCAAGACGCTCAACTGCGACTCAGACCCAGCGTTCTGGAGTTGCTCCAGTCCGCTGATCGAGACGGAGACGAACAACTGTCGCCAGGAGAACTCCGCAGCCGTGAAGATCTCAGCCGGGCTGATGTCCAGCAGGTCGTACCCGCTGTAAGAACCAGCCGTGCCGTTCTTCGCGTACTCAAGAGGCTGGACGATGGCGTGACCGCCACCGACCATGCCGCCGCTGCGGCTCTTCTCCTGAATCAGGTAGAAGAGCGCGTTGCTCTGAAAGATATTGTCAACGAACCCATTCGCCGTCATCCAGTGTCGGATGGTTGACGCTAGTACGTCGGTGTTGAAACTCGATGGGAGTGCCATCTAAATAAGCTCCTATGAAGCAGCCAGTCTCGCCTGGTCCATCTCATAAGCGTGGATCTCAGCGATACTTGCGTTTGGTCCGGGTTTCTGCGCCTCACCCCCAGCAGCCGCGCCGGAACTACGGGACGGTGCCGGGATGCCCCGGCGTCGAGCGTCCGCGTCTTCCACGGCACGAGCGTCAGCAATCTCCTTGGCCCGGGCTTCAACCTTGGCATCGTTGCCTTCGATCAGCTTGCCCCGCCATCGGTCGAAGATCTGGGAGGTGTTCTTGCAGGATTGTCGATCTGAACTGGTCCACTCCACGCCGTGGCCGTCCGTGGCGAGAAGGTCGTGAACACCGTCAGCTATCTGTAGCGACACGGTATTCTGGAGTCGGTCTTGGAGAATCTGAGTGCGCTCTTGGCGTTGGAGTTCGGCCAGCTTGGGCTGGTCTCCGTTGAGGACGGCGTCCTCGCGCTCCTTCACCGCTTGCTCCTCTTGGATTCGCGCCCTCTCCGTATCGATGTCGCCCCGGGTCCGGCGTACCAGGTCGTCCTGGTTCTTCACCATCCTCGGGTGCTGCATGATGCGGTCGAAGGCATCGTCCGTGAGGTTGTCCAGATCGACCGTCCCAGCCTGAGGCTCCGCAGAACCCTTCCCGTCAGCAGGCTCCGCAGAACCCTCAGGGTCGGCACCCGGCTCCGTAGAACCGTTGGTCTGGTCACTAGTCGCGTCGGGGGGCGGCTCCGTAGAACCGCTGCCCGCCGGGTCCTGCGCCTCCGGTAGGGCATCGCCGGACGATACGCCCGGGATGTCCGTAGTCACCTTCGCGGCATCCGCCTGCTCGGCGTATACCTCTGCGAGTGACTGGACGGCGGTAGACCCGTTCTCTGACTCGTCTGCCATATCGCTCCCACAAAAAAAGACCGTCCCCCGCCTTGCCAGCGAGCAACGGTCTATGACCTGCCACAGATTGTACTACACTCCAGCGACCTGCCCGGTCACCCGCGGGGACCACCGCCAAGCGCCCCCCCCCCAAGCGACCGCTGCTGGGCCGTGGCAATCTGTCGTTGGACCGGCTGCGAACCGAGGACGTCCATCGGCACGTCGCCGAACACAGCCTTCAAGAGGGCCGCGTGATGCACCCGCAGCTGGGCGCGGAGCGGATTCCGCTCTACCTGGCGCAGCATGTCCACCATCCGCATCTTCTCCCCCGGCGTCCCCGGGTAGGCAGAGTTGCGGATGTACTCCTGGCGGGCGAACTCCATCGCCCCCTCGCCCAGCCCCCGGGCCAGCCCCCGGATGTACCGGTCCGCCTCGTCCAGTTGCTCCGCCATCGCCGGGTTGACGGCACCACCGGCGGCAGTGACCCAGCCGGGCACGTCGGCGATCTGCCGGGAAACATCGAACGCCTGCTGGATCAGGCGCTCCATTGGCCGGGCACCTTCGGGTAGCCGCATGATTGTCTCCTCTTTGCGGGCATCTAGGAGGGCCTTCTGCTCGGGCGAGAGCGCCTCGTATCGCTGGTCGAACTCCAGCCAGTACCCGTCCCAGTTCACCGAGCCGTCCCCCAGCCGGAAGTTGTCCGGGTTCAAATTATCAAGCTCGGCCAGCTTGCGGTCCTCTCCTGACAACAGCGAGATCCGCAGGAACTCACGGTCCGCCACCTCTTCCCGGGACAGGTGCCCGGCCTTGACGAGGTTGTTGTCTGCCACAGCGAGGTCCTGGGCGAGTTCTTCTTTGATGTCAGCGCGGGCCTCCATCATCATCGCGCCGGTGTACGGGGTGCCGTCCGGCATCTGGCCCGCCGACCACCACCGCGCCATCTCTTCGTAGGTGCTGCCGTACCCATCGTAGGCGGCGGTGTGTTCGACCCCGAAACCGATGGTCTGCCGCCGCTGGAGGTCGATGGTGGCGAACTTTGCGCCGCTGATCAGCTGGAGGATCCGCTCGGGCATGGACTTCTGCTGCTGCTGGATGGAGTCGTCGCCCATGACCCCCTGAACCGCCTCGACCCCCTCCTGTGCGGTGTTCACGAACCGACCGATGACCGACATGAAGAGGTACATCCGGTGGGGATTGACGTTGAAGATCGACCTCATCTCGCCGGTGGCTGCGCCCGTCCCCGTGTCCTTGATCGGGATCTCGGTCTCCTCCATCTGGAGCCAGTCGCGGAGGCCAGGGATCTTGTTGATGAACGGAGCGCCGCGCCGGAACCAGTTCTGGTAAGACGGGTCATCGACGGTGCGGTGGGTGAACGTGGAGTAGTTCGGAGACACCGTCTTCCCAGCAGTGTCGGGGTCCCAGAGCGCCTGGATCGGTGCCTCGAACGGGGCCTTGAGCAACGGCTGGACCTGGGACTTCCACATGTCGAAGGTGCGCCCGGCGTTGCCCATCCAGAAGTTGTTGATGAGTTCCACGGGGAGGCCAGTAGCGTAGAGGATCTTCGGGTTGCCGTCCGGCGTCCGGCCCATCGCAAAGCTGAACCGGTCCCACAGCCAGGCGTTCGCCAGCCCGGCCTCCTTGCGGGTGTCCTCACCAGTGGGATCGAAGAGGTTCTGGAGGCCCCGGGTGGTGCGGCTGTAGACCATCGCCGTCGGCCCCATATTGACCCCGGCCAGCTTCCGCCCCTTGAGCATCTCGTGGGCCATGACCGGACCCATCTTCCGGGCGTAGGTGTAGAAGAACGCCAGGCGGCGCGGCCCCATCTTCTCAAACGGGGTGAGGTCGTTGTAATCCACCTGGAGCCGCCGCACCCGCTTGCCTGCCTGCCGGAAGGGCACCTTCTGCGCCGTGAGTCCCAGGTGGTGAGCCACCCGGGGGATGTTCTCGATGAACTCCGCTGCTGTCTGACTGAACTCCAGTGCCCGCCCGAGCTTGCCGCCCTTCGCCTTCGGCATCCCCAGTTCGCTGGTGATCCCGCCGAGCAGTTCGTCGATCTCACCGGACACCTGACCAGTGCCGAGGACGCCGTCGGCGCGGAGCGAGTGCAGGTAGTCGTCAATCGGCACCCGGTTGACCGTCTTCGCCGCCCACTTCGCGTCGGGGAACATGTACGACATCAAGACGTGCCCGGCCTTGAAGATGTACTGGGGGTTCCAGACGCCGTCGAGAACCATGTTGTGGTAGCCGGACCAGAAGTTGCGGGCATGGTAGTCGGTGAAGAAGCGCGTGAACAGCAGCTTCATGTACGCCGCCCCCTTGTCGTAGCCCCGGAACACCCGGAACTGCTTCAGGGGGTCGTCGCCCATCTCCAGGGCCTTCTTGATCTCCTCGGGCAGCCAGTACATCTCGTTTTTCTTGATTCCCAGGCCACCCTTCGTCCTTTGGAGGGTGGTCTCGATGCCCTTTGCGCCGGGATCGAGAGTAACGGACGCGACGCCCGGCCCTTTGGCTAGCGCTCGCGCCTCCGCCTCTACAAGCTCCGTGCCGCCCGCGATGGGGTAGAACCCGACCGGCCCCTTCGGGTAGTACTCGGCGTAGCCCGGCGGCGGGCGCTTTTGCTTCCCGTAGGTTAGAGGGAGTTCGGGGAGATCGTTGGCGGCAACCCGCTGGTCCCAGATCTGCTCGGGGGTGCCTGAGTACCCTCCCTTGAGATCCTGGTATCGCTCGATGTCGTCGGTGGTTGGGACACGGGGCCTCCGCCTCGGAAGATCACTGAGGGACCCGCCGGTGGCTGAACGGGAACCGGCTGCGACACTGGGGTCAACGGCTGCTGCCCCTGCTCCGCCTCCATCCGGTCGAACACCGCGAAGAGCCTCGGTAACTTCTGCCTCAACTCCTGCTCCACCTGCGGACCGAGTCGGGATATCAAAAGTTTCACTCCCGACAACAGGAGTTGCTTGCCCACGGGGGTAAGCTCCTCCAACTGTAGCTGGCTGAGTTCCTGTACCACCGGTGTTAAGTCGGCGGATGTGCCCTCGTCGGGGGGTGATTGTGGCCCCGCTGTGTCCGGCGTTCCTGAGAAGTCCATCAATGTCATCCGCTGTTCTCTTGAGCCATGTACTGGCCTGATTATACGCGAGGGTGCCCTGCCGGGTCACTTGGTAGGGCGCGCTGTTCATCAACAAGATTCGGCCATCAGGCGTTACGGTCGCACCCCCGCCCAGGACCTCTAGGATTTTCAGGTAGGCACCGGCCTCCTTTGAGGACACCTGCCCGCCGAGCTTGATGTCGAACCAGGTCTCGGCATGGACCCCGATCTTGGCCGCGTCGGCCTCGGGTCCCACGACCCAAGTCTCCCACTGCTTCTGCGACCGACCGACCTGGTCGGCGAAGTCGTAGACGTTCTCCATTGGCACATCCGGGGCCAGATCGATGATCGTCGAAAACTCTGGTTGCAGCTTCTGGGTCTCCGGGTTGAACCACGCACCCCGGTTGACCTGAACCCCCAGGATCTTGTCGCTGCCACCCACGGTGTCCGCGTGGGCCTGGACCGCCTGGTCGAACTCCCCCTTCAGGGAATCAGCATCGCCGAACTTGGTGGCCTTCTGGGTTGCCCCTTCTGCCGGGGCCACCACCACTTGGGGGTTGAACTGGCGAGTGGCGCTTGCCGCGTCCACCGTCGGCCCGGCATTACTGAACCATTCCTCGAAGATGTGGCGGGCGGGCATCGGCCTGGTGTTGCCGAGGGTCTTGCCAACCATGTCGTTGTAGATCGCCTTCAGGATCGTCTTCACCTGGTGGAAGGCGTCTCGGATGCCCCAGCGGAACTTCGGGTGGTCAGCGACCCGGGACGACACCACGAAGTCGGTGAAGTCGCTGGCGAACGCCTCCTCAGCCTCCCGGGTCCACTTCCCGCCCTGCGTGTACACCTCCGCCACCGCGTCGTAGTGCGGCTTCGGGAGGAACCGCCGAATGAAGTGGCCTTGCTCGTGGACCAGAGTCCTGAAGTCGGCGGTCTCGAACAGGTACACCATCGGCTGGGCGTTGCCCTCCTCGGCAGCGAAGCGGATGGCTCCCCGGATTCGCTTATCGACCGTCTCCTTCAGAAACGGATCGAAGGCGTCGCCGCCCCACATGCGGCGGATGGCGTCGGAGTCGATCTCGATCATCTCGGACATCGTCATGGTGACGGATTGCGACCCGCCCCGCCCTGCCCGCTCCAGCTGCTCGCCCCACAGAAGGCCCTGGATGTCTGTCCCCGCCAGGCCGAACTCGTCCGCCACGTCCTGGGTGCGCTTGACCGAACCGAAGTACTCGAAGGAGGTCGTGCCTCCCTGCCCGTAGAAGTTGAACATGTGCCCGTCAATCGTCAGCGGCGCGATCCCCATCAGCGCGTCCAGTCGCCCGGTCTGCCCCGTCATTCCTTCCACTTTGTTGATGTCGTAGCTGACGACCTTGTTGCCCTGGAGCGCCCCCAGTTCGTCCGTCATCACGCCGGTGTCGGCGATCAGCTTCTTCTCGCCGGTCTTTTCTAGGAGCCGCTTGTCGAACGGTCGCCGGTTGGGCACCAGCAGCTTCCGCGCCGGATTCTGGGGATCTACACCAAAGGCCAGCAGGACGCGCTCCACATTCGGCCTCCGGGACCTCAGGTTGTTGATCACCGGCTGCTTGCCGCCCTCTCGCGCCCACTTGCCGCCCCAGTTGGGGACCCGGAGATTGGTGTTCCACGGCCTGCCTGCCCGGATGTTGAATGTGACCGCCAGGGCCTCCTGCACGTTGGCTCGCAGCTGGGTCCGGGGGCTGAGTGCCGCCGCGACCTTGCTGAAGAAGCGGGCGTGGTGTTCGTCGGGCATGAGGATCTGGTAGCTGCCGCCCGCGTTCTCGTACCACGCTCTCCACCCCGCGCCCCGTTTGCCGAGGCCGTCGTCCACGATCCGCTTCAACTCGGCCATGTCGGGGCTGGTGGGGACCTGGATGTCGTCCATCCACTCGAACAGCACGTCCGGGTCAGGGCCGGACTGGAGGGCCTGCGCCATCTCGTCGCTGCCCTTTATCCAGGTGGGCAGTTCGCGGGTGTAGTCGGCGATGGTCGGGAAGCGTTGGGGGTCGAGTGTCACTGCCCACTGGGCACTCGGCATCAGGACTTTCTCGATGAACTCGTCGGCCACCTCCGGTGTCATTCCGGCCCGGATCATCTGGCCCCGGGCCATCAGGATGTCGGAGTTGACCTCGGCCACCTGGGGCATCACGTCGCCAAGCTCCGTCTGGAGGCGCTTCAGTTCGGTGACGAACTCTCGCTGCCCGGCGAACCGCTTCCCGCCCTTGACCGGCTGGAGCGTTTCCGGGTGGATCCCCCACTCCCCGACCACGTCGGCGATGAAGTTCTTGCGGAGGGCGAACAGCCGCGTCTCAATCCTGTCCCGGATGATGCTATAGAGGAACGACGGGACCATGCCCTCCTCGGGCACCTGGGACGACCGGCGATACGCACTGCCGAGCTTGCCCTCTTTCATGGCCGACGGCGGCGTGTAGGCCAGCGCGTCGTCTAGGTGGTGGCCCCAGTACCGGTGCAAGTAGTCATCGATCTTGAAGTCCGGGTTGAACCCAGCCGCAATCTTCTCCCTCTCGGCACCGGGCCGCCACTCGTCCCGGTGCCACTCCAGGACCTTCCGCATGTCGGCGTCACTCAGGTCCTCGAAGCCGATAGACTCCAACTTCGCTGCGTCGTCGAGGACCTCTTGGGGCACCATCTCGGGGTAGCGCTCTAGGAGGTCATGCATGTGGGACTCGGCTCGGGCTGCGTCGGACAGGAAGTAGTCCTGGAATTCACTGATCCCCCGCTGGCCGGTGACCCCCCCCGTCCGCCGATTGGACCCAATGGCCTGCTCGACCATGTCGAAGACCCGCCTGGGGATCGCCCGGTGTTCCGCCTGGTATCGCCGCAACATCTCGTGCATCTTCGGCGCTCCGACGCGCCACCACCGGTACTCGTTGCTGAAGTGGGTCCCAAACGTGTCGATGCCCTTGATCGCGGTCCGCAGTGGCGCGTTGAGGACGGACGGGTCGGCGTTGTCGGCATACTTTACCAACCTCACTAGTCCGGCCTTGCTCCCGGCCTTCAGCGCGGCGGATGCTGGCGTCCAGAGCCAGGAGAGGGGGTCCGTCAGGATCTCGATGCCGCCCTTGTACCCGGCGAACGGCTCATTCGACTCCCTCCACAACTCCCCGCCCCGGCCCCAGGCCGCCCGGAAGTTGTTCCAGAAGTTGCCGAGCGGCCCGGCATCGACCTCATCTTGGTACAGGCCCGAGTACTCGCCGGTGCCGTCAAAGAGGTTGTCCATCCAGTTCCTCATGCCCACCCCGTAGCCCGGCTCGCCAGTCTCGGGATCCGGATCGTCGAAGTAGAACAGCGGAACGCTGCGGTAGTCGCCCCTGGGAGAGGGTGCCGTGAGGAGTCCGCCGATTGGCTCGGCCCCGTTCTCCTGGAGCCAGAGCAGCACGCTCATGAGGCCCTTGAGCAGCGGCTCCCCGGTCGCCCTCTTCAGTCGGGCGAGGTTCTGATCCCGTTCCATGAAATCGCCGGTGAATTCTAGGAGGCTACCCGTCTTGTCCCAGAAGAAGCCAGATGTGGCGAAGAGGCCGCCGAAGACGGGCATGTCAAAGATGGAGGATTCGCCCACGCCGCCCTCGGACTCGGGCTTCCTGAAGAATCCGCTGAGCAAGGGGATGTCCCGCCACCGGGGGTCCCCACCATCTTCCTGCGGCCCGTACTGGGCCAGGTTCGTCGGCTGGGTCGCCAGGATCCGCTGGTAGTAGGCGTCGCTTCCGATGCGTTGCCCTGGCGGCAGCGCGTACTCCGCCGCCGTAATCTCCCGCAACTGCCGGTCGAGGGTGTACGGCTGGCCCGCTGGATAGTCCGGCTGCACCGACAGGCGGGCGGCCTCGTTGTTGGCGGCGGCGGCCAGCCGCGAGTTCACTGAGATCTGGCGCATCCGTTCCTGGTTGACCATCGCCTCCCGGGACCGACCGTTCTCTCGCTGCTGGATGAATTGCAGCTGCTGCGCCCTCAGCTGTGCCGAGCGCGCAGTATGGAGGCGAGCGTTGTTGACGTTGCTGATCCCCCCGATGGAGAGGGCTTCTCTCCGGGACTCCTGCTGCTCAGTAGCGCGGCGAGCCACCCGGTCCGATACCTGGCGCATCGCCAGCTGGGGAGTGGCGAAGCGCCATGCGCGGGGGAGGCGGGCCACCTAGAACGCCCTCCCGCCTGCCGCCCGTCCGGCCCTCGGCATGAGCTTGTCGATAGCCGCCGCGTACTGGGAGCCGCTTCCGCCTGCCGCCTCAAGACTGTTGATCAGCAGATCGAAGTCGTCACTGCTGAGACGGTTGAGTTCCTGGAGTGAAACCTGGTACGGGTTGTACGCCCGGAGGATGCCCGGCGAACTGCCGACGGCCTCGTCCGGCAACTGGTTCAGGTTCACCATGCCGAGGAAAGGGTTAGCTGTCCGCGTCCCGGCGTTCTTCATCCGGGCCACCCGCCTCAGGATCGCCGGGTAGTCCCTCTCACCTTCCGCCAGACCGCGAGAGAGGTTGGAGTACTGGATGGCGTTCTCTGGACCCCGGTTCCGCAGGGCGAGATCGAGGACGCTGAGGCCAGACTGCTGCTCGGCGATGTCCCTCTGGACTTTTTGTCCGGCTAGGTCTACATCGAATCCAGCAAAGCCGAGTTCCCGTTGGAGCGCCTGGGCGTCGCGCTGCAACTGGGTGTTCGCCGCCAGTTCAAGGGCCTGGAGTTCAAGTAGGTCGTTGTAGTAGCCACCAGCCGCGTCGAATGCGCCCCCGGTGTCGGTAGTCGTCGTAGTCGTAGTCGTATCGTCGGTGGTGTCGTCGGTGGTGTCGTCGGTGGTGTCGTCGGTCTTCCCAAGCGCATCCCGGATCTGCTGGCGCGTTGTCTCGACGGTCTTGTTGCTGATCGGGGTCCGGTGCCAGTAGTCTCCCCGTCCGGGCGCGGAGAACTGCTCAACCTGGTAGAGGACGTTCGGGTCGGTGCCGATGTGGGCACTACCCCACTCTTGATACGTTTTAACCACCTTGAACCCGGCTTCGTCCGCATGCTCCCCTCCGACATGCTGGAAGGTCCGGCCTGGATCCGGTTCAAAGGTGGGATCTAGGGCTGCGGCGGCAGGTGCGGACCAGCCGCTCTGTTCGGAAACTCCGACTTGCTGCTCTGCGGCCAGGGCCGCCATGAGGACATTGTGGCCCTCCTGGCCGGTCAGGCCCTTGGCGATATGCTCACCACTGTCGGTGTTGTAGTAGTTCCCGGTTTCCGGGTCTCTGATGATTGCCATTACGCCGTCTCCGTTGTTGCTACCGTTTCGGGTTCGTCAGCGCCAGAGAACGCGGCCTCTTTTGCCTCGGAGTAGACCTGCTGGAAGTCAATTGGAATGCGCTCGGCGGGCTGGGCCGTGTACGCCGAGCCGGTGTACTCGGACACCGTGGCGAACGGGCCGCCGGGCTGCTTGCCCCGGGTGTAGGTCTGGCCGGGTGCGATGGCGTACCCGATGTTGTCGGTGCGGTACTGGGCTGCGGTCGCCGTCAGCTGCGCTGCGTAGCCCTCGCGGGCGATGATGTCCCGCCGGTCCTGGAGATCGCGCTGGAGTACCCGGTCGAACTCGTTCTCCTGGGCATTGAAGTCCCGGATCCGCTGCTGTTCGCGGGCCAACTCCGCCTTGTCGTAGATCTCCCAAACGCCATCGATGGCGGTCTGGGCCGACTCGACCGAGTACTGCTTGTCCTTCGCCCCGTTGAGGATCGACGCTACCACATCGCCCACTTCGCTGAGGTTGCCGCCGGTGATCGTGGCGATCTGCTGAGGCTCTAGGCCCACCGCGCTGGGCGAACTGTAGATCTGGAGGGCGCGACCGTCGTTGAAGACGAACATGTCCGGGATGACCTCGCCCCCGAACTGCATCGGGGACATCTCTCCGAGGGGGTAGGCGGCGGACGCGATCTCGAACGCGGACGGGCCGCTGCCTACTCCACCGCCGCCACCACCGATGGCGTTGCGCGCACCCCCGGTCAGGTCCCAGTCAATCGCCCCGTCCGGCTGGAAGCCGTCCTCCAACGCCGTCGTGCCATCCATGTAATAGATGTCTGCGGTGGAGTAGGCAACGTCGGCCCGGTCCGGTGAGCGCACGATGTACCCGCCGCCCACCTGCTCCGCCGAACTGCCGAACGGGAAGGCCTCGGTGTCGGTGACGTCGATCTCCCCGGTCCGCCGCTCCCCTCGCTCGGGGTAATCCCTCCCGCTGGAGTAGTCCGCCTCGTGGCCGCCGGTGTACACCGGGATGATATTGGATCCTCGAAGCTCGTTCTCTGCCGCCACCTCGGAGTAGGGCCGCTCCGCCTCGCCGGGCTCCATGACGCCCTGCCAGGTGGAGCCAGCGACCTTCCGCCAGCCAGCCGTGCCGGGGACATACCGCGCCGGGTAGTTGACCGTGCTGCCGTCTTCCTGGATGGAGGAGTAGCCCGGCTCGACCTGCCCGGGCGACCACTCGTAGGTGCTTTGCTCGAACCGCCCGTCGCCCATGTCCACCTTGACGGTGACGTTGCCGGTGTTCGGGTCCTCAGTCGTGAGGTAGGTGCCCGGTGGCGCCTGGAACGGAGGGATGTCGCCGGACTGCAGGTTGAGCGGCACTCCCCGCAGATTGTCGACGCCACTGGTCACCTGGCCCGGGCGCGACGCCCCCATCCCCCGCGACTCCTCAATTCTGCCGACGTGGGGGGCGAAGCTGCCGGGGTCCGGCCCCATGTCCACCGGCCCCTCGTAGGGCGCAGGCAAGTTCCACACGCTGCGCCGACGGGTGCGCTCCACCGCAGGGGTGGCGGCTGGTGCCGGTGCCTCGGGCATGGCGGCGGGGGCGGAGGCCACGGGCGTCGGTGACGGGCTGGGGGTGGCGGTGGCCGCCGGTCCCGCCATCGCCTCCGGTGTCGCCGTCGCGTCGATCAGCGGGGTGCTCTCAGCAGGCGGGGCGTCCCTGTACCCGCCCTCCAGGCGGCCCCGGAAGATGGTGCCGTTGACCACTGCCGACGCCGCTGCCTGGAGCGGCTGGCCGATCAGCGGCACGTCGCCGAGGACGCCCCCGGACGGGTTCGGAACCTCAAGCCCGTGCTTGGCAGCGAACTCTTCGATCTGCTTCTGGGCCTCCGCTGCAAGGGTCGGGTGCAGAGCGAACCTCGCCTCGGAGAGAGCATCGACCATCTGCTGGAGTTGCACTCGTGGGTCCATTAGTACGTCGCTCCGTTAGTGGGCGGCACCGGCGGCGGCCCGGCGGCGGCCAGCGGGTCGGTCGGCGGCATCGGGGGTGCCGCCGGGGCCGGGGCGGCAGGAGGGAGTTCCGCCCCGACCTCCGGTAGCACCATCTTGGGGTCCTCGGGGTATCCCTGTCCGGCGAGTATCCTCTCCATCTCGGACCGGTATCGACCGGCCTCCTCTGCGCCCAGCCGGTCCTTCACATCTTTGACGCTCTTCTCTTTGTCCTGCATGTACATATCCGCCAGGTCGTCGTCCTTCATGCGGACCATCCCGAACCCGAGCAGTTCCTGACCGAACCTCTTCGCCCATCCCACACGGGACTCCATCGCCTGGGAGATCGCCTTCTGTCGTCTATCTAGAATCGTCATGGCCCGGCCATCGGTATCGGTGCGGGGACGGGGCCGCCGCCGGACGGGTCAACGCCCATCTCGCCCGGCTGGGCGAGCGGCTGTTCGATGCCTGGCCCCGGCGAGGTCGCGCCCATGTCCGGCATCTGTGGTGCCGGGCCTTCCATCGACTGCTGACCACGGGTGTCTTCGAGCGCAGCCTCGTACAGCTGGTCCACACCCGCCTCTGAGGCGGCGATCTTGTTGACCACCGACTTCACTGCCGGGGTGTCCAGGAACTCGTCCGCCGCCACTTCGTTCACGATCTCATCTGGGTTCTCGTAGCCCCAGAAGTCCTCGGCCACCCGACCGTGAGCGATACCCCGTTTGTTGCCGGTGCCCTGCCACAACTGGAGGCCCATCTGCATCCTGCCGATGTCGAAGGACATGTCTCGTGGCTCCAGCAGGCAGAGCAGGTGGTGCCAGCCCTTGAGCTTGCCCGGGTCCACCGCGTAGACAGCCTCGTTCGGGGTCGAGGACGGAGCCTCTACCCACTTGTCCACATGGAGTTCGATCTTCTCGGCGATGTCGTGTTCGTAGATGTGGAGCAGCTTCTTGCCCTGAGACGCCGCGATCTTCGACAGCGCGGTGGCGAACGGTGCCCGGGAGATCCCGAAGGCGTTCGAGATCTGGTTCCGGTCGTAGCCGGACGTTGCGCCCTCGCCGCCCTGGGCAATCGGGTTGATCCCCTGCTCGCGGGATAACTCTCCGAACAACAAGATCGTCTGGAGATTATCGGGCGAGACCTGCTCGGAGACCGACATCGGCTTGAATCCGGCCTCGATGTATGCCATCTCGCCGTGGACGAGCGGCACCGTCGCGGGCTGCCGGTTGTCCTGCGACATGGGCGGGCGGGCGGTGACATCGTCCGCAGCGAGGATGTGGTACTGGCCGACGTTCTTGACCGCCGCGATCTCTTTGATCGTGAGGTGCCGGTCGAACGCCTGGATGATCCCGTCGAGGTTTGAGACGACGCTCGGGGACTCGTTGCCGCCCTCGCCGTCAGATTCGTAGCGGGCATAGACATGGTCATACGGGTTGAAGCCCTGCCCGTGGACCCAGCGAGCCACTAGCTCACCGCCCACAAACACGTACCAGCACCAGTCGTCCGCGATCTCCCAGACCTCGCGCTGGCGGTTGTGAGCGCCGCGCTTGCCGGTCCAGTCGTCAGACTCCGATGGTGCCTGGTTATTGCTGTCCGCGATCCACGCCCCCTCCTGGCTCCCGGCCCCACCTTCGGCCTCACCACTGATCGCCGGACCGAACGGGCCGACGCTGACACCGTCGCCGCCCTTGATCCGCCCGCTCTTGTCCCCCTTCTGCGCCTGGATCCGGCAGTCGTACTCCTGCATCAGTTCGTACTCGGTCCGCCAGGTCCGCTCGACGGCCAACGTCAGCCGGTCGGTGTAGAGCGGGTAGAAGCCCTGGATCGGCACATGCCGCCAGGCGACCGGGAACCCGGCGTTCGCCAGGTATGACTTCCGGCGCTTGTCGAGCGACTTGCGCTGCTTCTTGGAGAGGGACTCTCGCTTCTTACCGTACTCGGAGTCGGCGGTCGGGATGTTGTTCCACCGGTCAGCGGCGGGGACGATCTTCTGGGCACCCTGCCCGTATGTAGCGAGGTCGCTGGCCGTCGGTCGCATGACCGCGCCCTTCGGGGCCTCATCCTCCATCGTGTGCATCGCGGCAGTGACCCACCGCTCGTGGATCGTCGAGAGTTCCCGGGCTTCCTCGGTGTTGGTCCGGGGTGGAACCTTGAACCGGTATCCGCCGTTGAGGATCCCGTCTGTGTAGCCGGTGATGGCGTTCATCACATACGGAACCTTGACCGGCTCGTCGTGGAGCGCCTTGTACTCCTCCGGGATGACCACGTTGTGGTCCCGGTACTTCAGCTTCTTCCAGCGCTTCCAGTCCCGGTCCCGCTTCTCGTTTGCCTTGAAGAGTCCCTTAACGAGATCGGCCAGTTCGCCGGTCGGGTAATAACCCTTGTACGTGGAGTCGATTCCGAGCTTTGTGTTCGGGACCTGGGGTTCTTTGTCCGCCATCTGGCTCCTATGACAAAGGCCGCCCGCTCCTTGCCAGAGCGCGACGGCCTCAAGACCTGATCGTAATCATACACCCCGCGAGTGATCCGATAGGTACTTACTGCGGCGATTGACCGTGAAGATGGCCTCGATCCGGTTCTTTTTGAACCGGATCTCCAGTCTTATTTCAGGTTTCCCCACCTGGGCCAGCCAGATGCGGGCCAGATCCGCCCGGGCCTCTTTAGGAAGCTTGGTGAGGTCGAGATCTTCGGCGGTGGTCCCAGAATGGAATCTCATCGCCTTTCCTTCGGGGTTTGCCAAGCTGAACCTTTGCTACTGTGCCCCGGGTGCGCTCCCGGGCGACTGGCCCCCAGTGGTCCCAGAGTCCGTATGTGGCCGCCTTGATCGCATCGTTGTTCAAGTCAATCGGCTGCTCTGAGACCACCGTCCCGTCCGACAGCGTTTTATACACATGCCGCCCGTACTCAATAATGATAGGCCCACAGTGCCTCTGAAGAAACATGATCTTCGGATCTCCCTCTTCTGCCAGGAGGCAGTTCCGGTGCCGGTCGTAGCCGCTGACGATGGCGATCTTGGTCGCCCTTCCGGGGACACCTGGCAGGTTCTCTGACCAGATCTGCCAGTAGCTGGATCCGGCAGCGTTCCGGTTCCGGCCCGCGATGTCCATTACGAAGTAGTGGACCAGCGGCCACCAGAACCGCTTCCTGCACTCGTCGATGACCTGCTGGCAGGTCCGCTCACGCATGTAAACGATGTCTATCACCCAGGCGGTGCGGCCCGCGAACTGGACGGCCAAGACCGCATGAGGGTGAGCGATGCCGGGGTCGATCCAGATCTCCACCGGGCGGTTCATGTCGAGGCCCGGCCCCCACGGCGGCTCTCCGCAGTTGCGCTCGATGGTGAACTCCTTCAGGACCCGGTGCGCGGGCTTCGTTCGGATCCCGGCGTACTTCTCCTCAAACACCCCTGCCGGTAGGATCCGCTTCTGTCTCTGGATCTCTGGGTCGTTGATCCCCTCCGGGTAGATCACCCGATTGGCCCAGGACGGGAGCGCGATGGTGACGGCATCGCCGTCATAGAACTCCCCGAACCCGGCGGCGTTGTCGGTGTGGAAGTCCGCGTACCAGCCAACGGACCCCTCAAGCGTCCCACTGAAGAACAGCAGCGCCCGGCGCTCCGAGGTCCGACCCACCAGCTGGAAGTACGCATCAACCGACTGCTGCGCGGCCTCGACCATGTAGATGCCGTCCGGCGCTACCGACCCCAGCCTCTCTGGGTGGCGGGCGGATTTGGTGACGACGCGGATCGGCTCCCCCTGATGGCTGAGGTTGAGAACCAGTTCGTTGGAATCGTCCCGACGGGTCGTGTGGGAGTGGTGGAGTTCGGATTTGATGGCCCACTGGACCAGGTAGTAGTACTCCGCATCGGCCAGATCGTAAGACGGGCCGACGATCCACCAGAGACGGCCTTGCAGCACCCTCGCCCAGAGGTGGGCGGCGGTGACGAAGCTCTTACCGGCCCTCCACCCGCCGGTGACCTGAATCAGGCGGGACTGCTCGAAGTAGATTTCCGCCTGCTCGTCGCTGAGGAAGATCCCCAGCGCATCGAGCGTCTGCCGCAACTGAAAAGGCGGCGGCGGCTGATAGTGGGCCGTGGCGGTGGTGACCATGCGTCAATCGTACACCGGCCAGACCACGCCATCGCACCGTGGGAAGAGGACGGTCACTTGCTGTCCCCCTCGTCCGTGAGGCCCGTCCGGGTGGCGAAGAAGCCAACCAAACATCTCGGGTGTGAGGTCGATAACTCGACCGTGATATGCCGGGTTCGGATGTCGGTCACCGGCAGCCATCGCGTCAACGATGTCCACCCAGAGAGCGTGACCCGTCTCGTGAGAGACGACGAGCGCTCGACGGCCAATCCAAGATGCATCGACCATCGCTTCGTGAAGCGCAGCCAGATGACCGCGCTTCTCAATCTCCCAGCCCTCTGGTAGCTGACCCCAGTTTTTACGAAGCTCAACGGTTTCCTCCCACGGGTAGTAGGAGTGCCCGACATGGGTCGCCTTGCCCTGAAGAACGTCGAACTCGCAGCCCTTGGGAGCCACGATGTGGTTCGGGGCGATAGACAAAGCCCCCGTCTCGCGTGTGGCGAAACCGAGGGCGATCAGGAGGGCGATCAGGATGATCACCCACCGGCACAGGGGATTCTTTAGTGGTTTGATAAGGATCTCTCCTGGTTGGACGGCATAGTGAAAAGGTGCCACGCCTCTCGGCCTGCGAAGCCGATGGGAACCGTTCGCAGCGGTCCCCGGTGGCCGTCTCCATACGGAGGCCAGCCCGAGCGCGACACCTCATCGCGGTAAGACTACCACGTCTTTAGGTCGTGAGCCTTCTCCGGTGGTGGTTTGTTATTGCGAAGCTCGGCAGAGGACCGGAAGACGACCCCGCACACCCAGCAACACCAGAAGCTCATCAGGTTGCCCTCGCCACGGGCGACGGCTTTGTCCCGCTCGTTCTTGGGGGAACGGACCGCGTTGTCCTCCCGGTCAATGATGGCCCCGAATGGCAGCGGGGTGTGCATCTTCTCCGGGTCGCCGTCGGGGTCGTTCCGGTGTCCGAGGTTCGGACACCTGTTCTCAATTGCCATTCTTGTGGCTCCTTGCTATGTGCTGCCGGACTCCGGTCTCGGTTTTGAAATATCTCTTGCACTCCACACAGATGAAGTCGCTGTCGTGTGAGGACTGACCGTAGACGCTGTCTCTCCAGACCCTCCAGAGAAAGGGGGTCGGGGGTCGTTTCACATCCATCGGACGAACCCACCAGCGCCTCACAGATTTCGCCCCTGTGCTACATTCTCCAAGTATTTGCGGTATGCCTTCATGCCCTTACCCCTCAAGAACTGCGATACGGTGACGCCCTCTACCCTAGATGCCCGCCAGAGGGAGGCATCCTGCGCGGTTGTGCTGGGTTCAACCACAGTCTCAAATAACGTGGGGTGAAGCTCGTGCCTCCATGCGTTGATGTCGCGCTGCCGCCTAACGCCGCCTTTACTGACGCCCACACATTGGAACCCCATCGCGGTCCAGAAGAAATTAGCGTCAATGTCTGAACCGCAACGCAGGGTAATCGCCGTGCTTCCTGCGGCCCCGCATAGTTGGGTTAGGAACCTTACGATGTCGGCTCCGTGTTGCGCCCGCCTAGCGTCGTACTGGATACACGCTTGATGAATCTTGCAGTCGTTCTCGAATGAGCCGTGGTAGATGTAGCCAGCGGGAGCGCCGTTAACCTCAGCCAATAGGATGCGGGCATTTGGCACCTCTCGCTCAAAGACGGTCATAGGATAGAACGACAACTCCTCCGCGTTCTGCCGCTGAAGCTTGTTGATGTAACTTAAATCTTCTATCTGCGCCACTCGGATAGTGGTGTTCATATCAGTGTCCCTTCCGGCTTCCCGGCAGGCCACCGCTAACGGTCGGCGTTGGGGTTGTGTCGGGATCGGCTGGGACTGCCGCGCCAGTCATGACTCGCCTCGTTCGATAGCGCGATATCGCAAGGCAGCGAGGGCTGCACGTCTTGCGCCCCCGCCCAGGCACCTGGGATATCGGCCCCCGGCATATTACGCATGTGTGCCGCACCGCCTGCGTGCCAACCGGCATGGGCCGCACCTTATGCCCGACGCGCATGGGAACAGTCCCGGCAGAGTTCGGTCGCTCCCGCTTCAAAGCGCCCATGCGACAAATCCCCAGACGGCCAGGACCAGCAGGGCCAGCCCGAGGATTCCGGCCACGGTGTCCCAGGTGTTGTGCGTCGGTTTGGGCCTGTACCACCACAGCCACTGAGGGGGCGGCCTTCGCCACTGGCGCAGAACTCCATCGTAGTCGGGGTTCGCACGAGGAAGACCCCTGGGGTACTCGCCGCCGTAATCGCTCACGTCTAGGCCCCCTCTGGGGCTAGGGTTACGGTGGCGTAGGTTCGGACAACGTCTATCGCCCCGCGCAGACGCTCGATGCGCTGGGCGTAGTGTTGGATAAGAGCGGTGTCCGTATCTCGGGTCTCGTGGTACATCTTCGTAGCCTTCCCCAGATCCAGGTACATCCGCTCTAGGTCTATGCTCAATTCCATAACCAATCTCCTGTCGCACTATTCGCACTATTCGCAGTATTCAAAGTCCCGGAGAGTATCGTCCAAACCGTCCAACCGTCCATCAAGCAGGCTGGAGAGACGATTGACGAGGTAGACCCGAGGTGCCGGGAGGGGGTCTGCACCACATGAAAAGCAGCCCCCTCCCGACTCACTCTGGTTGGGACGACTCGTCCTCGACGAACATCTCCTCAAAAATGTCCTTCAATAGCCTCCCGTCAGCGGGTACGTCTGCTTCCATGCCCATGCGTTCTGCCAACACCCGATCAGTGGACTGGAGAGATGCCACCAGCGAGATGATCTGGTCCACCTCCAGTCCAGCCTCATTGATTCGCTGGGTGTGGGCGTCCACCATCTCGGTCAGGGCGGTGATGAGTTCGTCCAGACGGGCAATATCCTGACGCAGTGTCCCCACCGCGTCCTTGAACTCTTCCCGGTACTGTTCAATGCAGGTCATCGACGAGTGCAGGAACGGGTTACCCATCGGACGATACTCTCCGGGACAGCGCCGCTATCGCCGCTACCACGTCCCTCAGCACCTGCGTCTGGTCCCGAGTCGCCTGTACCTGCGCCGCCTGCATAGACAGTTGATCGAACGACCACCGCGCCGACTCCGGGTTGTCAAGCGCCATGTAGAGGGAGTCCATGATGTCCTCGTCCAGTTCGATCGCTGGCACGTCCTGGCCTCGCTTGCTGTAGTCCTTCTCAACCGCCATCACGGGTGGTGCCTGGGGCAGAAGGCCAGGGCCAAGACGTAGCCTCGGCGCGTGCGGCTGGCCGGTGCGTTCGCTGGCAGTAGCCATCCCTCGTAGCGCATATACTCACCCTCCATGTTCAGTCCCTTCATTGGGGTTCTCGTCACGTTCAACTTCGGACTCACTCTCTTGCTGCACTTCCGGCAGTGGTAAATCATCATCGGCACTCCCGTTGCCGGTGGTGAACTCGGCGTCTTCAATCCGCTCCTCCAGGATAGCGTCCAGGTATCTCTGGCCCGGGCTGCGAGCGTCGGTGATGCGGACTTCTTTGGGTGGAGGACCGTAGACATACGCAAGCAGGAGTGTCGCCGCCGGGACCGAAGGGGCCTGTCGCGACTTCCGCTTCGATACCTTACCAGCCGCTGTACGGTAGGTCTGGACGGTCTCATATGTGCCGGTCGCCAGTTGAGCCAGGGTCTCAAGTACTTCCGGGATGTCCGGCGCGATCAGTGTCGCCAGTACCGCAGGGTCTTCAATAGAAAGGGACTCAGCGGCGTTCGCCAGCGTTTCCCGGATACGGCCAGAGACGGCCAGTTCGTCGGTCTTGCGGGCCATGTGGATTTCCTTTCCGCAAAAAAAAGAAACAAAAAAAATGTCCCCTCCCCCCTCCCCGTCCCCTCCGATCCCTCCGGAGAAAAGAGGTCGTAGACCTCCTCTCCTCCGGTCTCTACGGGGAGTCTACACCCCCCTGTCAAGCCCTGTCTTACTAGAACGCTCACGTAGACACCCGGTAGATCCCCAGATGGGGTCTACGACCCCTTTATTAAGAGGATCTAGAGGGATTAAAAGAACCCGCATTATTATGTTAAGTAGGGGTCTGGAGGTGTACCGGTCCGGCAGGGGTCTAAGCTTATAAACTGTTCGCGCCGCCGGACAGGGGCCGGGGGGGCGCTCGGGCAGGCGCGAGACAGGAAGATCTTCTGCTAAACAGGCCGCCGACCCCCCTGCCCACAGGGGTAGGCACCGCTCCCACCAGACCTGGACTCGACCCTCGTCGGCGGGGGGATACAGGGTCCACGTCCCACAATCACCATTGTGAGCCGTCTGCGCCCCGGTGGGGGGGTCTACGCCTCCAAACCGGCCCTGGCGGCCCGCTGCGCGGCCCAGCCGCCCCTAGCGCTGGATTCTAGGTCCAGCCCCCCCCCGGGGCCTCCGCTGGCCCGGTCCGGGGACACCACCGGCCCTGGACTCCCGCCGGGGACCCGTAGGTCTACGTAGGTCTACGTAGGTCCACGTGGGTCCACGTGGGCCTAGAGTTGTGG
>Ga0209756_1000380_pt1 | contig 43562 bp, 40 predicted proteins | sample ETNvirenome_6_85_FD_184071 | JGI IMG/M metagenome (GOLD analysis project Ga0209756, IMG submission 184071) | Marine viral communities from the Pacific Ocean - ETNP_6_85 (SPAdes) (version 3) | ecosystem: Environmental > Aquatic > Marine > Oceanic | place: Pacific Ocean | collected 2013-06-19 | reverse complement strand
TGCATTAGCAAAAGTAGCTATACCTGATTCATCAACTCTAACTCTGTGTTCATATCCCTCAGGAATTAAATCTTTAGTATAGAAGAAATCTGCCTCTTTATAATGTTGGAAGTACGGTTTTGCAAAAGTATTAAAATATGCCCCAGTCCAGGCAGACTGATATCCTGGGAAACCATCTGCTCGATTAGTGCTACTAGCACCTAAATCATTTCTACCAGGAGCATGGGGATTGAACATCCCACTAGTTGTTCCACCGAGGGTCGAACTCAACCCCACAGCGAAGATAGCAGAAGTATAAATTCTAGCATCTCTTGCTGTTCCCCACGGGGAAGTGTCAAATAATGCAGAAGCATGAAGAGAACTAAAGGAAACCTCATTTTGTATACCACTAGGAGAAGTAGTACCAGCCCCATAAACACTATAAGTGTCAGGACCATTAGATGCATCTAATAATACAGAAGAACAGGGTCCTGACATATTATATCCTTGAGCCACAGTTTGATAAATAATACTGGTTTCTTTATGAGATCCACCAGGAGCATAGTAAGGACCTCCTTCATTTGTTAAAGCTCCTCCTTTATATACTAAATATTTAGCAAACCGTTTAGGGGCTGTGTAAAGTCTAAAAGCACCAAAGTTTTGACCCGCAATAGAACCAGAAGACCCGTAACCATCAAGAACACTCATGGCACTTGTTATCCAAGTACTATCAGGAGCCTCCATAGCACCCCCAAAAGTATCCTTAGTATAAACAGCCGAAGGTCCCGTATACCCTACTAAGGGTGGGAAGTGTCCACTAACAGATATATAAGACATATCTAACTTAGAGGTATCATCAATATTCCAAATCCTCAACTGTTCACATCCATTAGGATCTTCAGCAGCATCATAATTATAATATAGAGCGGAGGTATTATTCCAACCCGCAGGGAAATTAACATTTCTTACATTAATACTACTACCCTTCATTCCACGAACACACATTCCTCCAAAGGACAGAGCGGTAACATCATTAGTAGCAGCCCCATTATTTCCCGACTTGAGGGGGAAGGTTTGGTTGTCACTAAGTCCTCTAGCGAAGACCCCTGTTGGGTCATATGTAGCCACCCCTTGAAGTTGTGGGTTTGGATAGAACTGGATAGAACCATTTACCTGACTAGCAGAGGTTTCAAAAGTATCATAGTTAGCAGATAAAACCAAAGCAGAAGCATACCAATCTCCTGCAATACCTATTGCTTCATCGGCTGCACCTTGCGTCCATTGACCATTAAAGTCTCCACAGTCCTCCATATTAATAACAGAATTATTATTAGCAATTAGACAAGCTCTAGTAGAGTGAAGATCAACTTTAGTTTGATTACCTGCGGTGGCACTTAAATCCCATTGAGCGTTGTCTACAAAACCAGAATCATCTTTAGGGGGTGTTATATCTAAAATAGAATCATTATCAACAAGAACATCTATCCCAAACCTAATCATAAGAGTAGGACCTCCTAGAATAAGTTTAGAATTATTTGTTACATAGGCTCCAGCGTTATACTGCTGGTCAACATAATCTTCAGGTCCATCTAATAAAGTATACTTACTCGACCCTCCAATAAGTCTACAAGTAGAATTATTTTTAACTAATAAACAACTTCCATAACTTGCATTAGAAGTTCCTGCTCTATCCCCACTATCAACACCTGCCCCTTTCCCACCTCCTGCTGCAAAGGCAGCCCCACTTTGAGTCTCTAATCTAGCAAATGTAAGTTTTAAATCGGAGTTATTATCACAAACTATACCAGGGATAGAAAGTTTAAGCGCACCATAATCATTACCGTCCTGAGCTAAGGAAGTTCCATGATTTCTTTTAAATTTCATTCTAGATATTCCAGCACCAGCGGATAAACGAGGATGGAATACTTGCGAATTTTCTAGAATCATGTGCTGACCATTAGCGTCAAAGTTTACCATAGCAGGTTGATCAGTCCAATAATAAGTGGGAGGAGTCTCATCGTAGAGGAAGGTGGGAACTGCGGCTGTAGACTGCATTGTATCGGTAGATGATTTTTCTATTTTATTTTTGGCGTATTCTAGTTGTGAATTGTTTAGTCTTAACCCTAAAGTTTTATGGCAATCTACATATAATTCATCTAAGATAATTTTACTATTATAAGCATCAATACCTGTGTCATGTAGCCAAACATCCATAGCTCCATCCAAATTTATTTCGGATCCAACCATCTTTATACCTCTAGTTTGGTTTTCATAAACTTGGAAAGAGGTCATGGAACAGGATCTGGCTGCTGCTATTCTTTCTTCTCCTCCTGTGAGGGTAGAATTATGCATTAAAACGCCATTAGTACCATTTCTAGTAGAAGCAAATAGGGCTCCTCCACCACTTGCACCGTAAGTACCGTTAGTACTTAATTGAACATTAGAATTGTAAAATCTAAATCCTGCTGCATCAGGATCGTTTATTCTAACATGATCCGTCATTGTATTAGAAGAGAGCCCATAATTTCTATATGCAATAGCTCCTCTACTTAAAATTACATCGCTGTTATTAAATTCAAACCCTGCTGAACGGCATCTACTAGCAGCGCAATGCTCTAGTACCACTTGAGAATTATTAACTTGAATGCCTATTTCAGTAGTAAAGCCACCAACAGGAGGAGCCTGAACTCCAGAAGCCCCGTCTACTACAAAGTTTCTAATGTATACTTTTCCAGCACAGTTGTTTACTTCTATTTTATCAAAGAAATTACCATAAAAAACTCCAACACTAGGTACTTTACCATTAGAATAGGTCTGTCCTTTGCGTATATCCTCTCTACTAATATCTGCTCCTGTAATTTGATTAGTAGTTCCAGAAAAATCATACGCTGAAATTGAAAGATCTTGAGTTAATCCGTAATTATTTCCCGATATTCGGTCATTTCCCAGAAAAAAATCAGCATGAGCAAAACCAGCCGACATTCTAGCAGTTTTTGTATCCTTCCCCGTAGCTACAGTATTTCCATGCTGTAGCTGGGCAAACGATATATTCTTAGTAACATAACGAACATCATCAATATCCCTAGCACCCGCTCCATTATTAATCACTCCTGCAATTCCTAAACAAGAGGTATCATTTAGAGTATTAAGAACATCCACAGAGGAAAGTATAGATATATAATCCGTAGCATTATCAGAAGGATAGCCTACAGCAGTCCCAGCATTAGCCGCATATACAGACGCAGAAACATTCTCTACGCCTCCTGTATAATACCCTGGAATATAGGGGGAGAAGTTTCTATTAACAATTTCTAATGCTCCATTATCTGTGAAATGAAGGTTATTAAGAACTAAATCTCCTAATACACCAAAATTAGCGACCTCTATTCTAATTGGATACCTAATGATATCTGGGAGAGCATCAATCGCAGAGCTTACATTAAGAAAAATATTAGTATTTGTTGCGAATGCATCCGTACCTTCAGCATCAGCAGACACACTAAAGATAACACCACTAACTTGAGGAGCCCCAGAGGTAGGCCATCCAGACTTCTCCCAAAGATAATAAGTTCTCTCTTCTAAATCATAGAGAGGAATATTGTCTTGCTCCCAATTATAAAAGGAACTAGTATCAAACTTCTCCACACCAGGAGTCCAACTATGGAGAATCTTATTATCTCCTCCTGCTACATAAACATCTTCTGTATGAAATCCCATGTTAGAAACTTAAAGTCCATTTAAATATGAGAGAAAATTCCCCTTTCTTCGTAATACTATTGAAACTCTTAAATGCTACCAGAATTGGATTATCTTCTCCAATATTCCCTGTTGGATTTTTCATCAATAAACCAATCTCATTTAAAGTAATTTCATTTGCCGTCCCTGTATCTAGGGTTAAAGTGTATTGTACTGAATTAACAGCAACCCTTCTTATCATTTCTTGAGGAATAAGAAGCATATCCTCATTAACTAAACTATTGTTTTTATACTGCGGTAAATTAAAGATTGCAACTGATGAAGTATTGTATTGCGCTCTAGTTAATTCGTCCCCCAAAGTATAGGTGGATACACCAAAGTCTGTGGGGGCATCTTCTCCTACTTCAAAATATTTAATTTGAAAATTATCTATAGTATCAGAACCAAGCCCACCAAAAAGCAGAGCTAAACCAACCCCCATCCCAGACACAATAGTATTGTGATCAGAGTGGACTAGCTCCCGCTCACCATCTGAATATTCCTTCCAGATCTCTAAGTATCCAGAAACTCCTAATTCTTCTATAAATCTACCCATAAAAATATATACCTATCTTCTAATTAAATTGATCATACCAACTATCATATTGTGCTAATAACTTAATAAGCCAATTTGTTCTATCTCTAGCACATAGTTCTTCCATATTATAGTTCCAAATTGAAAAAATATTAGTACTCCCTTCTTTAAAATCGCTTCCTGGAGTTTTTAATGTTGTAGGAGCATAATTAGTAAAAACACTTGAAGGGGAATTTTGTCCTAAATAATTAGACAATTGTTCCCACAATTGCATCCCCTGCATTTCATCTCGCATATCATTAGCTAATGCTGAAGTATTCTTATAGGTGGTATCCGCAAAAGCACTAGCTTCCAAGTTCTTATTATTGGCGACAAGCCCTCTAAAAAAGTTAAGATTTATAGCGGGTTCCCTAACAGAGCCCATGTCTATGTACGAATTGTCCGTATAATTTAATAGTTTAAAATTAGTCCCTGTTACTCCATAAGTAGGATATGTGTGCCAAGAAGACCCAGATACTGAAGATCCAGCATAAGAAAAATGCCCATACACATGTTCATTATTGGGATGCCCCCAATAAGTACCTGGGAAATTCGCATCCACAACAGAACTTGTAGACGATGCTTGGTGTGCAGCCGACCAAAACTTTTTAGAACTTATAGGAACTTCACTCCATTGAAAATGAGCTTTTAAATCGGGAATAGCAGACCAATAAAATCCACTAGCTTGTGTAAAGTCTGCGTCTGTAAAAATATATGAACTAGTAGAGCCTATCCCACTAATAGAACTACTAATAAAATCAGCAGTAGAATAATTAGGAGTAGCAGAAGATTCCAAAACAGAGTTAGATGTTCCACCTGGAATCACTAAAGAACCAAGCATCTCGATAGCTTTAGGAAGTGTAGCCATTTTGAAATCGAAGGTGCTAAGAGTATAAGGAAACCACCTACTCCAATCTGTAACAGCATCTTTTACTGAAGTACCTAATACGCGAGAAGAGCAGACCTCAAAATCTTCCCCTAAAGTACTACTACAGTCTGAGAGATATGCTACAAAGGAAGCCAAGCTTCCTCCTATTCCGTTTCCTATTGTGAAAACATTAGAAGGGTTTATACCCCAGTTTCTCTCCCCATAGTATTTGGCCCATTGTACAGAGCTAACGGCATCAGTAAAACAGTTTTCAATACCACTAGGCATCCTAAAGGGACTCGTAGAGGAGGGGAGCAAAGCGGTGTTGTCGTCTACCGCACTAGTAAAAACTCTACAGGCTGAAATATCATTGTCATCTACAAATCTATAATTAAAAGAAGCTATAGATATCCCATTAGACAATAATCTTTGAAATAATCTTAATTCAATATTATCTTGCTTTTCTGTAACTATATCTGAATACTTAGTATATGGTTCATTATTTGAAGCTACATTTGGGAAATAACAAACTAAAGCATTTCCATTTGGATTAGCTACGGAAGCTTTATAAAAATTATAGTTAGACCCTACTTCATCAGGACGAACATCTATTACCTTTCCCGTATTAGTAGATAATACCCACTCTATCTGTAATTGAAAATCTTTAGTTTTTGTAATAGGAGAAACAACGCCCGAACCATCCGTCATACCAAAGGCTTTATATGCTCCTAATTCTAGAAGATAGGTTTTATCTTTTTGAGCTTTATTATAAAATAAGCCAGCTTCAGTTATAGTTTGTCCGTTCAAAGTATTTTCGTCTATAAGAATAGTAAAAATAACTTTATCATCATCAACTGGATTTATTCTCTTATCATCTAACTCTAAAAAAGTTCCAGTAACTTCCGTTAAAGAAGGGGGATTATAAAAAGGGTTTATAGCAGAGACTTGATATTCAGTTTGAAAATTTAAACTAGTATGCTCACCATAATCAGAAATGGAATAAGGAGAAGATAATTCATAAAAATAATTTGTAGCATAATTATCTTGGGCACTTGCTCCTAACTGAAGCCACCGTAATCCAACATCTTGAAGCAAAGTGCCAGGAGGAAAATCCCCCATCATTATATCTGCTAAAAAGGAAGCTAAACCTATAGTAATTATATTTTCTTGATTTACAACTATCTCATTTGGCCTATCATCAACATATATTTTGGTTACTGTTAATTGCCCATTTATTTTATTATTAGGTTTCATACGAAAAACAGCCTCCAAACTATAGTTAAATCTTGATAATTATCATACCCAGGGAAAGTTGTAGGGTTGACATCCACTCCGTCACTAGTTTTACATAAGTTAGCTAATAAACTCTTTTTAGAAAATAACTTATATTTTTTAGAATTAGAAGTAGGTGTAAATGCAAAAGGAGGATTATTATTTTCTAATGCAGCACATAAATCCATGCTCCATAATCCTATATTATATATGCCACCATACAAATTAGCAGTACCTAAATCACCACTACCTATAACTGTTTTATAAGCAATCTCCCCCGTAGTGGACGCATGTAAAGTTCCATGAGCAGAAACTGTAAGTCCTGAAAGTCCTGCTGTCACACCACCATTCGTTGTAGAAGAACCTACAAAATTAAGGAAACCCGACACATCCATAGAACTTACTTCATTGAACAAACTATTATAAGTTCCTTGATAAATACTACTGACTAATAGAGGTGCCGTAAGTGTTGGGATATTAACATCAGAACTAACAACATAGAACTGCGTACCTCCTGTACCACTTCCTTCGGGATAACATCCAAATACTCCACCAAGGGAGGAGATGCCTCCTAAACTTGCTGAGACAGAAACAGAAGAGGCATAAGGTATAATATTTAAATTATGCCCTATGTCTGTAATACCAGAGGCTAAAGATGATAGATAAACCCCATCCCCCACTCCAGAAGGAAGCGTATTTTCTTCCAATTTCGTTTGTCTAGGAGTTACAAAAGAAGGTAATATATTACCAGCAAAAGAAGGGTCATAACTAGAAACTGTTAAATCTGATTGAGTAGATATAGTTATAATTCTAGTTGGCTGATCAGAGGCTACAGACTGATTCGATACTTTATTAGGTACTGTGGTTCCCCACTCATGCCCGTGTTTCCTATAACCACTTGAATCGGTGCCAAAAGACATAGCTTGGATAGTGTAATTAGAAGCATCTAAAATAGAAGAGAGGTTTGGAATAGAAGAAAGACTTGCATGAGCAGTCATTATATCAGCTAATAGTTCTCCTGCACCATCTACAACGGTGTTATTTCCCTCCAAAATAAGTTCTTGATCTTCACAACCAAAACTCTTATATACTTCTATTTTTCCCTTCACTAGGTATTCTCCTGTGGGCTCATTCCATCTACCATTTCTACTAAAGAATAAATACTTGGAGTTGTTGTCCACGCATTTCCGTCAGGAGAATTACCAACAAATCCAGTAGTTACTCCCCAGTTAGGATGATATCTATAATTCAATCTACTCCCTCCACTAGCTTCAAAAATTCCAGAACTATCTGCTGCAATCCTAGTAGCATAACCATCTCCCAAACTTGAGGCTGCAATACTATTCAAATATTTGAAATAAATTCTATAGTCATCAATGCCTGTTCTAGTCACAGTTTCTGAGTGGAAAGTTCCTAGATTATCAACATATTCTACCTTGAATTCATCAAGAGTGGTGCGTTCTAAAGTTTTATCTATTATAGATATATTTTCAAAAACATAATCTAAAGTATTAGCGATACTTTCACTACCTTCAGAGCGAAGCATTATCTCTACAATATATCTTTGATCTGTTCTATGGACAAAGGCAGGTTGATAATCTTTAGGTTTAGGTAAGAAGTTCCCAGATTTTCTAAATTGTTTATTTCTAGTACTAAAAGGTAGAGTATAAGTAGTAAAGTTACTCTCTTTTAGGTCTTCAATAGAGGTTATGCCAGTAGAAGGAGGTACTTTAAAAGTATGGCATAAAGTATCTCTAACTCCATACTGAAAGGCTCCTCCCTCAGTATACCCATCTGTTGTAGGTCTAACTGTGTTATTCCCTGAACACGAAATCCATTCTCCATTAGCATAAGTATCAGAATATTTCCAAGATTTTCCAAATTGAGAGGTTTTAGATCTATCAACCCAAGACCAAAACATATTATTTTCTGGCATTGTGTGGACCCAGACCCCCACTTTAGCGTTAGGTAAAGCATCCATACCATATCTTGCTACTTTTATAGAAAGTTCATAATCATGGTCAGGAAGAAGGAGATTTCCTGATGTGGTAGTGGAACCAAAAGCAGATAAATCAAACCTAAGTCTCGCATAATTAAGAAAGGAGGAATCTCCACTACATTGAACATCCAATAAGCCTTTCCCTGTTAGGAATGGATCAATCTCTGTAGAATTCTCTCCATATTGAGCAGTAGTTCTATACATTTTAAATCTAGGACCAGAATCTACACTTCCTCCTATTATTTCTTGGTCAAAAGAAGGTATTGCATATCTACAAAATTCTATTCCACTAAATCCATAAGGATATCGAGCCTCTCCATCGCTACAATCTCCAGGCCACCCCACAACAAGCTTCCCAGCACAAGCTCCTGCACTACTATCAGCCCCTAAAGAGCTTATATCAGTATACCCAAGCCCCTGATAACCCTCCTGTGTAAAAGAAGAAGCTATGAAAGATACTGCTGACCCGTCCTTTGTTAAGTTACCATTATACAAAAGAGGTCCATAAATATGAGAGAATATATTTCGACCCCCATGTGCATTTTTCCCAGTAATTAAGTTAGGGGCTGTCCCATGCCGTCCAAATTCTTTAGCATACCTATTATACGCTTCCTGAATCCCTGACCCAAAAGTATAATCAGCATAATCATACCAACTACTCACCCCATTATAAGCACTATTAGCTAATGATTGTATGGGATCTCTCCAATAACTAGAAACTTGCCAGTCTGCGGATACGGACTTGAAATTTTCATAAGCATTTCTATACGCATCTTTTTCCATAGCACTATGCATGACTCTTATAATTTCAGGTAACTCTTCTCTTCTGACATATTGCAGACAATTACCTGCTGCTAAAGTACTTTTAAGTGGGGGAAGTCCTGCTCCCCTCCAAGGGAAAGTCCAAGAAGTATCAACCCCAAAGAAGTTGTTGTCCGATGAGCTAGTTTCACAAGGATGCCAAACAGGGTGCAAAGAGGAAACTGAGTCGTTTGTAAAGGTAGTTTGAAAACTACATCCTGAATAATTATAACCTAAAGTTAATGCTCCTCCTCCTGAAGCTCCTGTGAAAATATCAAAAGTGGAGGGAGCATAGCTATTAGGCATATTAAAACCAGTTCTATCAAAGAACCCGTTTCTAGGAATATTATTGTATAAATTTCTTCTTCTTAAATTATTACGAGGAACATAAGCCCCCTTAGTAGTATCCCCATTCCCATCTAATAAAACATCAGTAATAGAATCTACATATTTTCTAGAAACTCCAGTAGATGAAAGCCCATGTCCCAACCCTACAGTTGCAACAAACTCCTGCATGTTTACTCCTGAACCATCCCAAGCATTTACAATAGTGCTAGATGTTACTAAGTCTTTAGGATTATTAAATACAGTAGGACAAGCATATATGAAATTAGAAATATCATCAAAAGCTTCTAAAAATACCTTAACTCTGGGCATAGCATGTGCTGGAATAGTTTTATTAAGTCCTATTAAAGCATGATAAATTCCTAAAGAAGTTTGGGGAGTTGAAGATTTAGTAGAAAATGATTGGGAGGTTGCACTAAGATGCAGATCAAAGTGTGAAGATTTACCACTCCATAATGATAAATATTGTGCTTTTTTATTTGAAATATCATTTAGAATGTCTGTAAAATTAAAGGGTTGTTCAAAGCCAGATGTAAATAAATTAAAAGTATTTCCAATCTCTATATCCCCTACCGCAGACACAGAGCGTAATTTTATAAAATCTAGTGTTTGAGTTACATAGCTAGAACTAACATTTAACGATAACAAAGATGTTTTTAGAGTATTAGTTAAGGAATGTGTTATTGAAGCTCTTTCATAATATCTAATTTCTTCAAAAGGAGGAATATCATAAATTCGATCTCTATAATAAAACTTAAAAGAATTAGCTGCAATACTCCCATAACTTGGAAAAGTAGTGTCTCCTAATAAGAAATTAGTAGGATGAGCTTTCCATAAATCTCTTAGAACTTTATCTACACATCTTCTTATATTAGAATCTACACTAGACAAACTATAATCCGCAACAATACCGTGCCCATCGGTAACAGTAACTCCTGCTTCTAAAGCATCTTTAGTGGTCCATGTAGAAAAAGGATTGTCCTTATACCCCTCTTGATTAAAGTTAGGAGATCCTGTAGCTAGAAGATAATAAATTAAATTAGGAAGATATGATTCATGAAGTTCATATAAAGAAGAAGATAAATTAAATCCAGAATCGCCAAAAAGAGTATTTAAAGCTAATTGTGTTGCCTTGGCAGTACCTTTTGCTTTATAAATTACTATAGCATTTCTTATTTGAGATCTCCACCTATCTGGATCACTTCCAATAAGATCCCACCCTATTAACTGAGAAAGAAAAGGGAGGTAATCATCAGGGCAAGAATCTATGTCATAAAGAGATTCCAACTTTTCTACACTAGAGTTTAAATCTTGGTAAACATATCCCAGTACTTTTATAAATCTGTTAAAAGGTCCTGCATAACTTTCGGCTGGTGTAAAAGTTCCTAATAATAAAAACGCTTCAAAAGCATCTTTTACTTTAAAATCTTTATTATCAGCGTATCCCTCAGAATATAAAACTCCTAAAAGAGTTTTTAATCTATCCAACCCTTGAACTCCACTAGTGTAGGTCGCAGTTCCTGATAAATAATCAGTAGGAATTAATTGTAAAGAAGAAACAACAGGTAAACTAGGATAGTTTCTCCACAAATATTCTTCAAATCCTTTTATCCCATCTAAAACACCTAAATCTTTTCCTAGATATAGCTCTGATAACTTATCTAATGCATAGGAGGAGGGGTCATATGTTCCAGGAGAAACAGAAGAAGTGTTTAAGAAGTAAAACCATCCTAATGAATTAATATAGTATTCATGCAATGCTTCTGGGCTACTAACTCCAAAAGCCGTTTGGGCAGTAAAGGAGCCGCTTGGGGTTGTTATAGACTCCGCTGGATAGTTTAACTTAAGAGCAGGGAGGAGGTTAGTCTGTAAATAATTTCTCCATTCAGCACTCGTATCAAAAGCGTCTAATTGAAAATTAAGAGGATCTAAAATATCTCTTTCAAAAGTAAAGGGAGTAATATTAGTTAACACATTTTGCTTAACAAAATAAGGATAAATCCCTGAGATAGTATTTATGTTACTAAAATTAGCGGTAGCAGAGACAGGAATAAGTCTAGAAATTGCATAAGCAGCATCTATGTTAGTTTTTAATAAAGAATCAAGGGGATCAATCTCCATACCACTTACTTCAAAATCCCTTATATTATAAATTGATGGTATTATTTTAGATAAGGCTTCTGAGTAGTTTCTTTTGAAGTAAGTTTTTTGATTACTATCAAAAATATTAAAATTAACTTGTTCCATTAGACACCTTTAATATTAATTACAACATTATTAAGTTGTATTATCTCATTAAATTCAATATAAATATCACTAGAAATATTATCTACAACTGCAAAACGAACTTTATCTACAGCACTAAATACCTCTCTCGTAAAATCTGAAATAATAAAAGGATCTTCAAAATCAAACTTTTGATTATTGAAATACTGTAACACAGCATCTCTTGTTTGTGCTTTTATTTCTTCTTCTCTAGGAAGAAGATTTTTATCTACAGAAACGGTCATAACTAAATCAAGAGATCTCACAACTCCATCTACAATTACAATCTCATCTGTGAGCATTTTCTTTTCTTGTAAATGAGATAATAATTGCATCTTAAAAGAAGTAGTAGCTTGCTGTAATTGAATATCACTTGCTCTTTCCAGCACATACACATCTATAGTATTAGCTGAACTATACGCTTTCCTTACGGCAGCAGTTACTTTTCCAATAGAGCCATAACTTGAGATAAATCTAGAAGCCCTTGCTACATAATCTTCCAGAGTTACTAACCTATCTTGAGATTTAAAGAATAAAGGAGCCCATTTTTTAGCATGATCCACGCTTTCAGCGTTAGAACCTCCTGTGGCTAAAGAAGTATTTTCAACTGTCGCTGTTAGGGTATTAGCAGAATCCCCATCTATTTCTACAGTAGCTTGTGCATTAATATAACTTTTCTGCACATTTCCTCTAGTACCTCCTCCAATTCTATATGCTACTTCATAAGTCGAGCCTACTGGAGGAGAAATTCCTGCAACCCCGTCTCCAAAAACAATAGTGCCCCCAAAAGATTCGTTTAAATTAGTTTGAAAAATCTTATCAGTAGATCCTGAAGCAAAAAAGATGCTCTCTACTTGTTTAAATGATCCTGAAGCATTTGGAACACCAGGAGCATCAATAAATACCTGAATACTTCCTTCAATAACTGGGCTTTGATTAAGGGTTAAAGATTTTATACTATCGTAAGAAGTAAAAGTTCCTTTTTGTACAACGAAAGCACCTTCTAATAATGCTACATTAGTCCAAGTATTTGCAGTTGTTGGATCATTGGCTTCCGCTTTGTTTAGATATACTGTAGAATCGGAATTTGAAGCTACTATTCTTCCCGCTGCTATTTTATACATAGTATAAGTTAATTGACCTCCATCTTCAGGAGAAGCTACTGTAATAGTCCTACTAGCTGGGGGAATTGTTATAGCATTTTCAGCAGCCCCTAACGCTGTAGGAGTTGTAAGTTGGGCATTAGCAACTGCTGCTAACGGTCCTCGCATTCTTACTCCAACTAATTCTAGTAATTTTTGTACATTACTCCTATTCCTAGCTGTAGCTAAAAAGCTTTCATTAGCTAACATATCTGCTTTTAAAGAAAGAACAGATCCCATATATGCTACAACTTCTACTAACATTACCCCTAGATCAGTCTCAGAAAAATTTTGATAGTCTAAAGGATATACGGCTTTAATATATTCTATAATTGAATTTCTAAGAGAAAGAAAATCAGAAGAAGCATAATCAATTAAAGTATCTTTCCTATCATCAGGAATAATTACTTTTTTCATAAAGTCTGATGTGACTGCCCCTGTAAAATTGGCTTGGCTCATGTTACTGTAACTCCTACATTGAATGGTGTATTATTTAGTTCTTCAGCAGACACCACCAAAAGAATGTCTAATCCCCTTCCTCCTTCTACATTTACTGTGTTAGCTTCAGTTATTGATAGTTTTATTACTGTAAGGTTAGGCATAAAAGAAGCTATCGCATTAGTAACTTCTTGTTGTATTTCTATAAATAATTCTTCTGTTAACTGTTCAAATACAAACTTCCGTAACGACATTCCAAATTGAGGAAACATAACTCTTTCTCCTTTTTCAGTAAGAATAAGTTGTTCTAGATTATTTTTTAATAGAGTTATGCCAGTCTGTTTTGGATAGTCCCCTCCCCCTTTGCCTTTTCCTGTGGGGAAAGCAAATCCATATTTTTTCTTACTTCTAGAAGTTAAATCTAAAGTAATTTGTTTAGGAGGTTTTACTCCATAAAGTGTTGTGCTTATTTCTGCCATTAGATGCTTATATTTTTAAAGTAAGGTGACTGAGTTCTATAATTTTTATTTATATCCTTAGCTGATAATGATCTATTGTAAAATTTTGTGCTTCCAACAAAACCATTTAATCCACTAGTCTTACCATGACACGAATTCATAAATCCGTTAGCAACAGGAAGATTAGAATCTCCTTCCCATCGTAATAAACCGTCTGTGTATCCTCCTCCTAATATCCACGGAGTAAATGGGGCTCTGTCGTTTAATTTTGGTCCATTAGTAAAAATAGCATTTTGAGTAGATGTTACATTGTATGTAAAAGAATTTAAACTAGAATCAAGAGCGTCCCTGTTATAATATGTTGGTAACGCTAAGAAAGAATAATCAGTAAGGGTTCCAAAAGCACTTTTTATACCAGATGCTCCCATTAATACTCCATCTAAATATATTGACATTGTATCAGAAGAGGGATCAACAGTATAAACTATATGCATAAATTGTCCTGAAACATCATTAAAGGACTTTCCATGAGATCCTGTAGTGTCCATATCAATTTTCATTTTAAACATATCAGAGTTATTAATACAGTAATCGGGGCTAATAAATGAAATACCTGAACTGTTATAAGAAGTAGTGGGAGCAGCAAAGAAACATCTATTTTCAACAGGGTTATCATCTTGATCATTACTTATAGCTAAATTATTAACTACCTGACGATCTCTACTAAAGCCCATTAAGAATCCCCTTACATGCTCATTACCAAAAGAGTTTTCTATTTTTTCTCCCGATACGGCAATGTCTTCATTAACTCCTCCATTATTTTCAGAACCTAATAAAATTCTATTAAAGGTTCCAGGACCCCACTCACCATCAGGCTCAGAATAATCCGTACTAGAGGTATTTATTCCTGGAACATGTACCCAACTTTCTACTGTGCCTCCCTCCATTCTATAAAATAAATCTCTAAAATCAGGGGAGTCTGGTAATCTTACAGCTTGTCCTAAAGAAGTTGTTGTTCCAGTAGAATTATATCTAACTAATCCTGTTAATTTTGGAATAGATAACCCAGAAACAAATACCGAAGAGGGTGTACTTGCTAATAATTTAGCATTATTACTAATAATTGGATTATCTGTTCCTAATCCCTTTTGTAAACTAGAGGCATTACAATTTAACACACCCCACTTCGATGAAGAAGCGTAAGGAGTTAAAGAAGGAAGTTCTGCTGTAGCCTCCATAAAATTGTATGCAGCAAATAACCCATCAGTTACAATATCATCAGTTAAATTAAGTAAAGTTGTCTTTTGATCTCCTGTTGTACTAGAATCAAAAATAATTCCCCCCGCTCCTATAGTTGGAACCATTAAATGTTCTGCTACTAATCCTGGCTCAGTCCCTGATGCGGAAACATACTTTGGTTTTAGAGGAAGAATAATATCTTTTACTTCTCCTTGTTTAAAAGTTAGATTCTTTTGTAACTCTAAAGATACTTGAACATTATAATCTTTTAAATAAGTAAAATCATTAATAGGAATAGTTCCTACAGAAGGAACATCTGCAATTGATCCAAAAGAGCCTGGAGTTACTACAGCAATTTCAATCTGTTTCTTTCTCTTATCAATTTTTTCAGTATGTTTTGCGTTTTGAGATACAATAGCTTGCTGCATATTATAAATAATGGCGGTTCCAGAACCATCAGCCGTTGCCGTTTTTAAACTTGTATTTAAATCATTTATATGCTTATTTCTAGTTCCTATAAGTTGTTGTAGCATATGATCCCCATCATAATACGGAAGTAAAAAAGAACTAGCTGAAACTATAGAAGGATCAAAAAGAGTATCCATAAAAGTACTTAGTTCTTTTTCTCCAATAGCAACTCCTTTACCCCCTAAATTGGGGGCATAATCATGTAGATAACTCGTTCCTGGGGGAATTATCTTGATTGGTACATCAGGAACTCCTCCTGTTTGAGAATCATAGTATAGACCATCAATGGTTAAAATAAATTGCCCTTGTTTAGCTTTTGGGGGACCATACTCTAGTCGGAATATTTCACCATCAGCATCAGTTCCCGTAATTAAATTTTGCCATTGAGCGGCAGAAGTATACCTAAGGGATGTTCCAGAGACTATCTGTGGTACATTGGGAATATCACTATTAATAATAGGTTCTAATGTGGGATCTAAGCGTCTAGCTTCAAATATTGAAGCAAGTATCTCTAACTGAGCATTACAATTATTTGCAAAATCCATAGATTGTTGCATTTCTGCTCTAGCTAACGCAAATTGTGTGTCTGGGTCTGCTCCTGCGGGACCAAACGACCCAACTCCTCCAGGAGGCTCAATGGGACCATCAGATAACCACGCCCCTCCGTTATCTAAGCACTCCTGCTCTGTGCTGCCATCGGCTCCATAACAGATGGGGGTGGGGGGATCTAGCTGCCAAGTGCCTCCTGCGGCAACACAAGCAGCCTCAAAGGCAAATTGATCGCATTGTGCTTGCGGGACATCAGTACAACCCGTACAAGTGCCACCCTGACCCATACCCAAAGTAGCAGCCATAGCTCCGCTTCCTTTTTGAGACGCAAGCTGCTTTCTAAATTGATCTACACAATCTAATATACCATTAATTTGGCTTTGAGCCATATTTATATTATTGTACATTTGGCTTCCAAAAGCTAAAGCTGCCCCTAGAGAACCTATAAGACCTCCAATATTATTTAATAAGCCCCCATCATTTGTATCAGATCCCCATAAAGAAGAATCTCCTACAAATTTCCATCTACCTGTTTGCGTATCAAATTCTATAATCCCACTATCTAAAAATAACTTTTTTGTAATCATAGCAGTAGCATCATTAGCAGCATCTCTAGCGTCTTTTAAACTAGTAGCCATAGCTCCAAGTAGGTCAGAAGGGAGAACGGATAGTACAGCTTCTGTTATACTAATAATACATTGGGGGGCACCATAACCAGACCCAAGAGCATCTACAATAGTACCCCCTTGGCTTCCCAAGACCTTTGCAGCTTTTTCTAAATCGAATGTTGCCATTAGTTTAAGTATATTTTTCCTGACGGAGTGGAAAGATTAATATCTCCTTGTTGGGCAACTAGGTTAATATCTCCTTGTTGCGCTACTATATTTATATCATCTGTCTCAGATATTATATTTATGCTCTTATTAATTTGAACTTCCATCCTACCTCTAGAATTAATTTGTATTAGTGAATTATTTCCATTTGTACTAATAAAAATAGAGGGGATATCTTCCATAGAAGTTCCTGCTCCTTTATTAGCTGTAATAGTTACATCATTATTTTGTGCTAAAACATTGACCTTTCCCCAATTGGTAGAACCCGTGCTTGCCTTCTGTCCAGTAGATGTATTCACAATATCAAGATTTAACCCATCTACCACCCTTAAATCCATCTGCGAGCTTTGAGTAGTATATGAATGGGGTCCTTTACTCCACACATCTATAGAACGAGAAGGTTGATGAGGTGCAACACCCGTAGTCGCCATTTTTATGTGATCTCCATGCTCGTTTTGAAGTAAAATACAATCTTTTAAAGGAGAATCATCACAGGTTATAACCTTGCCTCCTGAACTACGCATTTCTATTCTTGTATTAAATTCATTTCCTTCATAAAGATCCGACATAGTAAAAGTATGTCCTTTTGGAGATTTCCATACATACTTCATAGGTCTAGCTCTGTACTTGTATATATCTGGGTCTGGGAGAATTCCTCCTGATTGAAACACTCCTTCAATATTAGATCCAGGAATTTGCTTCATAACATTAGGATTAGGGATAGAAGATATATAAATATATCTTTTTTTGCTAGTTATTGCAGGATCTCCGTCAGGGACTTCTGCGAATAAAACCATAGTGTCTACTTCAGGAATAGCCCAAAAGCCTCCTCCTCCCTTACCGTGATAGGGAGTAGAATAAGCAACAGCAACTACCTTACCCAAACCAGGATGCATTACTTGTATTTCTCCTGATTGCCAAGGATCCACTTCACTTGTTACAACCCCCATATACATCATAGGATACCCTTTAGTATCCTTCGCAGAAGAAAACTCCTTAGCCCCAATGAGACCGTGAGCTTTTAAAATACCTTCTACCTTCTTTTTAAATAAACTATTAGTTGCCATATGTTCTACTCATCTAAATCTCCAGCATCCCATGCCCCACCATAACTTTGTAAATTTATAAACTCTGGTCCAGGGCTTGTAGGTTGGTTCATGGGTTGTATTTTATCTGTTAAATTATTTACCAAACTACCCCCCTGTGCGGCTGCATTTAAAGAATCTCCTGCGGTAAATATCTCTCCTGTTTCTAGGCTTGCTTCAAGAAGGGCTGCTTCTTGTTTTTCTGTTAGTTCAGTTACTTTTTTATAAGAAGCAGGAGACATTCCAGGCTGTTTAATTAAAGTAAACTCAGAAAAAGCATCTCTATTTGTAATAACATGTTTAAATCCATAAAGATTCCAAAAACCAGAATAAATTGCCGTAGTAAAGGCACTTGTATTCCCCCTTACTCCAGCCATTCTTACCTCTCTTACATTCATTATAATAGGTCTAGCTAGAGCTTTTACCCCTGATAACCTAAAATAAGGGAGTGTTTTTACGGCTCCTTGAATAGTTTGTTTTGAAATAAAATCTACCATTCTCTTTACACTTTCAAAAGCATTTACCCCTCCTTGCTCTGGTACTGTCATGGTAACTCCGCTATTATTTTTAGAACCTATAATGCCTAAAATCATATGCATAAAGTTGTTGTAATCTTGAGAGTCACCATCTTTATCTCTATTAATAGAAAACCCAAACATCTCTTTAGAAATATTACTAAGTTTACTTAGAGTATCATCATTAAGATCAAAAGCAGTTTTATTTTCTAACTCAAGTAATTTATTTATTTGATCAGGAGATAATCCTCCTTTATTAACAGTATCAGGGTGTGTATCTTTTTTTATTTTTGGATCAGGACCTGCTCCCGTTCCTCGTTGGTGGGACCTACCTTGTTCAGCTATAAAATTAAAGGATAATCCAGCTAAGTAATAAGGCTTTAAATCCATTTTCATAGATAAAATATTAGAATTAGGATATCCCGATCTAAACATAGGTACACCCGCAGCCACTAAGTCTTGAACACTTTTTTCACCTATATCTAATTCAGTAGGTTCGAAAGTTTTATTAAAAGCACCACCTCCTACACCATAAATATAGTGAAATACATCTCGACAATAAGGAAAGAAGTCTGATTTACCTCTATCTTCTTCATCCACAATCATAGGTTCATCATTTCTTACAGAAAATCTTTCGGAATCAGCAGGATGCACATATTTTAAGAAGTTTGCGATTGCAGTATCTTCATGAAAGGTTTCCATAAATATAAGATGTCCATATATGAAATGATTTATGAAACTCTCAGATCCTATAAGTAACGCAGGTTCATCAGCCGTAGCAATAACACCATAAGTTTCCAATAATTTAAGAATATTTCTATCTTGTTCCCAAATTACTTTAGGACCTATTTGTATTGTAGTATTTGCTTCTAAATCTCTTAAAATTCTATATAAAGTTTCTTCAAAATCTTCTTCGAACTTATTACTAAGACTAATTGCGTATTTAAGTCTAGTTTTTCCCTGATTTGGTCCTGGCATCAATGCTCTTCCAAAGAAATGAATTAAAGAATCAGACCAGTTCTCATTTCCACCACCAGGATCTCCCAGAAAGGAATCGTTAGGATCAAGCTCTTTATTAGCCGAAAAGCAAAGATTATCCGCATGAGTTACCCGCATTTTATCAGAAGCCCTTTCTTCACCACTTCGGGGGACCATTGTAAAATCAAACCCTAAAGATTCTATAAGCGTTTTTATTACTTGATAACCCCACACAGTTTTTAAACTTACTTCAGAATCTGCATATGATAATTGGGGATTTATATTAGTTTTAATATACTCCTTTTCACTTGAATCTAAATCGGCTTGTGAATAAAGTCCCGTCTTCGTACCATCCCAATGTCTTCCTTCGTTATTCTCTCTAACAGCGTCCGACTGAAGCACATCAGCTAATATTGTTTTTTGTAATTCAGCTAAACCTATATCTAAATTAGGAAGAAGAACTACTATATTGCCTTTTGGAACTTGTCCTTGAGATGCAACTGCGTGAGCGAAATCAGTTAGCAAAGATCTTAGAATAAGATGAATATCTCCTGGGATGTGATCTTCAACAAACCTATAAGGTCTTTGTTTTGTATCATCTGTTCCAAAGTTTTTATTTAACTCTCCGCTGTGTTCTTTTTTCCAAGCTTCAGCAAAACCCTTACCATAGTTTTGTTCATAAACATTTATAATATCAGAAACATACTCACTACTTCTCTGTTTTAGCGTTCCTTGACCAAAACGATTAAAATCTTTTATAGATATTTCTCTTTCAACATTTGCTTTTTTTCCAAACCCTGATCCTAAAGCCCCTTCCCTTTGTCCACTTCCTAAATCTCCTACACCAGCAACAAGAGTTAGCGTTAGAGTTCTAACTCCCATTGTATCGTATTCATTAGTAGCATCCATTACAATACATTGAAAAGGACCAGCCCATGTAGAAAAATCAGAACCCATACCATAAGCAACATATAATTTTGTAACCGACCCTGCTCCTAACTTTTTTCTTTCGCTTTCTATGTATTCGTTTAGTTGTTTAGCAGTAGCATCTTCTACTTCCTTTTCATATTTTGTTTTATCTGTACCTTTAAAAACTTCCTTCCTATATGCCCATGCTCCTGGAAACATATTTGGATTTAAAGGTTTAGATACATTAGATCCTTGAGCATCTGTTATTCGACATTTTATAGGATCGGAATATCTCCACCCCCCAGAAGCATCTTCTACGGCATCAGAAAGTTTTATTTGATAGTGACCGAAAGGCACCATACGATTTTTGTTTGGATTTTGGTTTGGAGGAGATCCGTTCCAATCCAATCTTCTAGGCCAAGTAGTTCTTCCTGCATAGTCAGGAGTATAACCTACTAGAACTGAGTCCGTTTTTGCATCGTTTTCTTCTTTTACCGCATCAAAATTTTCTCCGTAAGCGTCCTGATACCAATCGCTATAAGGAGAATCCAAAAAATCGTCTTTTGTTTTTAATTCATCTAAATCTACAGAAAAGGCTTCCATAGCCATACCTTCCATAGAAGCATGTTTTAAAAATCTATTCTCAAACTCTACTTCAGGATCTATAAACTTTATCACAAAAGTAGGAGCATTTCCTCCCGCACCACCATCTCTATAACCATAGCTATGCTCAAAACTTACTATATTTCTAGGACTTTGATATCCAAATAAATATGCTTCAGGATGACCCTTTACATAAGTAGTAAAATCTCCAAAATCACTACTCTTTTTGAAGATAAAATCTACAGCACTTGCCTCAAAAGATACTAAAACATTAGCTCCTACGGTGCCTCTTTGAAAGTCCTGCAAAACTTAGTCCTTAGGTAATAGTAGCTGATTTCCTACTTTTAGAGCTTCAAAAGGATCATTAAGACTATTAATAATCATTAGCTTCCACCACGAATCAGTATCTCCAAAAAATAGTTGTGAAATAAGATCAGGTCTAGCTTCGTATCCTGCGGGAACTCTACCTAAAGCAAACTCTCCTTTGGATGCGTCCTTAATGTAATTATCAAAGGATTCACTTCCTAAAGTAGATATAACTGTTTTCCCCTTATGAAAATAGGTAACTGCTCCTTGTTTATACCTTGAAGTTTCTAAAGGATTTGCGTTTGAATTTGAAAAAACCATAATATTGCTCTTAACTGTTTAGTATAGGAAGAACATCTAAAGTTCCACCAATTTGATTATCGTTACTAGTTAAAACAGCTTCCCAACCAGCCAAATTTTCTCCCTCAATAGAATTAACTTTAGAAGCATTAAATTGACCAAAATCTCCTGCTCGTATTTCTTTTAATTCCATATCTATTTTTATTACTCTAGGTATCATAGTATCTTTATCATACCCCGTGTTTGGGTCGAAAGCTATACTATAATTAGTAACAATACAAGGAATATTCCTATAAAGTATTCCATGAGTCAGTTTTACAATAGGAGGACCAAATACGGGGTTCTGTACATTATTATAGACTGAAGATCTAATTATATCAATCCAATACACTAATAAATCCTTAATAGTATCACTCCCGTCCACCTTAGAATCATGCCACCACGCTTCATATCCTTCTGGTGTAAGAGGATATCCTAATTCTTGTAATGGAAGTCCTTCTGTCTGTCCAACAAAAGGAGTAGGACTATATTTTTTAGTGTAATCAGAAGATTTAGGACCAATCGCATCATACGCTCTTCCTTGGGATCCAGCAAAAAAAGATTCTTTAGCTTCTTTTGTTCCCATAGTTTTAGGAGATAGACGACCTCTATCTGTATTTAACATAGCAGCTAAATGGGGAAGAGTTAAGTTGAAAATAAGATTAAACCCTCTAGCATCTGATCCTAAGTAAGCAAACAACTCACTAGCTCTGCTTGTCGGTTTATAGCTTGCGTATCTTGCTGTTTTAGATTCTCTAATCTCGGGATCTTCAAAGAAAGGAAGTCTCAATATTCTAGGAGGAGCCGTAGGATCTATTTCGTTTGGATATTCAAATTGAAGATATGATTTTTGTTCTAATAAAGAACTTTTAATCAAGTTTGTTTTCATAGATTCAGCAGCGGTAGTCATAGATCTCACTACACCGTTCCTAATTCCAATTCTAGTTTCCTCCATCCCTACAACGGTATTTCCATTAAGATCCATAAATCATCCCCCTTCTGCTGTTTCTATACTGTTATTTGCTGCCATCTCTGCTGTATTTACTTCAATACTTTCATTAGTTTTATTACCAGCCTCAATAGCACCAGCCAGTTTATCTATTGAAGCTTTCATAGAACCTCCATACAGTTGATCTTTCATTGCTGACCTAAGTTCTTCATTTGTAATTCGCAAATAAGAAGTAGACTTATTCATACCTTCATTAAAAGCACCAATTTCAGCCTGTATTCTTTCTTCCTGTCTTTTATGTAAATCATCTCTAATAGCTTCATCTCGTTGATAAGCTCGTTGTTCTTGTCTTTTCTTCCAATATTGTAACCCTTCCCATGCAAGAACTCCAACAGTTAATATTTGTCCTGCTACTGGAACCATATTAGCTGCGGCTACTCCAGCTAATCTTTTCCCCATAAAACTCCCGAATGTTTTAGCTGCGCCCCTACCAAATATTCGCTTTACTCCTGGACCTATAGCTTTACTAGTTCCTTTTAATAATCCAGATGCTCCTTTAGAAAGAGCCCTATCTAATCCAGATCCCTTTCCTAAAAATTGACCAAGTTTGCCTACTCCAGGTATCTTTTTAAACATCTTACCCATTCCTCCGTCTGGAATCATCTTCGATACTCCACCTAAGAGGTCTTCAGTTTGAATAACATACATGGGGTTTCCTTGAGTTCCTAGCTTACCTCCTCCCATGCCGAGAATACCTCCCCCTCCTCCTTTATCCTTTCCGAAACCATACTTAAAGGCTCCAAATATACCTTTATCTTTACTAAATAAAGTAGTAATCATGGGGAGTAACCCAGCAGCTAAACCAGCCGCACCCATAGCTCCTGCTCCTCCTATATCGGCTCCTAGCCCCATAGAAGCTCCTCCAAGACCCACACCAGCCAACCCTAAACCACCAGCCATACGCATAAGATCAGGACCACCTTTTGTGGTTGCTCCTGCTAACATTCCTCCAAGACCCCTCTTCATAGCAACCGCAGCAGCGGATATCATTACACCTTTAAGAATTCCTTGAAGGATAGGAACAAACTTTTTAACTTGATCAACAAGTACAGGTATATGTTCTGAGAGAGAAACTTTAATAGGAGTCATAATCTCATCTTTAAGTAGAGTTAATGTTTTATTCCATTCTTGTGATATTTCTACTTCTTTCCTTTGCTCATCAGTCATGGCTTCTTGTTGCTTAAACAACTGTAAAGCAGCAACGGCACCTTCTCCGTATAGCCTACCAAGCTGATCCATAGCTACCGTCATGTTTACCCCATTTGATTGCATTTCCGAAACAATTCCTTGTAATCGAGAACCTTGTTTCATCGCCGCTTCACGCAACATATTGGCATTAACATTTCCTGTCATTACTTCATGCTGTATATCTTGAACTCCTCCAAGCACAGCTTGAGAAACAGCAGCACCTCCAACTGCGGTTAAAGATTTTGTAAATTGCGCTACTAGTTTTTCATTTCCAGCACCCGCTTGGGCAGTAAACTCTGTTACTGCGTTAGTCATATCCTCTCCAATACCTAATGCAGCAAAGGTTCCAAAATTACTAGCAAGTGCATCCAATCCAGCTACCAAACGATCAGTAGATATCCCATACTGCTGACTGAGAAGAACCATATTTTTAGAGGACTTATCAACAGCAGCAGCATCCATACCTAAATGCGTCTCCATCCTTCTCTGCGCTCTAATTAATCCAGTAGTATTTCCTCCTAAAGCCTCAGTACGAGCCGCAGCTATAGAGGTATGCTTTCCTAAATCTTTCATACCAATATCAGTTTGCTGCATGGTAGTTTTAAGGTTAGCAGTAAAACCACCCATAGCAGTACTCATATCACCTGGGAATTTACCAATTACTTCATCAACCTCCATCCCCAGTTGAAGGGCTGAGTTTTGGGTCTCCATTGCTGTCTGCAATCCTTCTCTTAAAGCAGTTGATAATAAATTAATAGGACTAGCAAAATTTTTAATATCGGTTGAAAATTTCCCCCCCAGGGTGCCTATGGAATCATGGAGACTCCCCATCGTACCCCGTACAGTTTTCTCAGAAGCAGAACGACCTTGTAAAGCTTTACTATTTGCTGCTAATGCCTTTGCTTGCCTACCATAAGCAGGATTACCTTGAGCTAAAGCTTTATTTAAATTAGAAACAGCTTCTGTTAAGGCCAAACTTGCTGCTACAGCTTGTTCATCATTCTTCTGGGGCATTTTCGGTTTCCTCTCTCTCTGAAATAGCTTTTTGTGCTTCTGTTAGATTTATATTCCAACAAAACTCCATTCTATCTAATCTATAAGTTCTATAAACTCCTGATCCTAATACTGCAAATAATCCCTTCTTTACTTTTTGAGATATATTTTTTAGCTTCTTCCTATTTTTATATAGGGTTTTAAGAACAATATCAATAACTGCCTTAGAGGAATACTCAAGTCTGAAGCAAGCTACGATAACAGCATGAGTAGTTCTGGTCCTCCTAATTCCTTGAGGTTCGTACTTTGAGGCAACAACTAAAATAACTCGTTCTCTACCACCAGCAAACCTGCCCATAGTACTCCTCATCTGACCACCAGGAGTATAATTAAATATTATTATCTCTCCAGGTCTAAATCTGCTAGTTAGTCTGGGTATTCTAGCAATTATAGTACTAATCTCTTGTTGTTCAGAGAATATAACCTCAGACGGTGCCCGTTCTGGGGAATAACTTTTTAAAAATTCTTGAATTGTTGGTGAAAATTGAGTCATGGGTTTCTATCATATTATATATATATTCAAACATGAATGACTCTCTAGATATAGAAATTATTGATTTTATTGATTTAATAAATCATACATTGAGTAATTCATTTATTGAGTTATGGAGATATAAGTATTCTGAAAAATTTATAAAGCACTTTCAAATAAAAATACTTCATTCTCTTTCTAACCAAAAACCTCTTAAACTTAAATCTTTGTATGTTTACTTAACAAAGAAATGTAAGTACTCTGAGGAGCAGGTTGATAACTTCTTTGATTCTATAAATATAGATCTTTACAGACCCCTTATAACAGGAAAAATAAAATGATTAACTTCTTAAAAGATATGGCTTTGGCTAGGTGGATTTCTAGCGATGCGTTTGAAGATTCTTTAGATTGGACTTGGCAAGTCATCTACTTCATTATTTCGTTAATGTTCTTTTATGTTATCGCTTCTACTGTTTGGATTGTGAATTTTTCTTAGCTTCATCTAGTCGTTTCTCGACTATGTTAGCTGGATGGAATAAAGGGCAAACATACTTGTACCCACACCAGTTACAGTACTGGTTCTGATTAGGGCACATATCAGCGTTCTTGCTCTTCCTAATCTTCCAGACCTCATCGACTTTCTTCCGCAGATAAGCAGCTATCTGTGCGTTTGAATAGTTTACTGATACCAAAGTATCTGTGAGAGGATAGTAGTGGGCTACTGTAATATTCTCTATGGGTGTTTCATACAGTTTATGAACCGCAAAACAGTATCCCTGGAGTTGATCGTCTTGAAACAGATCAAACTTAGTTTTTTGTCTCTTACTTGTTTTGTAATCAATAACCAAGTAACCTCCATCCTTTCCTCTAATCACCCTATCAATGATGCCATTGACAGAGATATCGTCTTTAACGGTTACTTCATACACTTGCTCAGTAGCCCCTGCTTCGGCAAGTTTAGAATTGAAGTTTAGGAAATTTCTTAGACAGATATCAATCTTAGGAGTGTAGGAAGAATTAAACTTATATTTACTCTTCTGTTCCTTAGCGTGTCCCTGTAACTCTTCTAGAGTTTTACAAGCAACACCCTCTTCTAAAATTTTATGGATGTAAGATCCAAAGTGAAGTGCGTCCCCATTTGTCTGATCCTGAGGAACTCGTTTAACATAGCGATATAAATATTTTAGCTTACACTCTAAAAATGTGTTCGCTTTCGACTGTGATATAGTGGTACAAAACATGATAGCCTCCACCGTAATTATAGAGTACTTAACTTCAAAATTTGAAGGTATAGGTAAATTCTCATCTAATGAGCAAGAATTCTTAATTCCCTCTATATTTAGAGATAATGATTCTCGACTTAAACTAAGTATTAATGTTGATACAGGGCTGTGGCAAGATTTTCTTTCTAGTGAGACTGGTAATTTTATTCAACTCTACTCCATTCTTGAAGGAAAGAGTTATCATGCTTCTGAATCAGAACTCTTAATTAAGAGTCTCTTTAAAAATGATACCAAAAGAATCCCCCAGATAAAAGAAAAGATTAACAAAGAATCTAAGTTCTCTTCTAATCTTATAAAAATTAATAGTTCCTCCTGTTACTCAGAGGAACCCCTAGTCCAAGAAGCGTGGTCTTTTCTTTTTGAAAGAAAATTATTAGATTTAAAAGAAGATAAACTTTTCTATTTTGTAGAAAAAGAAGGAAGGTACAAGAATAGGCTGATCATTCCTTTTTTAAAAAATGAGGTAATGTTTTATTTCCAGGCCAGAGCCTTAGGTGATGCTTTCCCCAAATATCTTAATCCGTCCGTAGACGAAGACATTCTAAAGCCTTCTACCATACTATACCCATATGATGAGGCAGGAGCTTCCCTAGTCGTCTGTGAGGGACCTTTCGATGCTATCTCTCTACAGTTACAAGGAATTAATGCTACCTGCACAATGGGCTGTAGTGTCTCTGAGATTCAGATGGAAATACTTAAAGACTTTGAAGGGGAAATCATTTTAGGGTATGACAACGATACAGCAGGATGTAGAGGGATTCAGAAATTCGATAGATTACGCAAATGCAAGATGTTGGGAGAGATCTCTGTATGCACTCCTCCTCCAAGATTCAAGGACTGGAATGAGGCTCATGTAAAGGATTTTGATCTAAAGAAGTGGATAGACCAAGAATCAGTTAAGTACGATTACGAGTATAAGATTCTTAATTCTCTTTAGAATTAATTAAAAGGGTCTCCCCCACCTCTTTTACACCACGGTTCAACTTCTCTACATGTTTTCTTTTGTGGATCTTTACCTCCAGGCCAAGAACTAGTAGAATCCATCCAATCCAGCCAAGAAATAATAATGTTATCCTTTTCTGTATTCGTGAACTTCAGATCTTCCCCAGCCTCATATAGCAGTTTAGCCCAATCAGGCATACTATTATACTTTCCTGAACCTGTAATAGTCCCCCCTGCCCGTGGGATAAACCATTCTTGGAAAACATTGCAGGGTCTTCTAGTACACTCATTACATTCCTTAGAAAACCATAGGTCTAGGGTAACCACATCGGTTTGTTCTGCCCCTCCAAACCCCGCATGTTCCCCTTGGACACCCCACTCACCATTGGACCAAGAAGCAGGATAAGAATCCGTAGCACAACTCATCTTTTCCTTCCCCCAAGCAGTATAAGAAAACACTCCTGAAGCAATGTCTTTATAAATCTGTATTGACATCCACCCTGCATGAATACAAACACAATTAGATTCCTTTCCTGATTTCTGATCACTAGTATTTTGGGCTGCCTCGGCTATGTACTTTCGTCTAGCCATAGCCGTTTGCATAAGGTATCCGTTAGGTATATTAGCCATAATAAACTCCTTAGAGTATCACTAGGGTAGGATTCCAGTCTGGACAGTATATCTGAGCCACAGTATTAACTGAAGCATTAAATTGTGAGAGCCAAGTAGCAGAGGTATCCTGTCCGTTTGGTAAATCATACTGACCTGGGAGATACGCTGTTATAGAATCTATAGTGTGATTACATACCCCTTCTTCTCCATCTATTCCAGATACCCTAGTATATCCAGCAGAAACAGTATACAGAAGTCCAGATGTACCCCAACCCCCTGAAACACTATCTGAGAAATAATCTATATCGTGAAATAAAGTTAATCCACTCGCAAAAGAATGATCTCCTATTTGTTTGCGAGTAGTTACATCCATATGATATAGAATCCAAGAACCTTTTATGGATCCACATGAGGATGCTATTAAGTCGTCTTGCCACTCCCACACTCTTTCCCACCACCCATTTAGCGTTTGGGTGGTTTCTGTCCATATCATGTACCCAGTACTGCTGGTGTTTCCAGAAGTACTCATACCCGTTCCAGGTCCATACCTGTTTACGGCTTGTATAGGGTGGAAGGGATCGTCGGGCATTGAGGGCATAATATATTTCTCCTATTATACTAATATATAGTTTTAAAAATTAGAAGAAATATATTATTTTACTATAAAATGGAAAAGAGGACTAAGAATTAATTCATCAATTAAATTAAATTTAATCTGAGCAGTATATGTTCCTGTTACTGATCCACCACCACTAGCAGAAAGAACTGTTTGAATAGAGGTAGTATCTAAAGGAAATACTACAGTATTGTCAGTTGTAATACTGACAAGTCCACTTACTGTTGCATTATCAAAAGCAGAAACAGTTACCCTTGACGGTAAATTCACATCTTCATTTAATTTTACAATTTCTACTTGAGCGTTTGTTATAGCAGACTCTTTAAATATATTAATAACACCCTGATCTATATTTCCATTTTCTACTGTAATATCGTTTGTAAATTTAAGATTAATTTTAGATCCTATTTTTATGTGCCTATTTGCTAGGTGAGTCCTAGTTTGTAGTAGAAGAGGCTCTGTTAAAGTAAAAACAGTATCTCCATATAAATGGAAATTATTTATAAGAGTTTGAAAGCTACTACCTTCTGCTATTTTTACTGTCCAAATATCTACAAAATCATCAACAGAGGATGCTGTATTAGATAAAGCTGATCCTTGCCAATCTCCACTTAAACTAATAAGTTCATCTAGAACACAAACATAAGTCCCTACACCCGTTCGATAAACACTACTTGCAAAGTTATCGTTGGTTGCAGTATACTCCTCAGGATCGAAAGCATCAAAATCTACATCGGTAATATCCCCTGACGGAGCAAATCTCATGTACGGACTAGCTGTTGATAATACTAACCCATCAGACCCTATGGTAGTTGCGATATTATTAGCGTTAAGATCAGACTTTTTAAATATCATTACAGAGCTTACTTGATATGGATCAATGTATACTCCGTCATTAACAAAAAAAGTTTGCAATCCCACTCGCTGAAGAACGGTTGGTCTATTTCCCCTATCTACTAGATTGTGCCCGTTTAATTTCATTTTCTTCTCTTTTTAATTCTTCTTTAAATAATTTTAAGAACGCTGTTCTTTCAGTTCTGGTAAGCTCTTTTACATCTTTATAGGTAAACCCTACCCTATGCACAAGTATATAGGCTTCTAAAAGCAATTCATCTAGATCAAGTGTTTGATCTAACTCAGCGTAAAAAAATCGGTGCCGATAGGCAACTCCGAAATTTGGATATGACCACAGCTATCACACTTTACTTGGCCTTTTGTATCCAAACCATAATCAGAACCAAAAATATCATTCATTAAAAGATGTACATCTTTTGAAGGTAATTTTTGAATAACTTTACTAATAACAGCTTTATTATCATGTCCATCAATAGACACAACAAATCTCCATAAATTATCCATTACTTTTGCACTATTTGTAATATAAACTTCGTCTTGCACTCTGGGGAAACGGACCTTTGCGGTCTTTCCAATAGCTTCAAGAAAAAGATCTCTAGGATCTTCTAAGTCTTCTGGAATAAGTTTTATTCTAAAACTTCCTATATCGTAAGTAACTACATTTTTATTATTACAGGCATCACATATAAGATTTACACTATAATTGCTTCCAAAAGATACTTCTCTAATCTTCATTAGTAAATAAAGTTTATCAAATTGAAGAAGCTGAGTAACATCAATATTTGACACGCATCTTGTCAAAAGAATATTAATAGAGTCTTTAGTAGCAGCCTGAACGATTGCCTTTTCGTCTGAAAAATTCATAGGTCTAATTTTAATCCCTTCTGCTGGATCTTTCAAACTATAAAATTTTGATCTAGAAGGTAAATCTATAACTTCTTCTAGTTCAGAAGGTAAATTTTCTAATATGTTATCAACAGCTTCCGCTACATCAGGCTGCTTACTCAATGTTGTTTCGTTTTCCATAATAATATCCTTATAAGAGGCAAAGTCTATCTATAATAGTAGAAATGAAGATACATGTAGGAAATTTAAAATCTAAAATTGAAACAGATAATCCTCAATTACTTAATGCTTTAATACAGCTATATAGTTTTAAAATTCCCGGATCTGAATATTCTCCAAGATATAAAAGCCACAGGTGGGACGGTAAGAAAAGATTTATCTCTGGAGGGGGTATTTTTAGAACAGGCTTACTGTCTAAAGTAATAAAGGATCTAGAAAAAATTGATTGTACTCCCGAAATAACATATTCTTATAAAAAACAGATTACTCACGGTTATTACGATATTGATAATTTTTCCTTTTACGATTATCAAGAAAAACTTATAAAAAAAGCTTTAGAGTGCCAACGAGGAGTAGTTAAGTCTCCTACTGGTTCAGGAAAAACTTTAATTATGGCAGCCCTCGTAAAAGCATGGGCTGGGAAGAAGATGGTGTTATTATTCAATGCAAAACAATTACTCACACAAACTTATAAATTTCTTACTGATACCTGCGGAATTGATAATGTTGGCCTATGTTACGGCGAAGGTTATATTTATGGGGATATTATGCTTTGTACGGTCCAAAGTATCGAAAAGATCCTGGACACTCATCTTAAAGAAACTGAAGTGTTGATGGTAGATGAGTGTCATGAATTTGCTAACGGAAAACTTACCTTAGCAGCTATAAGAGCTTTTCCTAAGGCAAAAATTCGTTTAGGATTTACCGCTACACCACCAAGAGAAAATATAGCTAGATATAATCTAGAAGGAGCCCTTGGAGAAGTTTGGGAAATAGTTGAAACTTCAGATTTAGTAGAGTCAGGAAAATTGGCAAGACCTATCATTCAATTAGTTGACAGAACATATGCGGCAAGTGGGGCCGATGAAGATTTATCCTATTTAGAAGTATATGAACAATACATCATTGAAAATGATATTAGAAACAAAATAATAAGAGAGATTGTAGATGACATTAAAAGAAAAAATAAAAGAGCCCGTATCCTTATTCTTACCAAGTCGCTTGATCACGGAAGAACCCTGGAAGACCTATGTGGAAGCAACTGCGAATTCCTGGAAGGGGCTGATTCGGTCGGAGAAAGGTATAACGCTATATCTAGATTCAGAGGATGCGGAGAGTCTTCTATCCTCATTGGCACTAAAATACTCCAAACAGGGATTAACATTGAAGAAATAACCCACTTTATCAATGCCAGAGGAATGAAATCTGAAATAGCTACCTTACAAGCATTAGGACGAGCCTTAAGAAGACACGATAGCAAAGAAGTAGTATATATCTATGATTTCCTAGATAAAGAAAAATATTTACTAGAACACTCTAGAGCAAGAAAACGACATTATCAAAATGAGGGACATGAAGTTATAATTTTATGAAAAATCTAAATCAAATGAAAAAAGATAAATATGTATTTACATCTAATGAGAGATCAAAAATTGATTCTTTATTAGAAGATCTTAAGTTTATAAAAACAAGAGAAATTTCAGAAGAAGGCCATAAAAGAATATTAAATATTTATAGAGAAATTTCTATTCTTAAAGAGCAATATACTCAAAGATTTATAAATTTGTTAAAACAAGGACATATGATAGATTAGCTTTTCTTCTCGCAGCAGTCTTCGCTTAAAACGACCTTTTCTGCTTTGCCCTTCTTAGCCTTCCTCATTCCCTCCATACGGTCTCCCCAGTCTCCACGATCCATACCGCGCATTCTCTCCATAATCGCACCACGGGGGCTCCCAGAGCGTCCACGGTCCTTTCTCATGTCATTGACCTGCACAAGGAATAAAAATCCCACCATGGCAAGTAAAATGTTCTCTTTCGTTAAGTATTTCATATTAGTTATCCAAGTTGGGAATTGTTATATTGGGGTTTCCCATTTTTAGTTTAAGACCCCAGTTTTCCATATCTCTCTTGGTCCATTGGTCTTCCAACTTTCCTTCCAGCATATCTAGCTTATAATTAATATTAGTAAGCTGAGTACTTATCCAGACCACCCCTCCACAGAGAGCGAGTACCATACCTAATGGCATTAGTGTGTCCTTTGTTATAAATGTTTTTTTATCTTGTGTCATTAGGTTTTTCCTTTAATTTATCCTCTTACAGGTGAATGTAGAGCCTTTATTCATTAAAACTGTATTGTCTCCATCTAATTTACAGGTATAGTTATCTGCTGCACAATACCCCACCCATTTGATCATTATATCATGAGGATCTATATTGGTTCTGATTCTCTGTAACTTATCAATCTTTTCTATCTCAGTACCTCCTAGACCATCAGTTTGTACTATAGAAGTTGTAACATCAGTTGGGCTGGCCCCAACTACAATACTTCCTTGCATCTCAAACTCATACCAACCAGCGTTAGCTATAGTGAAATAACTTTCAGTAGAATCCCAAGTTATATTGTGGGCAGCAAGTTCTGTAGTTGCTTGACTGGATCCTGAAGCAAAATAATATGGAGTAGCGGTATTCTGTCCATCATCAGCAGTAACTTCAACAAAAGACCACGGAGGGGGAACTGGACAAGAGCTTACTGTAATAGAAGAAGAATCTAGTTGGACGCTGGCATTGACATGAGAACTAAGCGAAGTCCCTACAGATAAGTCTCTAACTAAAATATCATTATTAGATAAAAATAAATCTCCCGCAGCTAAATTCCCAATAGGAACATCACCGATTGGAACATCTACGCCAGTTCCACAAACAACATAACCTAGACCCGCAGGAGCAGCATCTATAGTAGAAAGAACCTCTGCATTGTTTAGTCCTGATTGAGAAGTTATTAAATTATCAGCGTCTAGATTTATAGTTAAAAAATAAGGGGTCGTTGTCATGTAAGTACTCTTTAACCATTATAGTCTACTATTCATCGGAATCATCAAGAGGTCCTGATTTAGGTGAAATATCAGATAAAAGGTCCTCTAAATCTTTCATTGCTTCTTTAAAGTCTTCCTTACTTATTTCTTCTTCAGGCTCTGCTGGTGCCTCTTCTTCTTCTTCTTCAGGATCCTCTTCCATAGGATCAGGCTCTTGTGGAGTTTCCTCCCCTTCTTCAGCTTCTTGCTCCCCCTCTTCTTCCTCTATAGAATCCTCAGAATCTTCGTATTCTATATGAGTTAAAGTTTCTAAGCTATCTTCTACATCAGCAGAGTAAGAATCATCAGACCATTGGTTGATTAACTCTTCATCTTCAAATAAAGAAGAAATATTAGCTGATTCAAAGATAAGTTTTAAACAATCATTAACATCAAGACTTTGAACTCCTGATTTCCCTTTAAGGATCTCAACAAATTCTCTAATAACTTTCTTTTGTATAGATTTTTTAGGAGAAACTCTTGCAAGGGTTTCTAAAACGACTACCTGAGTATTAATAAGACTCTTAAAAGAAGGAACTTCTTTAAGATTTTGAACATTAATACCGTATTTTTCATTTAAAATTGAAAGAAGTTCTTCTTTTACAGGCTTTTTCATCTCAAAAAGAGTAGAAACATATTTTTTAATATGTACCTCAGGGATTTCAACACTCTCCGAAATCATTAAAGAGCTTTCAATAGCCTCTCCTAAGCTTTTTTTACTTACAAAAGCTAAGTAAGGAACTTCTTCTATGGCTTCTCCTAAACTTTCCTGAATTTTATTATGATTTTCTTCATAGAGAAGACCAGCTAAAGCCTTTACTTTCTTGCTTGTAGCCCAAGAAGCATTAAAATCACTTTTAGACTCTAATAATTCCTTTTTAACAAGCTCTTGTCTACAAATCATTTCGTATATTGATTTATTATTTGTATCTGATACTCTGAAGGTGCCTGACTCCTCTAAAGTAATATAATTAAGTCTTTTGATATTAAAAGCTTTAGCTACCGTATTAGATAATTTAATACCATTTACTATTTCAGGAATCTCTAAAATAGAATCTGAATTCTCTTGTAAGAATTCTGCGATATCAGGAGCTAATTGAACGAAATTATGAAATTCAGGTGTAGAAAGAATATCATTTGAATCATTAAACTTAATACTTTTCTCTTGAAGTTTTCTTCTAGTAGTATCAAATTTAAATCTACTTTCCCAACTTTCTAAAATATCAGAAAAAGAACTCTGTGCATTAGGGAAGTTGTCTGTATACAGGGACTCTACAAATAAAGAAATTTTATTATCAATTAAATTATCAAATTTATTTTCATCTGAATATAGATCAAAGTCCTCTACAACAATAAAATCAAATTTTATGCCATCCTTAAAAGAATAGTCGCCAGAGACGATCTTTTTACTTTCAGTTAAGTAGGATACTCTTGCATTCTTATCATCAATAGAAAATAAAACAGTATTTTCTCGTAACGATCTTCCCAAATAATCTCCTAATCTTAAGAGGTTACTTAGCTTTCTATCTCTATTTTCGAATATATGATCATACATCAGTCGATTCCTTTAAATTAGTATAAATTCTTTTTAGAATTCTAACCTTACTACTATCTAGGTTTTCTGTGAGCATTATTTTTCTAAGTCTACTTATTTTTTTATCTTTAGACTCTGGGAGGGGAGGAGGCTCCCCTCCTCCTGCACCATTTTGTAGATTATCCTGTTGGGCTGCTAATTGCTCTTCTCCCACAGCCGCGCTTTCATCTTCAATAGCTTGAAGTGTAGTTTCTATTTCTGCATCTGACATATGGTAATATTCTTTATATATCTGTGATTTAGGAAATAAGTTTAAACCAACGACTTGCTGAACTACACCCGCTTTTTGAGCATCAATATCTAATTTTCTCTTAGTAAACATATCAGAAGGATCTGGTAATTCAATACGAAGATCCTTAAGCATGGTTTCAGGGAATCCTAATAATCTAAGGTGTTTTTTAGCTAAACTCTCTAATCCAATTTCTATACTGTGCTGAACTCTAATAATAGTTCTAGCAAATTTTACATCTAATTGAGAGAGATTAGCTTTTCTCTCAGGAGACTGATCTTTTTCTACGATATAATCTTTGGGGACTTTAAGAACGGCAAGCAATTTATCTCTAAAGTACTTAACATCGTCAACTTCTCCCAGATTTTCTGCTCCTCTAAGAGTTTCAATTTTTGTCCCCCCTCCTTGTCTTGTAGGAACAAAGAAATCCTCATCCATAGAAAGCGGGTTGTATCGTTCATCGACTGATCCTTGTTGTTGATTGTAGTATTTTTCTTTTTTGAATTTTTGCTTTAATTTTTCTATAAAAATCTCAGCCTTATTTGTAGGTAAGTTACCTACATCTACATAAAAAATACGCCTTTCGGGTGCCCGTGCTAATCTATAGATAATCATAGCATCTTCCATCATCTTGAGAGAACGGAAGATTCTAACTGCCAAGGCTGCAATAGACTTACCATAGGGATAAAAATAAGGGTCTGAAGTAAATAATCTAAAATGAATAATTTGGTTCTTATCTAAAGTAACATACTTAGCACTCTGCATGGCTTCACCCTGTAAGCCATAAGCACTCCAATCTCCCTTGTCTGGGATTTCCTGCAAAAAGTCCGTTAAATAGCCATACTCATTCTCTACTCTCAATATAAAATGAGGATTTAGAATTTTTAATCTCTGAATTCCTCTATCAGGATGATTAACATCTGTTATAGCCTCACAAAAAGCATCTCCATACTTAACAGTATTCCTCACAATATCCCAATAATATCTATTTAATTTTATATCTCTAAATAAGTTTTGTATAGTCTTTTGTACTTCCGTATGATCAGATAAGACAGTCCAGCGTTCCCCTTTAGTATTTCTTTGAGTAGCATCATCAGAATAAATATCAAAAGCAGCCGCAACCTCTGGATATTCATCCATAGATTCATATTCTTTATATCTTTTTTGTCTATTACGCTCTAATTCAGGTAAGGTTACTGGTCTAGTAGAATTTAAAGCTGCCATACCCGCAGGACCAGTAGGCTTAATAGTGTCTGCCTGTGTTACGGTATCTCCTGCAAGAGGAGCAGGTTCTACTAGCTGATCAACCCCGTTGTCATCTTGTCTAGCAATATAAGGAGCCGCTTTAGTGGCAAAGAATCTAGCTAAAAACTTCCCTAAGCGTCCTGTGGGATAAAAGTATGCTCCAAAAGCATTAGGAGTTCCCCCCCAATCTGTCTGACCAAATTCATCAATTCTTTCTGGATTTTTTAGTTTTTCATCAGCCATTTGATATCTTCCTCAGTTACTCCACCATAAGTTTTTACATGTGCCTTTTGCCTAGACATAGCTGCTGCTAATGGTTTATCTCTCTCTTTATTTAGTCCAGTTGAAACCTCTATCGGATCAGATTCAGATAAAGTAAAGAGAATATGAATAGTTAAAGCTAAACTCATAACTAAATCATCGTTTTTTCCTGTATCTGCCTCCGCTTTTCCGCTATTATTTATAATAAAAGTTAATAATTCATCCACCGTTCTTTTAGAGTTGATTTTAACAGCATTAATTCTAATAAATTCTTCCATTCTCGCTAATAAAGTTTCTCTATTTTTATTACTGACCTGTACTCCAAAATCTCCGTTGCTCTCCATCCAAAGATTTTCATATTCTAAAACATTAAAAAGCCAATCAATTAAGTTATTCCCTATAGTATTTCGTTCAACAATTACATTAGCCAAATTATAATAATTTCCTTCTGTAGCTATAATTTCAGCAAAATCATTGATAGGTGTTTTATTAGAATAAAACTCAGCTACCTGTTCTCCTGTGTACCTGTTTATAATATGAAATGCTGAATGATCTCTATCTCTACCTAAAGCTACATCTACTCCTATTACATAATCATAGTAGGGCTCTGGTTCTTTCCATACTCTCATTCTATTATTATACTTAATATCGTAATCATCGGACTGATTTTCAACAAGCATCTTAAGATTTTCACCATCTACATAGGTTGATCCTGTTCCTAAAAACTCACATTCATATTCTTGCAACCATTGACGCATGGGCATATTCTTTTTAGTAGTTTCTTCCCACTTATCAACAAATACTCCTTTTTTCTCCATCTGAGCGTATAACTTATCAAACCCTTCTTGTCTTTTATACTCTGGGTGACTTTCCCAGTTAATATCAATTGCATGAAAAGAGTTCTCGTTGTTCATAGCCTGAATATATTGGTTATGATACCAATTACCTACTCCATTAACTGTGGATAGAACAAACACCCTACCTCCCGTAGAAATAATGGGATAAACAGCAGCCCAAATAGTATCAACAAACTCAATAAAAGCAGCCTCATCAATAATCAACATAGATCCCGCCAGAGATCTACCTGATTGTTTACCAGAGGGTCTTGATTTTATGACGGAAGTACTCTTAAGTTTAAAGGTATGCTTATTACTTTCCTCTACTCCTGGCTTTAGGAACTCAGGAAGTTCTCCATACATAATCTTAATTCGTTCCAGTACCTCGGTAGCCTCTACATCCCCCTTAGAAAGGATTACAATAGTTTGGTGCTTCTTGAATAAAGCCATCCACAAGGAATACGCAGACGCTATGGTAGTACATCCTGCTTGCCTAAACTTCCTTAAAATATTGAATCTATTATTCTCTAGATTATGTACAATATCTCTCTGAAATGGGTATAGATCAAAAGGCACAAGCCCCCGCATTGGGTGTATAACTTTAATATAGTTGCAGAGGAAGTACATCGGATCTTCCTTACATTTTTTAAATTCTTCTAGTAATTCTTGTGCTTCCATAGTCTATTATATTATATGTCGGATCAGAAAATATATGCATTTATTTGTACAAGAAGTAAGCAGCTTACTGATATAACGCAAAGGTATTTACAGTATTTAGCCCTTTCCTCAGTAGAAGTAAAACTAATAGTAGGACAATCCTCTATTTTTGGAGGATATCTTAAAGCATTTAAAAAAACTAATCCTAATCCTGATGATATAATTATTCTCTCACATGATGATATTCAAATAAGATTGCCACTTCCTTCTTTAAAAGAAGTTTTAACTAAAAACATTAAAAATGATACTGGTTTTGTGGGTCCTGCTGGTACTACTTATCTGGGAAATGATTCTATTTGGTGGAATCAAGCAAGATGGGGTCAAGGTTACCATAGAGGAGAAGTTTTTCATGTTACAAAGGAAACACAACAACTAGATAAAACTGTTTATGGAAAAAATGGACAAGTAGTTGTATTAGATGGTTTGTTTTTAGCTGCAAAGGCTAAAGTATTAGAAGATGTAGGGCTAGAAAAACCAAAGTACCTAGAAGGAGAGTGGGATTTCTATGATATTCACTATACTTATTCTGCTCATCAGAAAGGATATATCAATAAAACAATTCCCCTCTCTATAATACATCATTCAAGAGGAGAACTCGCTGGAAGGGACTCCTGGCATCGCAATAGAGAACTATTTATTAAAAAAAATGAAAAGGAGTTTCCAATAGTATGTTAGATTTATTATTATTTTGTTTAGTCGTGTTTGGTACTGTTAATATTATTACAGTATCAAAGATAGGTGCCCCCTGGAGAAAAAAGGCTTCTGAAATAAATACAAAATTAGGAGACCTTTTTCATTGCCCTATGTGTATGGGCTTTTGGGTTGGCTTAGTACTTTCGTTCTGGAAGTCTCCAACGGATTTTATACTCTTTGACGCTATTTTAGGATCAGCCGCTGCCTGGATTATTTATTGTATCACTTGGAGCTTGGCTTTAAAAGATCCTCGTCTGTAGTCAGCAGCCGTTTTTACACCTAGCACAAGGTCTTAACATATATTTTTTAGTAACTTTCATCCATTACCTCCTGTCATAAGTTTACCATTCGCCATTCCTGATCCTGTGTCTTCTAATGCTACATTAGTAGCTACTACTCCTGCTCTTGCGCTAAATCTACTTGATAAATAAGCATCATTATTTAATTTATCTAAAACCCCCGCTAACCCCGCGAAGGAGGTAAGAGTATCCCCTATTTGAGTACCATCTCTATTCCAAAATTGTAACCTGAATTTAGTTAGTGCAGGCATTTGCCAACAGGTCACAGTAACATCATTACCAAGTGAGCCTCCAAAGCCCCCATCACTTTTAGCTGTAAAAGTATAAGCTATATCCCCATCATTTCTATAGACTACTCTATAGGCATCTGACTCTCTTCTTCTTACCTCGTTGGTTCCTCTAAGAGGAGTTTTCACTCCTTGAGGAGTAGGATTATAAAACTGCACCTGTCAAGATCCTCTTCCATATTGCCCATCTTTAAGGGTGTTTTGGACATTTACATTACCATAAGTTAGGAAACAACGAACAAATGTTCCGTTAGCTGTTGTATCCGTCACTTCCGTTACCATATTGGTAATATTAACAGCCGAGACTCTATCTCCTATCCCTAAGACCAACTGTGCAACTCCATTATTAGGTTGGGCGATGTCTCCTAACATGCCAGAGCCATCAATCGCAGAAGCCCCCCCATCGACCATACCGCTAGGACCTGTAGGAACATTACCAGCCATACCAGAAGGTTCTAAGAGTATTACATTACTCCTAGAATCGCCACTACCAGCACTAGTAGCAAGGTTAACAAAATTACAACTTATTTCTGCCCCTGTGGAATCTGTTAAAGTAACTCCCGAAGTGAAGGTACTTTCTACTAAAAAGGTTTTTACAAATGGTCTGTATATTGTTCTCATGATAATTTCCTAAACTTTTCCTTGCCAGCCAGTACCACCTTTGCGTTTTTTCTTTCTGGCTGCTTTTTTAAATCTTTTTCCAAGATTGTATTGGGGACTTCCCACAGGACAATCAGGATTAGGCATTGGAGTGCATCTACCTGGACGCTTTACGGCTCCCTGCATCCAATCTTTTTTCTCTACGATCTTTTCCCCTTCTAGTCTTCTATATTGTCTTCTAAGTTCTTTAGCTTCTTCAGAATCTTTTTCACCCATTTTAAGTAATTTCATATGCTGTAAAGCTATTTCTTGCTTCCTACTTACTGGGGATTGTTTAATCTTTCTAGTTTCTAGAATGTGTTCTTTAATACGGTCTGTGTAATCCACTATTTACTTCTCCCACTTTCTTTTTTTTCCTAATCCAAATATACTAGCATCGTACTTCCCTGCTCTTTTAGGTCCAAGATTTATTTGAGGATGGATTTTTTCTCTTCTTTTCTTGGCTGCTTTAACATCAGCTTGAGGAGCGTTAGATTGTGACCCTCTGCTAGGAATCTTCTCCTTTCCTTTAGCATAAGCTTGTGCAATCTCAGTTTCAGCCCATCGAGTGGTAAGTGGTCCGTGCCCCTGTTTTGCCCTAGCTATTGCTCTAGGCCCCTGTGCAGCAGCAGCCCTATTATAAGCAGCCGCCCTTCTGTTTTCCCTATCTTTAAAATTTCCCATATACTTTGCTTCTAGTAAAACATTTATTAGTCGATCTTGAAAATTCATAGTGTGCCTCTGTATTATATAGCGTAGAAACCTAAGTTAGGACTTGCGATTTTTTATTTTGGACTCTTTTCTAAAAAAACTTAGAACACTCTTTCTAATTTTCCTGAATTTTATCCAATATTTTGGATTTCGATTTATAAAACCCTTATTTTTTCTATTCATCAACAGTAGAAGAGACACCTTCTATATCAAGGATCCAGTCAATTCCTTTAGCAACTCCGATTCCAGCACCAGCAACAAGCCCAAGCAAAACTACAAGTTCTGCTAAACTCATTCTATAAACTGAAAAAGGTGTTCTAAACCTGTCCTTGAAAAATAATGCCCATATTGGATTCATTTCTTATCTCCCTTTATCTCCTCTTCTTTCCCTTGTCCGTTCTCCACGATTCCCTTTAAAATCGTACTCAGATTCGTCACTACCAATGTGATGAGTCCCGCAACCACCGCAACATTGGATTCTGGTATGAATTTAATACTACCAATGAAGGCGAGGACGAGAATTAATAAGTACAGCCCTGCAAACTTAGCGAGGTGCTTAGAAGCAGTTTCCTTCGCGCTTTCTTTTATGAGTAATTCTCTAAATCTTGCATCCGATTCAGCTTGTAATTTATCTACTTCAACTCTGCCTTCAGCTTCTTTCAGCTTTAAAGCAGAAGTTACATCAATATAACCTTTTCCATCTATCATCGGTGATTGTGCCATGACTATTTAGTAAATATTTCCATTATTCTATTTGCGAGAAACCCCTCGAAAGGGGTAATACCATCTTCAACTACTGTTGGATCGTGAGGAGCTTCGCCGCTTCTTTCAAAATAATTTTTTGCATCTCTAATATCTGCTTTTGAACTATTTGGATTTTTTAGAATTGCTTTATAGCGTTTCTCAACATGTCCTTCCTTCTTTTTAAATTTATCTGTAGGAACCATATCAACTTTTTTTAATCTTCCACCAGTCTTTGACATTATTATCGCCAACCTCTATCTTTTTTCTTTTTCTTTGCCCGATCCATTGCTTCTTGTTTTGGATTTCTAGGTTTAGGGGCAGGTTTAGGCTCTTGATGTGTTTGCTTACTCTTTCTAGCCTCCTCTCCCTTCTTCTTATCTTCAGGGGTTGGCATAACTCCCATAGTTTCAACTAAAAAAGTTGTGAGATATTGTTCAAAGTTATTCATGGTTGTGTTTGTATCCATTTCTGGCCCTTATGCCTAGTTTTAGGGGATCTCTTTATATGTTTAGACTGCATTGTTGGTTGTTGTGGTCCTCCACCCCGAACTCCAGCCTCAGGTTGGTAAGAGGGGTACACTCCCCCTTCTCCATGATATGTGCCCTCAGATCCTCGACGGTCTCTCCTGTTTTGTTTGTGGGAAAATCCTTGTTTCTCCCCAGGGTTTAACCCTGGGTTTGGGGTGTTGACCCGACGATCTCGCGCTTGGAGAGCTTGCTTGGAAGGTCTTTCATAAGGTTTGCGAGGGCCAGCAGCCGCTTTTTTGCGGCGTTGGTCTCTAGCTTTTTTATACCTTGTCAGAACCTCAGGTTCGTCTACAGTTTCACCTTCCTCATATGCTGTCTCAAGTAATACATTTATTAAGTGTTCTTCAAAGTTATTCATAATATTCCTCTCTTGTATATAGAATCTTTCAGTTATATTTTTGCCTCTATGTTCATAACTATTTTTCTTTTTTATTTCCCCAATTTCGCCAGGGGGCAATGCCACCAGAGTGCGTTCCTCCAGGGTAGGGTTGACCTCGCCTTTGAGCAGCGTCTGTTTCATCTTCTCCCCTCCATCCAGGTCTGTCCCCTCCTCGTTTGTCTTGTGTGGAATGCATCCTATCTATTCTCTTTTGCGCCGCTTTATGTTTGGCTCGCTTCTGCCGTCTGACCAGAGGAGTCTCCTCCTTCTCGTTTCTTGCAAGGCGAAGAGCCTCATCATGAGCATCATTTTCTCTTGAAGCAACAAATTCCTTCCTCAACTTATTCTTAAGTTTAAGTTGAGTGGTTAATCTCTTTTTTCTTAATTTCTCGGCAGTTGGTCCTTTTTCTCCTTCCTTATCCATCGCTTTATCATATTCAGAAGCCTTCATAAAGTTCTCAGAGTTAGGATCCCAGAAACCTGGAACCCGAGTGGGCTTAACTTTACCTCCTGATTTCTCAAAAGCATCACGCTCGTCGTCAAATTTATTCAATGCTTTATTCGCTATAATGTGGCCATGTCGCTCTGGTGTCTGAGCTTCTAGTAATACATTAATTAAATATTGTTCGAAGTTATTCATAATAATCCTTATACTGCATTTAATTCATTGAAGGGGGAACCCTTCTGCTCCTTATTCTTCTATAAGCTTTAGCCCTATTAGATATATCCTTATCCAAAGTAGAGTCTTCTTT
>Ga0209756_1000375_pt1 | contig 43860 bp, 48 predicted proteins | sample ETNvirenome_6_85_FD_184071 | JGI IMG/M metagenome (GOLD analysis project Ga0209756, IMG submission 184071) | Marine viral communities from the Pacific Ocean - ETNP_6_85 (SPAdes) (version 3) | ecosystem: Environmental > Aquatic > Marine > Oceanic | place: Pacific Ocean | collected 2013-06-19 | reverse complement strand
AGCTTCATCTAGTGATACCTGTGTATCTCTCCACTTCAACGGGGCAAAAGTCATAGTTACTTTATATTCTGATGACCCTGGTGCGTTAGATAAAACCATTAGGTCAGTACCACCAAATGCATGTGAATTTTTTGAATTCTGACTTTTACTAATGCTGTAACCTTTGAACATTTTGGGTTTGTATAGATGAAGTGAATCTAAGGATAATTCTTCACCATATATTTTATTATAAGCGTAAGCAATAGCTTTAGCGAAGCTCATTTGGGAATCACCGTATTTCATATCATTAAAATCATGTTTCTTTAGGTACTCCCAAAATTTCGGACGGTTATCTTGGAATATTGATGGAACCAATACATCTGTATCCATGTTCTCTACTTCTTGTTCAGTTAATATAGTTCCACTTGTCTCTTCTACAAATTCTTTTATTAACAATTGTCCTAAGCCCATGATTTCTCGGCTTCTATTGATTTCACTTAATACTTTTTTATCCATAATATATTATATTTTTCCTATCGGTTTTATTATTTGTTTCATTCTTTTTATATCCTCTCGAATTAATTTTTCTTTTTCCTTCTTAGACTCCTCTATATTTTCAGAATCATGAATATGGTCGTAATGCATATCATCTTCTAAATCCTCAATATGGTCTTCACTTCCACCATCATGTTTTAAATCATAAAGTTCTTTGTCGTCATGACCTTCATCTCTACCATAATTCATAGCTTCATCGTGACCAGAATCTTCTTTCATATCTTTGGCTGCTTTTTTCATAGATTCTTTTTTATTACCATCCTTATCCAGGTCTAAGAAATCTGGTTTATCTCCTTCTTCCACTTCTTCACTTTTTGCTGGAACTGGGTCATCAGGTAATTGACCGTTTTGTTCGTCAAGTTCTATTACTTGCCATTGTTCTTGTATACTAGCTAAAACTCTATCTAATTGGTCTTCACTAATAACAATATTTTGCTTTTTACCATTAGTGAAAGTTTTTACACCATTCGACGCCTTCTTTAAACTTTCGGTTAATATTTTCTTTGTAAATTTCATATCAGTTTTATTATAAATACTATATATCTTCGAAAGAAGCCCCTGTAGGGGTTATTAAGAACTCAACAAAGATATATTCTAAAGCTCTTGTAGGTTTAATGTAGATTTTACCATTCATTTCATTTCTATCAATTTCTTCTGGGTCATTAGAAAGAACAACTCTAAAGTCAGTTAATCCTCGGTCTCTTCTAATAGAATCTAGTATTGGGTTTACTAGGTCTAAGAATTGTTGTCTTACTACATCATCATTTTGTTCAAATATTAATCTAACCGCTACTGCTGAAATTAACTTTCTAGTCTGTAGTAATAATCTTCTTACATTGATTCTGTCTAAAGCTGATTCTCTAACTTGTAAAGTTTTATTACCCCAAATAATTGGTCCTGTATCACTAAATGTAGCAATTGGATTAAGTCTACCAACATATAATGTATCTCTTTCATCTAGAGTAAGTTTCTTTCTAGCTTTAACCGCGTTAACCAGTCCTCTTGTATATCCTGCTGATGCAAACCACGGGAATGAAATATTGTCTGTTAAAGCTATATTTCTCATAACTTCTGCTGTTGGTGGGATATATAATTGTTTATTATTTGCTGCGTCTCTTATCTGAACCCACGGATAGTAAGTAGCGGTATAGTTGGAATCTATTAAAGAATCTTCTACATTGTCTACTGCTTCCTCAGGTGTTATTTGATTTGTAGGGTCCGAAGTTGTTTGAACAAACATATTATAATCTGGTGTTGTAGTGATATATAGTGAGTCAGCTCTATCTGTTTCTACCATATCAATAGCTTCGTTTACTAGCCCTAAATTATCTACATAATCAATACCCGGTGTTGCAAATACATTTATATCTACAGACTCTGGGTTGTCAAATTCATTTATACCTCGTAGGAATGCAAAGTAATCTGTATTAGCTTCATCAGTATTTAATTTCTTAAATGAACCGTCTCCTGTTGCATTTGGGAAATCAGCACTAAAACAAGACCCGTTTAAAAACCCTGTAAGTCCCATTCTATAGTCATCGGTATTAGACCTAGTTTTTCTATAAATGTCCCAACCGTCAAATCCACCATGTGGTGCAATTGTAAATTTACGTGACCTTAGTGATTTATATGGTTCTGTACTTAAAGTAGGTTCGTGGTTAAATTGTCCAACACCACACTCAAATATTGACTCCCCATTTAATGTTGTAGATGACCAGTTTAAGTATGTTCCAGCACCACCTACTACTACAGTAGCTCCTGAATCCATGTGGAATCCTTGAGTAAGTACTTCCCATTGAGAACCGGCAACTCCAGTACAAATATTTGTTGGTGGGATATATCCTTTAAAATCAAAGAAATCTGCGTCATATCCAGCTCCAGTACTATTAGAAACTCCTAAGTAAACTTTACTAACTTTGTCACCACCACTTCTTATCACATTATTACCAGTAGATGAACCATAAGGTGGGTCAAATACTATTTCACCTGGGTTATAATATTTTGTTTTATATACAATTTTTGGGTTCACGCCACAAGTTCCATATCTTCTAAATCTATATCCTTCAAATCCTGCTGGTAAAGAACCAGTATAAGTACCGTCCAGTAAAGCTTCGGTAGGGTATAACATAGTATATTTAGACTTTAATTCAAACTCTCCTGTAGAAGTACCTATTTTTCTACCTACGAAAGATACTTTAGTTGGGTCTAGGCTACATCTAGTGAATTTTTCTAATACTACTGGGTTTGCGTCTGTATCATAGAAATCCCTAACTATTACATCAAATTCCGCTCTTTCGAAAGAAAGATTAACTATTGAGATTTTGTATTCTCTGTTAGCGTCTGACCCGTCTGATATAGAAATAAATTTAAATAATCTAAACACATCACTACCTTGTAATTCTGATACAATGTATGGTGTTTCAGGTGTTTGCCATTCATTCATGTACCATGCAATTGTATTTGTATTTACTGTAGCTCTTGCACTTGGTAGGTATTGTAAACAACACTGTAACCCTCTAACCTTACCTAATTTATACCCAATATTTAATAGTGTAGGGTATGATTCTTCCACAAAAATAGGAACGTCAACTTGTTTTTTATCAAAAGGACTTCTACCGAATACTCTCGGTGCGTAATTTTGAGCGGTATTGGACATCGAAGCTTCAAAGGTATAAATGTTACCTTCATCCGTTTTTGCACTTATTCCGAATGTCGCGAATGGGTCCTCTAGTACACTTTCATAACTTCCACTACAATCAAAGTCAACATTACCCACAGTATTTGCACTTATTGCGTATACTGGACCACCACTACTTAATGAACTTAATCCTCTGGACCTTAAGGTTAGTATATCCATACCATCCCATTCAGTATTAGCGGTAACTCCCTGATAGTTTATAATATCGAATACGGCGTATCCAGATAATGTTACAATCGTACCACCAGTACTGTCGAAAGTTGTACCAGTTGCTTGTGTTAAGTCTATAGTGCTTTCTTGTGTATCAGCACTTGCATATAATTGGTAGGAAACTCCACTGTACGTTGTGCCTGTACAACATGTGGTACTTCCCGTATATTCGAATAATCCGTACCACCATGGGTCATTTTCATAAGAAGTTAAATCAGAACAATTTGACCCTAATATATTGTTAACATCAAACGTTGCTGCTGATACGGATGTAGATGCAACATATGAGAATGCTGATAAAGCAGCTGTAGTAACACCAGTCGCAGTTTCAGTAAAGTATTGTGGTACACAACCATACTGGTATATGGTACCGTCTAATGTTACTGGTATACATGGAGATTGACCGTATGTACAACCACCAGTATCACCCGAAGATAATAGTGGATTAAATGAAGTATCACTACTAAGTGTCATAGCAGCTGATGCCCAATTTATAAATGACTGGTTAAATGAGGCAAGTGTTGTACCGTCATTTAATGTAATAGTTTGTCCAGTTGCGGACCAATTACCAAAATCAATACCTGTTAATGCTGTTGGTACTGTTGTCCAAAAAGGTGTTGTCATTGCAGCGTCACTAAACGCATCAACACCCACCGTACTACCAGAGTAATAACTATCACCAGTAAGTGGTATATAGAATGGTATAACAGTTGCACCTGCAGTGTCATCAGTACCTCCAGAGGTTACCGCGGAATAAGAATATTCAAGACCTGATGGTTCTAGTTGTCCTATTGTTTGTACTGACCAAGAAGGTCCAGCATCATAACCACTAAGACCCAATACTCTTGTTACGAACAATTGATTGGATTGACTTAGATATGATTTTGCAATATACCCTAATTCATATTGTGGAATTTGTGAGTCCACATATAGTTGTGGTGATGTTCCACCAAATCTTGTTACATAGTCATCGTAAGATGAAATGTATATTGGTTCAAAGGCTGGCCCTTTTAAAGTTTCACCAACCAAACCTAATGTAGTAACACCAACACTTTGTGCTACAAATGTTAAATCTTTCTCTGATGTATATACACCAGGAGAAACAAATACTTTATTACCGTCTGCCATTTTGTATTATTTTTAAAATATTATTTATTTTCGTTTACTATAAATACATCAGGTAATCCGAAAAGTTATGCGGTAAAAGGCGATATTTGTGTTGTTATATGAAAATTTTCATACTTTTTTCATACTATCTATTATTTATTATAAAAACCCCCACCCAATGCGTTCACAAAGTAAAAAACCAAAAATTAAGAATTTAAAGATTAGTGTGGAATCACATGCTATACTTAAGGAGTACTGTGTAAGTAATGGGTTAAAGATGTTTGCTTTTGTAGAAAAGTTAATAGATGAAAAATGTAAACCTAAGAAAGGTATCTATATGGAATAGTTTATCTAACTAATTTTTCTTGTATTATTAATCTAGAAGAACCAACATTACTCTTAACTATAGTAATAGTCAGTGTATCCCCACCATTTATTAAAACTGGGGGGTCTAAAATAACCCCATTAATAGAGAAAGTAACACTATTAATATTATGGGTTCTCATAATAGTAATATCATTCTTGTAAACATAATATATAGTTTGTACTGTGGTGGCAGCGTCAAAATCTATGACGGTTCTTACTTTATCCGGATTTTTTTCTCCTAAATTTTTCTTTTCCCTTTTTCTATTTTGTTCGTCAAAACCATAAAGTATTAAACTTCTACTAATAGCTGGTTTAACCTCAAACTCTTCTTCGTCTAATAAAAATCCTTGTAGTTGTAGTTGGTAACTCTGTTGGTAATACCTTCTTTCTTCTGTATCTATTTGGCTTTCGTCACCTATTGAATTCATTACTATTGGTATGTAGTGTCCCTTAACAAATGTATATGCTTGACGGGATGTGAATTTCTGTAAGGCAATTTTATTAAAGGTGTTTAGTTCTCTCATTCTGTTACAAATAATTTTTACATCATATGTTATATCTACAGGTACTGGTTGTGGAATGGTGTAAACATCGTACCCCTTTCTATTACCGTCCCACGTAGGTACCTTAGCATAGTGAAATTGTTTTCTATCAGGAATTGTGTATTGTAAAGCAGGGTTACTACCGTACTGTACATCTGGATTCCTTACAACAACTATAAACGGCAACTCAACATTCTTGTCGGCGGTGGAAAATTTCCAGGTTTGGGAGAACTCTGCCCATCTTTGTAATGTAAGAATTCTATCTATTACATTTATTTTTTTACCACTTACTGTTGTTTGTAGTTGGTTTTGTACAAAATCTAACATTCCTCTATCTAAATCTGCATGTAATAATGATTTGGGTAAAAAAGTGCCATCTTCATTAATTAAATCAAATAACTCCTTTCTTCTATTAGGAACGTTTATACCATTATACCCGTCTGGGTAATGAGGCTGTATTGGTCCGGGAGCGATATTTAAATTCTTTTTTATTTTTTTAGGTAATGCCATTATATTCCTTTAAATTCATTTGGACTTACGTAAGAACAGACTATTGTTCTATAGAAAGCTTTATACCCACCTATTGTGTGTTTGTTGTCAGATGTAACTCTTCCATCATTTGTAACTACATAATATCGTATTCTATCTTCAGTTTCTGCGTACCCAATATAATCCCCATAATTAATCTCAACATCCAGTTCCTCTAAATGTTTCATATATACACCTAGAGTCATATTGCCTGGTTCCATCTGGTTAACTAGTCCAGAACCATAACTTTTATTTTGTGGCATGTCTATTTTCACATAAGCTTTAAATTCCACTGGTGGCTTGTATCTAATTTCTTCTGGTCCCGATTCACCATATACGTCATCCACATCCGATGACTTTTTGTCGACCCTAAATAATACAAGGTTAAAATGTAAATCGCCGTGTAACCACTCCATGCCTATATCTTGTTCTAACTGGAAGTCTTCTGAACCGAAAAATTTAGATATTCGTGTAATAGGTATTTTTTTATTTGCCATATGAGTTTTCCTTTTATTATAAATACAATTTGTCTTTCTTTTCTCTTTTTATTATATTTGAGTATGGAAAATTTTCCTCCGGAGATTAAAGCTAAAAATTCATTAGTTAATTACAATGGGGCCAATAACTATATTATAGGTCTCAAAAATAATATGCTTAATAGTAAAACTTTAACACTTACAAGGTCTCAAACAGACTACATTAATAAAAATTATAATGAAAAACCTAAAATTGTTAGATTATGGATGGAAATAGATGATTATCTATCTAAAGAACTTATGTCTACTAAATTTCTACAAAAACCTCCTAAATCTATATGGATAGAAAAACTTTTAACTGAAACAAATAAGGCTTACCATGTTTGGGGTAAAGTCTTAGATGCTCACCCTCTTAACTCTTTTTGGGTGCCTAAAAACCAAATTATACCTAGAGAAAATCCTGACTTGGATGTTGACTTTACACTTTTTTCCCATCGTCCTCCTTTCGAGCATCAAAAAAAAGCTATAGTTAAATTAGTTTCTAATAAAAAATATATACTTGCGGATGATATGGGTCTTGGTAAAACTAGTTCTGCTATTATGGCGAGTATTAATCTTAAATTAAAAAAAGTATTAATAATATGCCCGGCGTCTTTAAAGGTTAACTGGAAAAGAGAAATAGAGAATTATAGTAAATGTGATGTTGGAATTGTGGAAGGTAAGAAATGGGAAGATGGAGAATATGTTATTATCAATTACGACATATTAAAAAATTTTCATTCTCTTCCTAAGGATTCAGATAAAAAAACTAAAATATTAGATTCTAAGTTTGATTTAGTTATAATAGATGAAGCTCATTATGTTTCCAATGGTAAAGCACAAAGAACTAAATTAGTTAACAATCTTACAACTAAAATAGATAGGTTGTGGTTATTATCTGGTACACCTATGACTTCCAGGCCTATGAATTATTATAACTTATTAAAGTTGGTGGGGTCAAGAGTTGCTAACAATTGGATTAATTATGTTAGACGTTATTGTGATGGTAAACAAATTTTTAGAGGGTATAGAAAAATTTGGTTAACTTTTGGTGCTACTAACTTAGAGGAGCTCCGAGATAAGACTAGTGACAAGGTTTTGAGGAGACTAAAAGAAGATGTGTTGGACTTACCGGATAAGATAATAACCCCTATACATATGGAACTTAAATCCAAATCGTATGAGTCGGAGATGGGGGAGTATCTTGATTGGAAAAGGCAGAATAGACATAGTGGATTATCAATACAGTTATCCAAACTAATGAAGGTTAGACAGATAATTGCTTTAGAAAAAGTTAAGGAAACAGTACAGCTGATAGACCAATGTCTACAACAAGATAAAAAAGTCATTGTGTTTACAAACTTCACGCAGCCACTGATGAGTTTACATGAGAAATATAAAAAAGAATCCGTAATACTTAATGGTAGTATGAAAAAAGAGGACCGGCAAGAAAGTGTCGACCGATTTCAAAACGACGATAATATAAAAATTTTTATAGGTAATGTTAAAGCAGCGGGAGTAGGTATTACTCTAACCGCAGCGGAAGTTGTAATATTTAATGATTTGTCATTTGTTCCGTCTGATATGTCACAATGTGAAGACCGTGCATTTAGAATAGGTCAAGATAAAAAAGTATCCTGTATATACCCTATTTATGACAATACTATAGAAAGAACAATTTATGAAATAGTTAATAAAAAGAAATCCATTATAGATACTGTAATGGGTGATAATATTAATGAACAAGATATTATGAGGGAAATTCTTATGGATTTGTAAAAAGAGACTTTTCCTTATATTTATATATAAAACAATTGTTATGGGTAAAAAAGAATTCACAAAAAAACAACTTAGAAAACAGTTAACAACATTAACTGAAGCCAAGGGGAATATTAAATCTGAATTAAAATCAGCGTATAAAGCTTTGAAAAAGCTTAAACAAACATTAGTGGGACATAAAACAGGGGAGGATACACTAACTTTTACTGACTTAAAGAAAATTAAAAATGCCGCTCGTAATATTGAAGATATCTATGAGGATATGGTAGATACTGAAATGGATGAAAAAGAAGAAAAGGAATCAAAAGAAGTGGAAAAGAAAAATGAACAATCTGAAGGTCATGGAAAAATGTATAATGCTTTATCTGGCATTAAAGAGGGTAAAGTTATTAAAATAAATGAATCTACTTTAAAAAGAGTGGTTGACCGTGTAGTTAAAGAACAATGGGACGAAATTGATTTATCATGGGAAGGAGTTAAAAATATTCCTGGTTGGTGGTCTAATAAAATAGAGGAAGTAACAAAAGATGTGATTGCTAATACTGAGATATCTGTACGACCAGAAAACACCGTGTGGGATGAGGTCTGGGAAGGTATAAAAGATATCACTTATGAAGCTGAAGATGGAAAAAAGGTAATAGGTCTGTTAGATAGAGATAAAACTATTAAAAAAATAAAAGAGTTATTTGGTTGGTAAGACCATATATAAGATAATTAATTAGAGGTCCTCAACAGGGACCTTTTTTTAATGCCAACTTCCAAGTATTTATATAGAAAGGATATAATATGCCAGCAACTATAGACCCAGCAAAAAGAGATAAATTATTTACGCAAGTAAGACATACTCTAGGTGCACCTTTAAGAGGTGTAGAGTTAGAAGATGAGATGTTGGATACTGCATTAGAAATTTCTATACTAGACTATGGTCAGTATGTACAGGATTGGTTGATTGAAAATCAGTGGTCTTCAGTATATGGTCAGGATATGGATGTTATATCACTAACTAATGCATTTCTTACAAGAGACTTAGATTTTGAGACTTCCTTTACGTACGCTTATTCTAAAATAGTGGGTTTACAAGCAGGAGGTCCCTACCAACTTAAACAAGACTATGTTACCTTAACCGCTGGGACCCAAATATATGAAATACCTGCTGGTAGAGAAATAAATGAAATTATGTGGTACTCTAGAGCAGAACTTAACGAATCATTTATAGACCCCTTTTTAGGTGCTTTTGGTGGTATTGGTGGTGGTTTTGGAGCTGGTGGTATGGCTCAAATGGGTATACAGGGTTCTTATTTTATGATGCCTGCTTTTGATATACTATTAAGAATGCAAGATAGGAATTTAAAAAATAGGATGATTGGTGGTGATTTAACTTATAGAATTACAGCTGGTGCCGGAGGGGTACACGGACCAAAGTATCTACATCTTTATAATGTTCCTGGTGGTAGGTTCGATTTTGGTGATGTTATGTATAACCAGGAAAGGGTTTGGTATTGGTATTATGATTCTGGGCCAGCGAATAGAGATGATTGTTTGGATGCTAATAAGGATATTATTTTATTACCTAGTGATGTTGACCTAGAGGAGATGACCTACACTAAACTTAATCCACCAGCACAAGCTTGGGTTAGACGGTATTTCTTTGCGAAAGCTAAAGAGATGTTGGGGAGAGTTAGAGGTAAGTTTCAAGGAAACCTAAAAACACCAGACTCAGAATTAACTATGGAGTACACTGATTTATTATCTGAGTCCAAAGATGAAGTAGCTAAACTAATAGAAGAATTAATGGCTCGACTAGAAAGATTAAGAAATGATAAAATGTTAGAAAGAAAAGCCTTAGAGGCTGAAAATTTAAATAAATCTTTAGGGTTCCGTCCCGTGAACCCTGGTTCTATATTCGTTATATAATATGCCTTTTTTTACCAAAGTAGATTATTCTAGACAATTAAAACAACCGACAGATACAATAGCTAGATTTTCTGGCTCTACATTAATGGAGCAAAATCTAAATGTTTATTCTGGTATTACCGGTGACGGTTCTTTTATGGTATACAAACCAGCTTCTTGGATTGAGGAGGGTGGTGCTTCGTGTGGGTGTAGTGCTTGTACAACTGGTTATACTTTTGTTGTGGGAGCTTACTCCTCTACATCCGCGTCATGTAATGTAACAATTACAGCTTTTTCAGCGGTTACCGGAATGTCTTCTGTTATAGCACTTAATCAGGCTCCTATGGAGATATTAAGTGGTGAAACCAGTTCACCTGGTATTAGTGCTAGTACATTACAGATAAATAAATTAGGTTTAGTGGACGCTAATTTAATGAGTGGTGTCGTCGATTTACAGTTGGATGAGAATGGTAATGTGGTGAAGGGTGCATCTTCCTCTATGAGGTATAAACAAGAATTAAGGAAAATCCCAGTCACACACTACAATAAACTATTAGACTTAAATAGTTACTTTTTTAGATATATAGAAAATGGTGTAGATAGTTTTGGTTTAATGGCTGAAGATTTACATGAATTAGGGTATAGAGAATTGGTTCTTTATGATGGACAAGGTAGACCAGACAATATACAGTATAAGTTATTATCTGTCTCTTTATTAGGTTTAGTGCAGTCTCTTTATAAAGAAGGGATAACTGTATATGACGAAGTAAAGAAACCTAATACAATAACAAAAGTTATTCATAATGATTATACAACAAATGGAGAATGTGTAATAGTCGTTAATGATAAATGTACATTAACCTTAAATTCTAACACAACCCAGAAAATTAAAATAAAATCTTTATCAGAAGTTAGTATAGTGTCTGATAAGGGTAAAATAGATAATAAGTGGGAGTCTATAAATTTAGAGGGTGATAGTTGTGTAGAATTGATTTTTATTAAAGACTTGTCTTGTTGGGTTATAACTAGTTCGGATGGACTAAAGGATTCCTAATTCTTCCATAAAATAATTTTCACTTAATTTCATCCTTGCCCAGTATATATCTTCTTCTGGTGAAAGTGTTAGTATTTCTTCTAAAGAGTCTTGGTCTCCGTCTTTTCTTGGCACCCCGTTTATTAGTTCACACTGTGTTTTAGTATAATATTCCCTATCCTCCGGTTTCTTTTTTAATAAACTGTCCCTAACTTCGTGTTGGAAACAGACTAATAGTGGTTCTACACGTTTATTGAATGTGGAAATATATCTAGGTATGTTATATTCACCCTTCATACCATTCTCTAAATCATTTTCAGATATTAAATAAGAATTTAAAACTATTTCTTCTGTGCCATCTTTTTTCTTTTTTCTTTGTACATCACCGTGTGACATTGCAGTACCATTATTTACATAATAAATTGTATCACCTAATGAGACTTGTATGTTATGTTTAATTACTAACTCCATGTGTGCTTGTCTAGCCATTAAGTTGCCCGCCTTGGTTCTTTGTGTACATCTTTTTTTATAAGATTCTATTGTTTGTTTAACCCTAGATTTATTAGCTATTTTTGCTAGTAATATATCTCTATCGTGTATTTTCTGCAGATACTCATAGTAATATTCTACAAAATCAGCTCCCTTACCTTCCAGTAATAACCTTAATCCTTTATCTATAAAGTCTTCAAGATATCCTTGAATCTTTTTCGATTTTATTGAGTTTCCAGTTAGTTTAACGGTGCCGTCTGCCATTAGTAAAGCATAATTTTTTCGGGCTACATTAATACATGAAGGCCATTGTCCGTCAGTATCTAAACCCATTTCACCCCTCATAAATAAATCATTATATTCAGAAACATCAGCTTCACTTCCTAAATATACTTTATGTTTTTCCACTAATTCATTATTACCCACACCTATGTATTCTCTTTCTTCTACATCTGAAGGACAAGAAAAGTTAACACCGTCCGTGTCCATAACTAAAGGGTCGTAACCTTTTTTAATAAAAAATCTTACCATTTGTCTAAGATATTGTCTAGCTGTACAAGTAACCTTTTCCCCCATATTCATGTCACCCCAAGGAAAAACTTGTGGTGCTGATAGAGAACCAAACATAGAATTTATAAAAATCTTAATAGGTAATTGTTTTCTACTGTACGACTCAGACTTCTTCTTGTCTTTACTATAATATTCAGAAGCTAAATTTTTATACATAATCCTAGTATCTCTAAAATATTTTAACATTCCTTTCATAGCGTCTGTAATGTCACACTCTGGGAAAACATTATGCACTAACTGTATGGATGGGTATAATGAACTAAAGTCTAATTTTAATACGTTTGTAGAGTAACCTGTTTTAACTAGTCTGGACAACCCACCAACAAAAGGTCGTTTAGAGTCCCTTGCTGGTATAGCTAACCCTTTATGGTATGACCAAGCCAACATCAACATCTTCCATAATGTTGCGGTACCCATTGTTGATACTCTTTCGTATGAAGTTGGTACCATACTTGCCAGTAAAAATGATGCTTGGTTAAACTGACCGTCTACTTCCATGGTTTCCCATAAATCGTCCATTAGATACCTCTCAACAATTTCAGCTCCACCAACCTTCTTATATACCTTGGGGAATTTTTTGTCTATATCAAACAATCCTTCAGAACCAACCAGTTTATATTTACCATTATCAACATTTAAATAAAACTCTTTATTTTCTCTATATGTTGATGCAATTTTATCACCTTTAACATACACCCTGTTTGGTTTTTCTGATTTGGAGAATTGGGTTATGTACTTTAACCCCCAACTTTTTATTTCTGAATTAATTGTTTGAGCTCGTCTTACAGAATGAGCGATATCTAAAGAATTATATCCCCAAATTTTTATTTGTTTATAGTCCTCAATTTCAGCGCCTAATTTTAAAACACCATCCTTAATTTTATACCCTTCATTAGGGTTTAGTGTTTTAAATCTGGTGGTGTCCATTTGTAATATTTCAGCTCTTTTAAATAACCAGTTCCAGTCGAAGTTGGATGAGTTATACCCACCGATTATCGTGGGTTTTATATTGTCTATTGTTTCGAAAAACTTATATATAGCTTCAGCTTCCTCAACTTCACTATCGCCAATTTCTATAACCTCCTCAAAACCTCTATTATCTTTCATACCAACCATAAAAATTCTACCGTCTTCTGGGTTTAATGATGTTGTCTCCAGGTCAAAAACAAACCTATGTATGTCATCATATTCGTCAAAACCCTTAAATAATCTTTTTTCTTTTTGTACTAAATATTGCTCTATCGGTGATAGAATCGTAATTGAGTCTCTGCTGTCTTTATCCCATGGATTTAACCCTCCTTGTCTAAAAAATGTAACTAAGTCTCTATATGTTTTGGTTGTTTTTATTAGGTAAGTTAATCCATTTTTTAATCTTTCATCTGACCCATATTCTAATTTTTCTATTAAAATTCCGTATTTAGATATTGCTTGTTTTTGTAATTCTTTATTACCATTGTAGAAATTTTTTTTACTTAGGTCACCAACCCAACAAAAAGGAATAAAAGTGTCAGTCTCAATAACCTTGCCTTTATCGGGGTATTCCTTTATCTTGTATATTTTACTACTACGCCAACCATATTCTAAAGCAACAATATATTTTTCTGGGTCATTACCAACCAAAAACTGTTGTATTTCTTCTTGTGTAGCTTTTTCTATGAGATTATCCATTAAAATGTTTTTTATGAACAAAGATAAATAAATAAACTAAACTAATCAATAAAAATTAACAAGGGGATTTAACAAATGAGTCTGAGATATTTATATATAAATTTTCTCTTATGGGTGAGATTAGTTCAGTATTATCATCATGAAAATATATGATAAATTGCCCTTCAAATCTACCTGTTTTTTTTACATCTTTTTTTGTCCACTTATAATAGATGTAATATTCAGTAGGTGAATTTACTGAAGTTGGTTCTTTTGTGACTATCCCAGCTGTTTTATTGAGTACTCTGGGTATTCCGGTTTTTTCATCTTTCATTGAGAAATATATGCTTGAGTTGCTTAGTTTGTCATGAAAGTGACGAAAGTCATTTCTACCATCCTGTACAAGTTGCATTTTAAGTATTGGTTCTATTGAGTCTTTTCTAATAAAAAATTCCATTTTTTTTCTTTATTATAAATATAATTAATCTCCTAACAACCCGGAGGTGGTGAAGAGTTCTCTAGGTTACAGTCTATGCATCCATTATAACAATTTTTACATTCCTCACAGTCTATAAGTTTGTACCTACTTTTGTTTATTAAAAAATTGTGGTATATCTCATCGGGTGTTAACGGTTTTATGTAGTACATCATTTGTGAAATACCACCTATAAATGAACCAGCAAAATTTTCCATAATTAGTCTTTGGTCTGTTTCTCCCGACCAATGAATTAAATTAGCGTCATATGGTATGGTTGAGCAACACCCACTAGTACAACCACTCATATCAGGAATAAGACTTTCTCTTAGTCCCATAGCTCCACCACCCCAAGACATGTTATACGCGACACCTACTTGTGTTTGTTTATTTGTATTCAATTGTCTTGGTATGATTTCTTCGTAGTTTTCTACCTTATGGACTCTTCTTCCATTAACGTAAAATGTAAGAGTTCCCATCCTGTAGTTTTTTTCGTCAAACCATTTTTGGACCTGAGCACCATGACAATTAAAATCAAAATAAGCTTCGTCTATAAAAGCTGGGTATTCCTCCTTGCATGGTGGTCTTGGTTGGCTTGGTGTGTCTGGATGACACTTTTCAAAAGGCGTAGTAGAACTGCCCATATTTTTACCATATCTTTGGAATTGGTCGGTTCTTACTTTAACTAGGTCGTTCACCCCACCATCATTAGGTATTTCACAATCTTCTAAACATATGTCTCTATCAAACACTACGTCTACTTGAATCCAGTTTTGTGTGCAATCACCACTTTGTGTCATAAAAGCACATATTGGTTCCGAATAACTTTCCTCAATCGTATAGCCACAGTGAAAACTACTGTCCGTATTACAGGTCTCTCCTGTTGTTTGACAATTACCGGTATATCTAATTGTCCGATACCCTATCCTCATGTCATCAGTAATTCTAAAACCGATAGCGTTACTATATACGTCATATTCTGCTGTTGGGGATTTATTTTCTCCTGTTAGTTTAACTGGGTCTTCTAGTGTGGCGGTAAATCCTGTTTGTCCATTACAGGTGTCACCTGTAAGTCCTGTCTCTATACACTCATAGCAACAACCAGTCATCCCAGTTAAAGTGGTACAACCTGTAAAAGCAGAGTAGGACATGTCTTCATGAAACCACTTATCTTCCGCTCTAATACCTTTATAGAAAAAGAATCCATACTTATCCGTTCTTCCTAAGGTCATACCAGACCCATTCCAAGCACTATAGTTAAAAGTATATTGTGGTCCGAAAGAATCGTATTCGTATCCACCAGGATTTTCACTACATAATGGTGTTATCACCCCATTTCCTGTGGAATCTAAATACCACCCACTAGTATTGTAACAATTACCATAAACTCCATATGGTGTTGATGATGAATCAGGACCATCAATATTAGTACAAATTGTATTTATTTTAAGGTAGGTTTCAAAAGACCAGCCACATTTTGGTCTTGTTGGTAAAACTTCATATGGATAACCATAAAGTTTATAGAACCCTTGGTAGAAGCCTCCTTTAAGTTCTTGGTAATACCCAGAATAATCAGTTGCATCTAATATTGTGGTATCAGTATAAAAAGTATCCGTCCACCAGGGAAAACCAAACGCTTTAACTTGATGCATTTTAAATCTTTTATCATAAGAAAAAATATCATAAGTAAGTGAAGTAGGTAAATCATTAAATAAATCTATACATGTGCCGTTTTGATAATCGTCTATGTTTAATAGTCCGTTGTCTAGACCAGTCCACACAGTGTCACAAATTGTAAATCCACTACCAGTATAAGGGCACTCACAAATTGATTTGGCGTTAGGCCATACATTATTACTTATAATAACAAAAGGTCTATAATTGTTATTTATATAATAATTTGTACTTGTTAGACCGGTTGGGTATTGGAACGCACAACTAGTGTTTGATTGGGTTGAAGCGGTGGTATTTAAATCTATCCAAACAGGTAATTCATTGCCGTTATCGTAGTCAATTATATTAGTTGACCAGATAACATCGGTTTTAAAATCCTTTTCGTCAGACGCTAAAAAAATATCATAGTAAGAACTATAATTCAACTTACCATCAATCTTATTAAAATAAAAATTATTTAAATTCTGTGTTCCCATATAATAATAAATACTATTTGATTGGTTTAGATATTTATATATAAACTTAAAAAATGAAAAGAGCAGCCGCTATAGAAAAAGTAGTACACAAACTTGGATTAATTAAGGAGGATATATTAAAGGGTGAGAAAGTTTCTCCTTTGGATTTTTTAACCTTATCTGAGATTTTTAAATTTAAAATAGAACCAAAATCTAATAGGTTTACTGCCGTATGCCTAGATGAAGCCTCTAAAACTAATGACTCTAAAAAACATCTAGAGGTGATAGAAGATATATTAGAAATAGAGGATGATGAAGAAGAAAATTCTGAAGAAGAGGTAAATGAATTAATTGATTTTGATGGTTCAATGCAGAGTAGTAAAATCCCTCCTGGAACTGCTAATGTAAAGACATTAAGTTCTAAAAAAACAACTGATGATGTAGTAAAAACAACACGTCAAGCTGGTACATGGACGGGTGCAGGACATTATTTTAAACGGTATTATGGTGAGTCTATCGAAGAAAATGATTTAAGTGTTACTTTAGGTTTTGATGAGACACAGGATATGGATGCTGAAGAAACTATAGAGTATTTTGAAAAGGAACACGATATGGATACTGTAGAAGCTAAGGAAAGAGCTGAGGGTATGGGTAAAACTGAAAAATTAGATAAAAAAGGAGATAATTACCAGAGGTTAACAGAAAAAGAAAAACTTAAAAAGATATCCGAAGATAAGGTTAAGAAGATGTTGGAGGTGATTTTAAACACCAAATCAAATGATGGGGAATTTAGAGAACAAGATGACGACCCAAAAGATAATGATTTAAGAAAATCTGAATTAAAAATGGTTAAGAAATTTATTAAATTATTAAAAGCTGGGGGTATTAAAGATGATAAAACTCTATATACGAAAATAAAGAAATGGTGGGATGAATAGTGATTTAAAAAATGATAAATATCCTATCCCTGATGAGTTATTGAATAAGTTAAAGTCTACTCTTTCGTCCCTTAATAAAACGGATAAGGGGTACGATAGATGTGGTACGATGGTTAATGATGGTTACGTTACTTACCCACAAGCTAAAAAATTAAAGCATGAGTTAGAAAATGACTTAGAAGACGTGGAGTACGAGACGGTGGGGGGAGAAGATATGTTAAATTTTATTAACTCTTCTTTAAATACTAGAAGAAATAGTGTCCATAGTTCTAAAAAAATTAGACAAAACTCTGGTGAAGAAAATGTGTTTAAGAAAACTCATACAAAAGATAAGTCCAAGAACCCTACAAAAGTAAGAAAAATAAAAGTCGCTACAAAAAGTGATGATATAAACAATAACAGAGCTATTTATGAAGAAATAAATAGAATAAAACAACTTTTAAAATAAAAAATTATGGCAGATTTTAATCAAAACAAACCAGGTGAAAAACTAACCGAGCTAGCCGCAAAGTATAGAAACCAAAATTTAGTTAAAAATGTTTACCCAGTATCAGATAGTGATGGCTATAGCCCAAATCACCCTAATGCACTAGCTAATGGTGATGATAAGGGTAGGGGTAACGCAAATTACTTAGATGTGTTTGGTGAGGATATTGGTACTCGTACTGATATACATGGTAATGGTGAGGCTAATACAGGTAGAAATAATAATTTAAAAACTAATGCTTTTAGTAAGAAAAACGAATATAGTGCTGGAAATTTAGATTCTGGACCTGGGTTCGAAGCTACAACTAACAGTCCGGCAGCTTAAACTTAAAATGAAATTATTTAATTCTCTTATAGAAATACTAAGTGAACAGGTGTCTAATAGTGTAATAAAAGACGCTATAACTAATAAACATGCCTGTGAATTACGTTATATGGATGACGAAAAATTACCAGAAGGTAGTCAAGTAAGAGTGATAGAACCTGTCGCGTATGGATACTCTAAAAAAAATAATCCCGTTATAAGAGCGTATCAAACTTCCGGACCCTCTTTAAAAGTTAATGAAAAAGGTATACCTTTGCCTGATTGGAGATTATTTAGAGTTGATAGGATAAAAAGTATGAAGCCTAAGAAAGGTGATGATAGTTTATTCTTGACTTTTAGTGAACCTCCACTATATAATCCTTCAGGGGACAATTCTATGGATAGAATGATGTACAACTCAAAATTTTAAAACTATGGCAGATATATCAACATTACAACAATCTTTAATAAACGCAAAAAAAGTGATGAATAAAGTAGATGGCGGAAATTTTTCAACCGGAAATGTTGGTCTTTCCCAACCAAACATAACTGACTCTACTGGTTTAATGTCACCTTCTACACCACCATCTACCCCTCAGTCAGTTCCTAGTATGGATGTTGGTACAGCTAGACAGGATTTGTCACCAAAATCAAATTTAACCGAAGATAGGATAAAGAAATCAAAATTACCAGAAGCTATTAAACAAGCAATGATAGACAACCCCATACCAGATATTCCTTTTAATGGTGGTGGTGTTGGTCTTAGTAATGAATTTTTATCCGGGGTACAGGAACAAATGTCAAAACAAGGGTTAAGTACTACACAACCAACAACTAATAGTATTGTACCCCCACCAGTTACTAAAAACTCACAATCAACCAAAAAAATTACGTCTAAAAACTTAAAGTCTATAATTAAAGAATCTGTGAAAGAGCTTTTAGATGAGACTATTGGGTTTAAAAAAAATTCAAATGAGAATTTCCAGTTCAGAGTAGGAGATAGAATTTTTTACGGTAAAATTACTTCCAGCAAATCTGTTAAATAATTGTTCTAACCCCTTTGACATATTCAATATATTACTTTATTATTGATGTATGAATAAATCAAAATATAAAATCTTAGTTTTACCTAGTGATAGGACTGGAGTATCCAAATTTAGGTCTGTTGACCCCCACACTTACTTACAAGATATGTATCCGGAAGATTTCTGGGTAGATATAGTTTACGACCCACCATACCATGATGATATGTGGTGGAAACAATATGATTTAGTCCACTACCATAGAAGTATTGGTCCTGATTATGACGCATCTAAAGCTGTAGCTAAAAGACTAACGGGGTGGGGGATTCCTCATGTGATGGATATAGATGATTATTGGTTACCTACCTCAGACCATCCAGCCCATCATTTAGTTAAAAAAAATGGTATAGATAAGAAAATCCAAGAAAATATAAGACTAGCTGGTCACGTAACTACGACAACTAAAGTTTTTGCGTCAGAAATATATAAACAAAATAAAAATGTAGAAATTTTTCCTAACGCTATCGACCATGAAGAAAAACAATATATACCTAATCCGACTAAGTCCAATAAACTTAGAATTGGGTGGTTGGGTGGTTCATCCCATATAGAGGATTTAAATATTATTAGTGGTGTTGCGGGAAGAATACATAGTTCGTGTAAAGATAAATTTCAATTTGTATTATGTGGTTATGATTTAAGGGGTAGTATGACAGTCATAGATGAAAGAACTGGAAAACAAACTCAAAGAGCTATCACACCGAAAGAATCAGTATGGTATAAGTATGAACAATTATTTACTGATAATTATAGGATTATAACTAATGAGAGTTATAAAAACGAATTGTTAAGTTTCCAAAAAAAACAAATTAGTGGTGACGAAAATTCTGTTTATAGAAGAGTGTGGACCAAACCTATAACTACTTACGCGTCAAACTATAACAATTTTGATGTCAGTATAGCCCCTCTTAAACAACATATATTTAATCAAGTAAAATCTCAATTAAAGGTTATTGAGGCTGGTTTCCACAAAAAAGCTCTTATAGCACAAGATTATGGGCCATATACTGTAGATTGTATAAACGCGTTGGAGCGTGGTGGAAAAATAAATACTCATGGTAACTCGTTACTAGTCCCTAAAATTAAAAATCACAAAATGTGGTTTCAACATATAAAAAGATTAATAGATAATCCTTCTTTAGCTGAGGATTTGGGTGAAAGACTTCATGAGACAATTGCCCCACATTATAATTTAAAAACCGTAACGGAAAAGAGAGCTGAGTGGTATAAAGAATTAATAAGAAAATCATAAATAAATGGGGGTATTAATATTAATGGGCGTTATAATGATAACAGTATTACTAGGAAGGTACGCTTTATCGGAAGGACGTAGAGTAGAACAACAAAAGAAGTTTATGAAAAACCTAAAAAATTTTGACAAAAGAAATAAACAATGAAAGAATCTAAATTACCAACCTGGTTTGACGGAGAACTATATGAAGATGGTGATGAGGTCACAAACCGATTCTCCGGACAAAAATACACGTTAACCTCAGAAGAATTATCTATGTATGATTTTATAATGGGAGCACAAATAGTTTTGGAGATGGGTATGATGGATAACCCTAAAGTGGTTGGGGACCTTAGAAAGGGATTAGAGTGGTTTAGAAAAAATAATAACGAGGCTTATATAGCCTTACTAGATTAAAAATTAAAAATGACAGTAGAAATTAATATAATAGAGAATGGACCTATATTGGTCAAAGGTAAAACTACCGTAACAAAAGGTGGTGAAAAAGTAGTAGTAAGTGAAAATTACGCGTTGTGTAGATGTGGCCAATCCAAAAATCAACCAATGTGTGACGGAGCACATAAATCATGTAATTTTAAAGGATAAAAATATGTATTATCAAGCAATCGTTGCATTCGAAACCGGAGTTATGGATAACGAAGGAAATGCTAAAGTTAAAAAATTTAAATATATAGTAGAAGCGGAGTCTCTTTTTGAGGTTAATAAAAGACTAGCTTCATATCTATCAGAAGATACAAGAGACTCAGAAATAGTTTCAATTGTTAAAGCTCCTTTCGAGGACTTTCTTCACCCAGAGTTAACACCTAAGTATTATGGACAAAAACAGTAATACCTGGAAAGAAATTATGTCGTTAGCTAAAAATAGCCCCAGTAAAATGGATGAAAAGGCAATGTTACGTAATTTAGGAATTGATGAGGAGATGTTAAAGCAAATTGAGGATGAGCAAGTGAACTCCGCAAAAGAACACGTAAAAATAAGAGTTAATTTTGTAAATACCTCTACAAACGAAGACCCGAAACACAAGTATATGGATGACAGTGGTATGGATTTGCGTGCTGACCTAGAGGAGTCTATTTATCTTGAGCCTGGTGAAATAAAACTAGTCCCAACTGGTCTTCATTTTGAGTTACCCGAAAGTATGGAGATACAGGTTAGGCCCCGTAGTGGTTTAGCCGCGAAAAACGGTATAACTGTTTTAAATACTCCTGGAACTGTAGATAGGGGGTATATCGGTGAAATAAAAATAATATTAATTAATTTAGGTAAATCTAAATTTACTATTAACCACGGTGATAGAATTGCACAAGCAGTTATCTGTCCGGTAATAACTGGTAGGTGGTCTATATTAACTAAAAAACACAAGTTAGATAAAACACACAGAGGTGATGGTGGTTTTGGGTCGACTGGTGTAAATTAAAAATAAAAAAATGTCATTATCAGTAGTATTTAGTTCTAAAAAAATAAATAAAGATTTTATAAAATTAATAGAGGCCACATCTGGTGTACATAAAATAGAAATTTTACCATATGAAAATCCTGGCAAATATTCTTTGACTGAAGTTTATAATATGGGATTAAAAAAAGCTAAAAATGATATAGTTTTATTTTGTCATGATGATATAAAATTTGATACTAAGAATTGGGGTAGAAAATTACTTAAGCACTTTGACAAATCTGATTATGGTATATTGGGTGTTGCGGGGTGTAGGTATCTTCCGAAATCTGGAAAATGGTGGGAAATACCGTCAGAAATGATGGGACAAGTTTATCATGAAAATGGAGAAAAAAGGTGGTTATCAACCTATAATCCTAAATTTGGTAATAATATATTACCTTCTGTATTAGTCGATGGATTATTTTTTGCAATTAATAAAAACAATATCTATAGTAACTTCGATGAGGATGTCAGAGGATTCCATTTTTACGATTTAAACTTTTGTGTTCAAAATTTCTTAAAGGGTGTTAAGGTTGGGGTGATATCTAATATTGATATTACTCATTTATCTATAGGCCAAACAAATGAAGAATGGGAAAGAAATAGAATTACATTTAGTAAAAAGTATGAAAAAACATTACCCCTTATGGTTAGTTTAGTTATACCCGAACTAAAGGTTAAAAAAAATAGCCCTTTAGTTTCTATTATAGTTCCAGTTTATAATTATGGAAAAACTCTAGATAGAGCATTGTTGTCTGTATTCAATCAAACTTATAAAAATTTAGAAATTATTATTATAGATGATGGGTCTACCGATGAATTTACCATATTAAAGCTCAAAAACCTTAGTATTCCAAATACTAAGATTATCTTCCAAGAAAACGGTGGCCCTTCAAAAGCTAGAAATGAAGGTATAAAAGTTTCTACAGGTGAATATATCTTGCCTTTAGATTCTGATGATTTAATACACCCTACCTACATTGAGCAGTGCATTAAACTAATCACTAAAGATAAAAACTATAGTCCTATATATTGTGATACGGTACATGAGGGACAAATGAGAGGTATAGAAAAAAGACCGGAATGGAGTAAGGAGAAGTTAATTAATGGTCCTTTTATTGTTAACTGTTCAATGTTTAGTAGAGAAGCTTTTGATTCTGTCGAAGGTTATGATGAGAATTTAAAAGGGTGGGAGGACTATGATATGTGGTTAAGAATGATGCAAAAAGGATATGTGGGTAAAAGGATTCCTCACGCTTTATTTATTTATTTCCATCATGAGAGTGAGGGTACTGTTTCTAGTATTGCTAATAAAGATACTCAAGCTCTACACAAAAAAATATTAATTAAAAATAACTTAATAGATGACCCATCTAAGAAATCAATTTATACTCCTTTAACCAATAATAACACTTCATTTAATTCATTCGTATAAAATATGGAAAAACTAACAGTTTTATGTTCAAATTACAATTCAGATAGATGGATTGATGGTTACTTAGAGTCTCTTAATTCACAGCTTCTTACCGAATTTACTGTTATATTTGTTGACGCGAATTCTAATGACCACTCACTTAAAACAATTAAAAATTATAAATTTAGGGAAGGTATTACTAAGGAGGTCATAGAAAATGATACTAGGATTGGTATATACGAAGCTTGGAATATGGCTATTAAGTCTAGTAAGACGGACTTCGTGATTAACTTTAATACCGATGATAGATTATTTCCTGGTGGACTTCTAACTTTATATACCTCTATACTCCAAAATCCAGATGTAGATATTATCTATGGAACTAGTTTAATTGTTGGAGATGAGAAGCACAATAATATTAAAGGTATACAAAATTGGCCTCAACATACACATGAAATATTGTTACAAAATTGCATCTGTGGTCCATTTCCAATTCTAAGAAAGTCAGTTATAGTCAATAATGGATTATTTAATCCAAAATATACCATATCTGGGGATTACGAGATGTGGTTAAGATTGTCAAAAAGAAATTATAAATTTAAAAAAATAATCGATTTTGTTGGTTCGTATTATGATAACCCTAAGGGTGTAAGTTCAGATAAGTCTACACTACAAGAACATATAAAACAAGATACTGAAATAAGAAATCTACATAGATGAAAAAAATAATTTGTTTTAGTTTATGGGGCGACGACCCGAGATACACTCTGGGAGCTATTAGAAATGCAGAATTAGCTCAATTGGTGTATCCTGATTGGATTTGTAGATTTTATGTTGGTAGTTGTGTCTCCAATGAAATACTTGATAGGTTAAAATGTTTTAATAATGTAGAAATAGTGGATATGAATGTTCCTGGTGATTGGACTGGGATGTTTTGGAGATTTTCTGCGGCTGCAGATAAAGACATAGATGTTATGTTGTCACGAGATACAGATAGTAGATTAACTAGTAGAGAAGCACATGCGGTAGATGAATGGTTAAAGAGTGATAAAGATTTTCATATAATGCGAGACCATCCTTACCATTCCACTGAAATTTTAGGGGGTATGTGGGGTGTTAAATGTAATGTTTTAACTAATATAAACGAATTAATATCTGATTATGTAAAAGGTGATTTTTGGCAAGTTGACCAAAATTTTTTAAGAGAAAAAATTTGGCCTATGGTTAAAGAAGATTCTTTTATGCATGATGAATTTTTTAGTCATGTTTTTGGTTCCTCCCATCCATATAAATTTAAAAGAGACCCTAAACACTTCATCGGTCAAGCCTATGACGGAAATGATAAAATCTTAGATGATGATGCATATTTTACTGATTATGTATATACATCTGAAAAAAATATAAAAATATGAGAGTTCACGCAAATGTAATGACAAAAAATGAGGAATTACTCTTAACCGAGTTATTACCCATATGGGTTAACTACCCAATAGAAAAATTTATTTTTTATAATGATAATTCTGTAGATAACACAATTAATGTAATAAAATCTTATCTAGGTGATAGAGCTGTTATTCTTAACGATAAGTTAGAAGAATTTAATGAATCACATAATAGGTCTAGAATGTTAGAGTATAGTAGAGAAGATGGTGCTACCCATGTTATAGCAATGGACTGTGATGAACTATTATCAAATAATATTTTAACTAATTTTAATGAAGTTATTAATATGTATGAAACTAAAGACGTTTATCTTTACTGGTATAATGTCGTGAATAATACTTTAAAGGAGACTAGAAATGACCCTTCTTATATACATAATCATCGTAGTTTTATATTACCGCTTAAAAATACAGGTAAATTTAATTTAGCTTTATGGAAATACCACACGCCTAGAACGCCTCAAACAAACTTGCCTAAAACCACAACCAAAGACTATGGTGTTATACATTTACAATCTATCAACACAAAATTTTATGCTTTAAAACAATTGTGGTATAAACACTATGAATATGTTAAATATAACCACCCAGTTACCTTCATTAATCAAAGATATGACCCTGTGGTTAATAATTTAAATTTTATGTCTATTGAGACTCCTAAAGAAATACTGGGAGATATTAAATTTGACTCTACAGTCTATGATAAAATGTGTGAACATAAAGGTTATTTAAAATTTATAAAAGAAAATTATAATAAAGACCTTATTACCTTTGGTTCTGAATTTATAGATTAAAATATTTACGATATTATAAATAATACATATATTTTGATATGGACCATCATGACGTAAAAAATTTTGAATATCTGGGTAAACTTCTAAATGAAAATAGTGTAGTTGTAGATGTTGGTGCCCACCTTGGGGTTTACACTAATTTTTTCACTCAGATTATAAAAGATAATGGTAAAATATATTCTATAGAATTAAATCCGTCTACTTTTAATCGATTACAAAACACCTATAGTACCTACAAAAATATTACCCTATTAAATAAAGCAGTTTCTAATACTGATGGTATTGTAGATTTCTATCATGACGGTGGGCACACACAAACCACAAATATATTAGGTTTTGACGCTAATAGAAATATTAACGATAAAATAGGTTCGATAGAAAGTATTAGGTTAGATACTTTACTAAATAAAGAAGATAATATTGATTTAATTAAAATTGATGTAGAAGGTGCTGAAATAAAAGTTTTAGAAGGTTTGTCCGGGGTTGTTAGTAAAGTTTCTCACTTATTAGTCGAATGTCATTTGGATGAGGATTGGTCTAAAATAAAAAATATTTTAATTAATCAGTATAATTTTTCATGTTATGACGTACAATTTGATTCTGCAGTAAATATAGATACCAAGGAAAGGTCCTATCAATGTTTATGTAAAAAAATAACTTAGTATGAAAAAGGTAATAGTTACTGGAGGGGCTGGGTTTATAGGTTCAAATTTAGTTGACTCCTTGATAGATATGGGAGTTGAAGTGATAGTCTTGGATAACCTATCCACAGGAAAAGAAAGTAATATAAATAAGAAGGCGGAATTTATTAGATGTGATGTATCAACAGACAGGCCTTTGTTTAGTGATGTTGATACTGTATTCCATTTGGCGGCTACACCGCAGGTACAATATTCTATAGAAAATCCCACAGATAATAATAATATAAATTCTATTATTAATATGTTAAATCTTAGTAAAAAATCAGGAGTTAAAAGATTTATATTTAGTAGTAGTTCCGCGGTATATGGTAATCCAAAATATACACCTATCGATGAAAATCACCCTATAAATCCATTAAGTCCTTACGCTTTACATAAATTAGTAGGAGAACAATATTGCAACCTTTACTCAAACGTATATGGGTTAGATACTATATCTTTAAGATACTTTAATGCTTATGGTGACCGAATGCCTAATAAAGGAGCGTATAGAAGTGTGATATCCATTTTTATGGAACAAACAAAAAATAACGAACCACTTAATATTGTGAATGATGGTAAACAAAGAAGGGATTTTATACATGTAAATGATATTGTAAAAGCAAATATTATAGCTGCTACTTCGTTAAAAAAGTTTGGTGGTGGTGTGTATAATGTTGGTACTGGTAAAGCTTTTACTGTGAATCAAATAGCGGATATGTTTGGGGGTGATAAAAAGTATGGAGAGACTAGGATAGAACCTAAAGATTCTGTAGCAGAAAATTCTAAAATAGTTTTAGATTTAGATTGGTGTCCTACTGGGGATTTAAATATATGGTTAAATAATATCTTGGAAAATGAAAAATAAAACTTTATCTTTGTGTATTACATGTTATGATGGTGATTACCATTTACTTAATACCCTATTAAATGAGTGTAAAAAGCAAACTGTCTCTCCTGATGAAATAATAATATCTTCTAGTGGGATGAAGGAGGGGTCTTTACTGGGTATTAATACTATAAAAATAAATGATAAGCATGTGCCTATTATTAGTGTAAACTTTTTAGAAAGACATTCAGAGGGTAGAGCAAGGAATGAAGGGGGTTCTAAATCAAATATGGACATAATTCAATTTTTTGATGTAGATGACGTACCTCACCCACAAAGAATAGAGATAACCAAAAATATATTTGATAATAATACTTGTGACGCATTAGTACATAGTTACCAAACGGACAATAAAAAATTTAAAAATTTAACTTTCGATTCTTCTAAGGTATTTGAGTGTTGGTGGAATCCAGATGATGGTTTAGGTGGTGGACAACTTAGAGCTAACCAAGAGTGTAATATAGCTCATGGACCAATAACAATAAAAAAAGAAATTTCAGAAAAGATAAAATATACCTTTGATAATAGAGCTGCTGACTGTAAATTTGCAGGAAAATTAATGGAAAATAATTACAACGTATTTTATTATGATGATATACTAATGAATTATAATTTATAAGATGAAAAACTATACTACATACTGTTGGTGGACTGGTGATAACGAACTATCAGAAAATAGAAAAAGGTCCTTAGAGACCATGAAAATAGCCCCTGGGGGTAATATTGTCTTCATAGATAAGGACAATTTAAAAGATTATATATTGCCGGAATCCCCATTACATGAAGGATACCAGTACCTTTCACCAATCCAAAAAGGTGATTATTTAAAATGTTATTTTATGCATCATTATGGTGGTGGTTATAGTGACATAAAACAAACTTCTAAACCGTGGACTGAATACTTTGATAGATTAAATGAAAATGAAGATTTGTACGCTATAGGATATGCTGAAGGGGCTCCAAACCATGTCGCTTATTTAGAAGATTGTAGATTGGACCCTCAAGAATCAATTAAATGTAGAACCAACACACTTAGTGAAGATGGTAAATCATGGACCTCCCAACACCTAAGAAATAACTGGACTAAGTTAATTGGTTGTGGGTTAATGATTTGTAGAAAAAATACACCTTTTACTCGGGACTGGTGGGAAGCTTTAAATGAAAAAATGGATGGATACCTAGAAGAATTAAAAAAGTACCCCTCTCAATGGCCTAGAGATTCCCATAATCATGTAAACCCTAATACTGGTGAAAAATCTAAATATCCAATTGCGTGGGCAGTATTACACGGACATGTTTATCACCCATTAACCCTAAAATATCATAAACACATAGACCAGGATTTAACATACCCTGTTATGAGTAATTACCAATAATCATGAGTTTACATTCCCATTGGTCTACAGCTACAGACAAAATTTTTATTAAAAAAATATATGATAATATTGGTTCGCATATTAATCAAGGAACCATTCTAGATTTGGGAGTTGAGGATTATAATTTTGATTGTAATGGGTTCATTAATAACCGGTCTGTAAAATATTGGCAATTGGAACCTAATCGAGTTTGTGGAAATAATGATGGTTTTTTTAATTGTACCGTACAGGAATGTTTGGACAAGTATCCTGGTAATGAAAATAAATTTGATTCTATATTAGATTTTGGGGTTTTGGGTTGGAATGGAATTAGGTTTTCTCAAGAAGAACAAGAGAAATATATTGGCGTTATTCTTAAACTATTAAAGCCTGGTGGTTTATATATTTTACATGGTGATAGAGTTGAGGAGGATGAGGAGTATAAAATTAATATAGATAAATTTATATCCCCTAATTTCGAGTTTGTGTCGGTGATGGGATTTAATTCACATGAAATTATAGAGTGTCCTAGATGGGGTACAGTATGGGATATTAGATTTTTAAAAAAGAAATGAGATATAAAAATACAAATAAATTAATGGTGGTAGCACATGCTGATGATGAATTAATCTGGGCTGGTGAAAAATTACTAAAAGAAAAAGGACAATGGGATATACTTTGTGTGGTGACACCAGACCGTTACAGTAAGTTTAGAATCCCTATGTTTTTAAAAAATGTTAGTAATTATCTAGAATGTAACACAACAATGTTAGATTTTGCAGATACTGGGTGGTATGAATTTAGGAATCAAGCTAAACCTATTAATGGTGACATAGTCACACCAATAAAAGAAAAAATAAACAGCAAAGAATGGTCTATGATTTTAACTCACGGTGAATCCGGTGAGTATGGGCATTATCATCATATACAAGTACATGAAGCGGTAAAATCTATATTAACTGAAATTAATAAACTAGAAAAGCTTTTTGTGTTCGACCCAATTAAACACCCAAAGCCTTTAGTTTTATCTAAAGAAAAATTATCTTTGTTCGAGAACACCTACGATATTGAGGGTGGTTTACCTCCAGGTCACCCTAGACAATGGATACATGGATGGAACACTAACATGGGTTGGGAGGAGAAAATAATAAATTACAAAACTAAAAAAAGTATTATGAAGAATGAATTATGTATACACCATCACTTAGGTTTAGGTGACCATTTTGATATGAATGGTATGGTTAGACATTACCTTAAAGAATATGACAAAGTACATATTTTTTCTAAGCCGAATTACTACAAAATGATTGATTATATGTATAGAGATGAAGATAATATCGTAGTGGTTGAAATTCCTGGTGGTCCTCAAGAAGTGTTACAAGGGGAAGAATATTATAAATCTAGTGAATGTGGTGAATTTTTAAGAATTGGTTTTGAAAACTATCCGTTTGGTGAAGAAAATTTATACGATAAGAACTGTTGGGAGTTTTTCTATGAACAGGTAGATGTACCTTATGATGTTAGAACTAACATGTTCTATGTTAAACGTGATAAAAAAGATGAGGATATTTTACTTGATAAACTTAATCCTAGTGGGAATAAATTTATTTTTGTTCACGATGATAAATCTAGAGGGTTCGAAGTGGAACGTAGTCATTTTATTGATAAATCTCTATCGGTTGTTGAAAATGATGTAAGTGAAAATATTTTTCATTTTATTAAGATTATAGAGGAGGCGGAAGAAATTCATTGTATGGAAAGTTCTATGAAATCGTTAATTGACTTGTACGCTAAAACGGAAAAAATTTTCTATCATGATTTTAGAAATCAGCCGTTAGGTAACCTAACAAATAAAAAATGGAATGTGATAAAGTATGACTAATTTAATAAATTATAACTTTATGACTATACCCGCTTCTCATTGTATAGATGAGTCCGACGAGTTTTATAAATCGTGTGGGGTTAGTAGGGGTAATAAAAATGATTTTAATGTAGAGAATTTAAAAGATGGTGATATTATTTTTGTAAAAACAGATTATATATATAATGGAGCATTCCAAAAGCAAATACTACCAAATATAAAAACAAAATTTATTTTAGTTACTGGGGTTTCGTCCTTTTCTGTAGATGAAGGGGGTAGTTCATACCTAGAAATTCTGCATCACCCCCAACTAATTAAGTGGTTTTGCACTAACCCACCTACTAAAAAACATGAGAAAATAGTATGGATACCTATCGGATTTGAAGAGGTGGAGCGTGATGGTGGTGATGTTAGTGTTTTAAACCACTTCTACAAAAATCAAGTGCCTTGGGTAGAAAAAGAAGACAAAGTATACATACCTTATCACTCTAATACTTTTAAAGATAGGGGTTCACTAATACGTAAGTTGTCTTTGGAGTCTTTTGTTGTCACTGAACCATCTAGGCTTTCTTTTATAGACTACTTAAAACAAATTAATAAGTATAAATTTGTTTTGTCCTTAAGGGGTGCAGGGTGGGACTGTCATAGACATTATGAATGCCTTTTAGTTGGTTCTACCCCTATTATGGAAAAAGGACCTATTATGGAATCATTTAAAAATAATTCTTTACCTGTTTTAGAAATTAGTGAAATTAACCATAATATATTTGATACTTCCTACGATTTTTTACCAAGTAAGGATTTCTTGACTATGGAGTATCATTTTAATAAAATTAACAATATAAAATAATACAATTATGATAGATATATCTTACGATAAAAATCCTATACTTTATAAAGACTATGAGGCATGTCAAGACATGTTGTCTACTATAAAAGATGTAGATTACGAATACCCAGAAAATGTAACATTGTTTCACATATATACAGAATTTAGAACTGATAAAGAAGTAGAGTGTTTAAAATCTTTTTTAGCTACACAAAACCTAGAAAAATGTAAGTTGATAATTTGGTCAGACTATGACATAAATGATAATGCTCTTATTCAACCATATAAAAAATATTTAGATTTAAGATTGTGGGACGCGAAAAAAGAAGCTGAAGGCACTATTTTAGAGGGAATACCACATTTAGATGCTATGGATGATAAACATTACTTACAAAGTGACTTACTACGAATATTGGTACTTTACAAATATGGTGGTGTTTGGGTTGATATGGATATTATCTTCTTAAGAGATTTTAGACCTATTTTAGACCAAGAATATATGTACCAGTGGGGTGGTGATACTGATTTTGCAAATCAAGGAGCGTGTGCTACAGTGCTTTCAGGTTTTAAAGAAAGTGAATTTATGTCTAAGTTACTACAAGGAATTGTAGACTCTAGAATTATACCAGCAACTACAATATGGGGTAAAGATTTATTTGCTACTTTATGGAAAACTTGGCCTAATTTTACTATTTTTCCTTCACCATTCTTTAACACAGAATGGTTAATCAGTAAGAAAGATGTTAAATTAAGTGAAGATGTGGAAAGCGGTTGGTTTATTAATAATGGTGTTGGTGACAAATACCTATTTTTGGAGTCGTTCGCTTGGCATTGGCATAATTCTAGTAAAAAGCATTTACCTATACAGGAAGGGTCTAAATTTTACGCTTTACAACAATTAACCAATAAAAGATTAAAAGAAAAAGGAATAATATGAAAATAGAAGTTTCGATAGGTGAGGTAGTTGATAAGGTTACCATACTACAAATTAAAAAAGAAAAAATTTTAGATAAAATAAAATTAGAACATATCGAAAAAGAATTATCGGTATTAGAAAATACCCTTAGTAACTCGACTATAACGGTACCTACAACACTAGTACAAAAACTTAAGGAGGTTAATCTAAAATTGTGGGACGCGGAAGATATTATACGTGATAGAGAAAATAGGAATTTATTTGATGAGGAGTTTGTAAAGTGTGCAAGATTAGACGCTAAATTAAATGATGAAAGATTTTTGGTTAAAAACGAAATAAATAATATCTGTGAATCCAACATTAAAGAACAAAAATCATATGAGGGACTTTATTCCGCAAATTGAACCTTGGATAGACGATAACGAATTAAAGCATTTAAAAAGAGTGATAGATTCTACTTATGTTGTAGAGCATGAACTCACTAAAGAGTTTGAGTCTATAATTAAGGATTATACTGGTAGTAAACATGCTATTGCTATGACTAATGGTACTATGGCTCTATATTCTTGCCTGTTATCTTTAGGACTTAAACCGGGTGATGAAGTTATCGTACCTAACCTAACTTTTATAGCTAGTGCAAATGCTGTTTTAATGGCAAATGGGGTTCCGGTACTATGTGAGGTATCTAGAGACACATTATGTTTAGACCCAGTAGAATTAGAAAAAAGTATAACTGAAAAAACTAAAATAATAATGCCGGTACACCTATATGGACAAAGTGCCGATATGGACTCAATTATAAAAATAGCTAAAAAATACAATTTAAAAATATTAGAAGACGCAGCACAGGGTGTTGGTGTTTTCTCTAGGGGTAAACATGTGGGCACTTTTGGGGATTGCGGAATCCTTTCTTTTTATGGTAACAAAACAATTACTTGTGGGGAAGGTGGTGTAGTATTAACTGATGACGATGAAATAGCTAAACAATGTTATAGGTTAAAAAATCATGGTAGAGATAGAAAAGGTATTTTTGAGCATGAACATATTGGTTATAATTTTTCATTTACTGAAATGCAAGCCGCTGTAGGTATCTCTCAAATGGAAAAATTAGATAGGATAATAGATAGAAAAAACGTTTGTCATAAAAAATACAAGTTAGAGTTATCTGGGATTGGTGACCTATCTTTTTTTGAATTTGATGGGTCTACTAGGCCTGTTCATTGGTTTACATCAATATTAACTAGTTACAAAATAGAACTTTCTGATTATCTTTTAGAAAAGGGGGTTCAAAGTAGATTTTTCTTTTATCCTCTTAATTTACAACCTTGTTACAAAAACATTATAAACACTAATGGTGATTTTAATGTAAGTAGTAAAATGTATGAAAAAGGTTTATCGTTACCATCAAGTTATAATTTAACGAATGAGGAACAAGATTATGTTATTAAAACAATTAAAGAATTTTTTTTAAAACAATGAATATACCATTAGTAAAAAATACAATCGATAACCGAGATATAGATAAATTAATATCTTGGTTAGAAACGTACCCTCGACTAACCAAAGGAGATTTAACTATAAAATTTGAACGTCTCTGGTCACAATTTATGGGTGTTAAACACTCTATATTCGTTAACTCTGGTTCTTCAGCTAACTTACTAATGGTTTATGCTTTAATAGAATCTGGAATATTAAAAATAGGGGATTCTATTATTATTCCCTCTTTATCATGGTCTACTAGTTTAGCTCCCGCCATGCAATTTGGATTGGAGCCTATTTTATGTGATTGTAATAAAGAAGATTTATCTATAGATTTAGAACATTTAACTAATATAATATCCCGACAAAAACCTAAGTGTTTAATGGTTGTCCCTATATTAGGATTAGTGCCACAGATGGATAAGATTATGGATATTTGTGAAAAAAATAATGTGGTACTTATCGAAGATGCTTGTGAATCTTTAGGTTCTAAGTTTAATGATAAGAAGTTAGGGTCTTTTGGGTTAATGTCAACATTCTCAACTTACTTTGGTCACCACATATCAACTATAGAAGGTGGTATGATTTGTACCGATAATGATGAATTTGCTAACCTATTAAAATCGCTTAGGAGTCATGGGTGGGATAGAGATATGGATTCGAATAGTAGAAATTCTTTACGCTCCCAATATAATGTAGATGATTTTAACTCCTTATATACTTTTTACCATACTGGATTTAATGTACGTTCCACTGATTTACAAGCTTTTTTAGGTATCGGGCAACTGGAAAAACTACCTACAGTTATTACCAACAGAAATAAAAATTTTAAGTTGTACTGTGAGTTTTTAGATGATTCATTTTGGAAGCCTAGTATTAGGGATACCGACTACGTTTCTAATTTTGCTTTTCCAATAATTCACGAAAAAAGAGATGAAATAGTTAAACTATTAAACGAAAATAACATAGAAAATAGACCTTTACTAGCTGGTTCATTAGGTAAGCAACCATATTGGTGTAAAAAGTATGGAGAATTAACTCTACCTAATGTTGATGATATAGACGCTTTTGGTCTTTATTTACCTAATAACCACCAAATGACCATAAAAGAAATAAGTAGAATTTGTAATGTTATAAACTCAGTAGTATAATGAGTAAAACAAAATTCATACCAGAAGATTTATATTATGACATATTAAAAAATATGCCTATTATATGTGTAGATGGTATAATATTAAAAAATGACGAGGTATTGTTGCTTTTACGTGACAAGGAACCTGAAAAAAATAGGTGGTGGTTTCCTGGTGGGAGGGTATTAAAAAACGAATCTCTAGAGCAGGCTATATTAAGAAAAGTAAAAGAAGAAACTAATTTAGAGTGTAGTATATCAGAGATGTTTGATGTTACTCAAACATATTTTAATTCGGGACCTAATAATATTCCGGTACATACTATTAATATTTGTTTTACTTTAACAATAAAGAGTGGTAATGTATTAGTGGATAATGACCATAAGGGGTATGGTTGGTTTGGCTCACCTCCCAATGATTCGTCTTCTACTATAAAATATATTTTTAAAAAATTAAAATGATGAAAACAGCATTAATTACAGGAATTAACGGACAAGACGGTTCGTATCTTGCAGAACTATTACTAGAAAAAGGTTATGAGGTTTGGGGCATTCTTAAAAGAAATTCCGTAGCTGAAAACCAAACAGCTAGAATTCCAAGTTCTACTTATAAAAAACTAAATTTAGTATATGGTGATATGACAGATATACCTTCTTTAATTAGTGTTATACAAAAATGTAAACCAAGTGAAATATATAATTTGGCGGCTCAGTCACATGTAAGAATTAGTTTTGACCAACCAATTTACACAACACAAGTTACTGGGGTTGGAACTCTAAACTTACTAGAATCAGTTAGGTTAACGGACCCAACCATAAAAATATATCAAGCTAGTAGTTCAGAAATGTTTGGTAATAATATAGATGAGGATGGGTTCCAAAGAGAAACAACCCCAATGAATCCAGTTTCACCTTATGGTTGTGCAAAAGTATTTTCGTATAACATAACTAGAAATTATAGAAATTCATATAATATGTTTATCGCGAATGGTATTTTATTTAATCATGAATCACCAAGAAGAGGGACTAACTTTGTTACTAGTAAAGTATGTAAAGAAGCAGTTAAAATTAAATTGGGGTTGTCTGATGAACTAAATCTTGGTAATTTAGATGCTAGTAGGGATTGGGGACACGCTAAAGATTACGTGTACGCAATGTGGTTAATGTTACAACAAGACGAGCCTCATGATTATTGTTGTAGTACGGGAATCTCTCATACAGTTAAAGATTTAGTGAAATATGTTTTTGGTCAATTAGATTTAGATTGGAAAAAATATGTAAAAGTTGACCCTAAATACATTAGACCTGAAGAACTTAAACATTTAAAAGGGGATTGTACTAAAATAAAAACTGACTTAGGTTGGAGACATGTTTATAGTTTTGAAAGTATGTTAGATGAAATGATTGAAGGTTACTTAGAAAAATATGATTAATCGTAGTTTGGATACTTTTGATATTAGTGAAGCTAATATTAATGCCCCCCAATTAATGATAACTGGTGGAAATGGTTTAGTGGGTTCCACAATAGAATGTGATTTAAGGGTCGGTAGTGAGTTTGATTTACGAAACTCTAAAATATGTAATGATTTATTTTTAGAGGCTAGTCCGATTAATGTTATTCATTGTGCAGGTAAGGTGGGTGGTTTAGGTGGTAATATGAATAAAAAAGGTGAATTTTTTTATGATAATATAATGATTAATACCAATGTAATAGAATCTTGTAGAAAATATGGTGTTAAAAAACTTGTTTCATTCCTCTCCACTTGTGTTTTTCCAGCAGATGTAGAATATCCATTAACAGAAAAAAAGATTCATTTAGGGGAACCCCATGACTCAAATTACCCTTATGCTTATGCTAAACGTATGGCGGACATACAATTAAAGGCGTACAGAGAACAATATGGTTTAAATTACGTATCCGTAATACCTACTAATATATATGGGCCAAAAGATAACTTTAACTTAGAAAATGGACACGTAATCCCTTCTTTAATACATAAATGTTATTTAGCTAAGAAAAATGGTGAAGATTTTAAAGTCTGGGGTTCAGGAAAACCTCTAAGAGAGTTTATATTTTCAAAAGATGTAGGTAGGATAACTAAATGGGTTTTAGAAAATTATGAAGAAGAAGAACCTTTAATAATTTCAAACTCAGAAGAAGTGTCTATTAAAAAAGTTGTTACGTTAATTGTAAAATATATGAAATTTCCTGGTAATGTGGTTTGGCAATCAGATAAACCTGATGGACAATTTAGAAAACCTAGTGATAATAGTAAATTATTATCTTATTTACCAAATTTTAAATTCACTAGTTTAGAGGATGGACTAAAAGAGACTATCGATTGGTTTATATTAAACTATGAAAATTGTAGAAAATAAAAGTTTAAACATTAGATAATGGGGAGAAAAAGTAAAAAATTAAGTAGGGAGGAACAAGCTGAGGTAGAAGAATGGATTTATCAGAATAACACTGAAGAAACCAGGATGACTGACACTATGACTGTACGTGTTAAGTGTAAAACAGAAAATCAGAAATCGTTGGTTAAGGCTATTAAAGAAAAAGAGGTTGTTATCTGTTCAGGTCCAGCTGGAACTGGTAAAACATTTCTAGCTTGTGCTGAAGCTTTAAAATTAATTAAACGGTTTGCCAAATATAGGAAAATTGTAATTGTAAAATCTGTTACAACACTTAAAAATGAAGAAATTGGTTTTTTAAAAGGGAATTTACGTGAAAAAATGGAACCTTTTATGTTTTCTTTTGTACATAACTTTGAAAAGTTGGTTGGGCAGTCTATAACCTCTAGATTAAGAGAATTAAAAACTATAGAAGAAATGCCTATAGCGTATATGCGAGGTATCAATTTAGATAGGTCAATTATTATAATTGATGAGGCTCAAAATATATCTAGAGAAAACATAAGGACTATTATGACTAGACTTGGTAGGGATTCTAAAATGATATTTTTAGGTGATGAAAGACAACAAGATTCTAAGGGTGGTAATGGGTTAACCTTTTTAATGGACCACTTTCAAGACATAGAAGAAATTGGTTGTGTTCAGTTTAACAAATTAGATGTAGTTAGGAACCCATTAGTTGCTAAAATAGAAAGGGTTTTTGATTCTTTACAAAAATAAAATAAGTAAGTATTTTTAGGTCATGAAAATTAGTGTAAGTATAAATGGTGTAGTAAGGGATGTTCTCTCTAAATTTCAACAAGTATATGAAAAGTATGAAGAAAGAGATGTTAAATCTGATGTTATAACACCAAATTTAATGGAATATACCCATTTTAAAGATGAAGAAGAATTATATGACTTTTTATATCAAGAAGCTCCTATGGAAATATTTGGTCAAGCTACTGAAACTATAACTAATATAGTATCACATTTAGTTGAGCTTTACAAAGATATGCCTTCTGACTATAAATTAAGGGTGGTAAGTGATGACCTAGGAAAAGCTAAATCAGCTACTTTATGGTTTTTAGCTAAATATGGTTTAGTTTGTGATGAGGTAGTTTTTTACAATACTAAGAGTATTCTAGAGCTGTGGGAAAATACTGATATTTTTATAACTAGTGACGTTGATGTGATAAGTACTAAACCTAAGGATAAAAAATTAATTATTATTGACCATGTGTATAACAGTTCTTATGATTGTGATTTAAGAATAGATAGTCTAAAAGAATTGGATTCACTGAATATAAATAATATGTTACAACTAGAAAAAATATAATGAATAATTTAAAATTGAAAATTGGGAGTGAAAGTCTTTATTTAGATGTCGATGAAATGTTGCGTAATGTAGAAATATTTTCTAAAAATAAGGAGGGTGAGAACACTATAGAGTTAAACTTACCTAAGTTTGAGTTTTTTAAACTTATGATGGATACTGTTTGTAACACTATAGATGATATAGATGATAACCTAGGGGTGTTGTCTTTAAATAAACTACCCGTGTCATCTAAATTAGCAATTAACACCCTAATAAAATATAAAATAATAAAAAAATTATAACTAACTATGGAACAACAATTAAAACAATTACAAAATGCGTCCGAGAGAATTAAAAATAAAGACTCTAAAATTTATTTTTTAACTCAGGATACTGGAGGTGTAGCTTCTGCTTCTGTCGCACAAACTTACCAATATGTAAAATACTTAAGAGAAGCAGGTTACAAGGCCGAAATCTTGTATGAAAAGAAAGATTATAAAGATGTGTCTGAATGGTTAGACACTGAGTATACAGACCTACCACACGCTAATATAGAGGGTGGGGAGTTAAAGGTTGGAATGGCTGATATTGTGGTTATCCCAGAACTATATGGTCATGTATTAGAACAAATTGTAAATATGCCTTGTAGTAAAATAATGTTTAGTCAAGCGTATGATTTTATATTGGAAACATTAAACCCTGGATTTGGTTGGATAAACTACGGAGTGACAAAATGTATCACGACTAGTGAGGGACAAAAAGAATATATTAAAAAATTATTTCCTACTGTTGAGTCTACTGTGATTGAGCCTTCTATACCTTCTTACTTTAAGCCAAGTGATAAACCTAAAAAACCTATGATTGCAATTCATACTAGAGACCAAAGGGATACAATGAAACTTATTAAGTCTTTTTATCTACAGAACCCACAATTTAAATGGATTACTTTTAGAGATATGCGGGGGTTATCTAGAAAGGATTTTGCTAAAACTTTAGGTGAATCATGTGCATCTGTATGGGTAGATAGAATTTCTAGTTTTGGTACTTTCCCTATAGAATCTATGATGTGTAACACTCCTTGTATCGGTACATTACCAATAATGAAACCTAGTTGGTTGACTGAGGGTAATGGTATTTGGGTTTTTGATGAGTCTAAGGTGGTGGAGATTATAGCTGGTTTTCTCAAAAACTGGTTGGAGGATTCTGTACCCCCTGCATTATATGAAAAAATGGTAGAAACTTCGTCAAAATTTTCTAACGATAAAGAACGTAAGGAAGTTATTTCTTATTTTGATTCTTTACTGGATGAAAAATCTGCCGAACTTGAGTCCTCAATAAATAAACTTACACCTGTAAGTGAACCTTCTTAAAAAATATTAAAATGAATAGCAAAGACATTACAATTATACTTCCGATACATGATGTTTCGGACGATTTTAACAACTGGTTTCCTAAATCACTTAAAAGTTTAGAACTATCAGTAGTAAAACCCGGCAAATTATTAATAGTTTGTGCGGATGACAACTCTATTAAAGAATATATGGATAAATTAGAAAATCCAACTGGAATAGAAACAGAAATTATTTATAACGATAAAGACACTAGTTATTGTGGTCAAATTAATTTTGGTGTATCTCACTCGACTACAGATTTATTTTCGATATTAGAATATGATGACGAGTACTCAAATATCTGGTTTAAACAATTTGATATGTATGCTCCACATTATGATGATGTAGATATCTTCTTACCATTAGTTGTGGATACAGACCAATTAGGTCAATTTCTAGGTTTCACTAATGAGGCTTTATGGGCAATGGGATTCTCGGAAGATATAGGGTATCTCGACAATAATACATTATTAAAATACCAAAACTTTCAAGTAAGTGGTATGATTATGAAAAAAGAAAAGTTTGAGTCTATCGGTGGTCTAAAATCATCGGTTAAACTTACTTTTAATTATGAGTTCTTATTACGTGCCACTTACAACGACACGACAGTTATGACTATACCTAAAATTGGTTACAAACATGTTAATCAAAGAGATAAATCATTATTCTGGAATTACAAATTTAATGAATCACTTAAACTTTCTCAAGATGAAGCTAAGTTTTGGGTGGAGACCGCTAAAAAAGAATATTTCTTCACCAAAGATAGAGAAGTTCAATTTGAGGGATAATGGGCAGAAAACCACTAACTAAACAATATTTTGGACCTGACCAGGAATTTGCTGTTAGGGTTTTTCTTACCGCGACTACTTGGGATGAAAAAAATAAAGTGTATAACGATTATCTTCGTGACCCATTAATAAAGATGATAGAAAGTATTATACGTAGGTATAGACTATATAGACCTGGTATGGAGTTTACGGATATACACACGGATACATTGTCTTTTTTAGTGACTAAGATGGAGAAATTTAAGCCCGCTAAAGGTAAAAAAGCTTATTCCTATTTTGGTACTATATGTAAGAATTATCTTATGGGTCAGATAATGAAAGATAATAGGGATAGGAATAGAAAAATTTCATATGAGGATATATCCAGTAGTATGGAACAAAATGAAAGGTATTCATATACAATGTTTAATGATGAAGCTTTGCCAATAGAAAACATAATAAAAAAATTATTAAATGATATTAAAGATTTTGTTTCAAATAATCGTTTAAGTATTAATGAAGAGAAGATTGGTTATTGTTTAGTTGATGTTTTTGAGAATTACCAAACTATTTTTATTGCTGGCAAGGGGAACAAGTTTAACAAAAATATAATATTGTACCAATTACGTGAAATGAGTGGGTTAACTACTAAAGAAATTAGGTCAGCTTTAAAACCATACAAAAATATATATAAAGAGATATTGTTGGTGGTACTAAATCAGTAATTAGATATTTATAGGTATGCCTAGACCAAAAAGAAAAGAAATAAAATTAACTCATGATAGTGCAGTATCTTTAATGCAGGAAATATACAATGAGTGTGTGGAACAGAGAAGTACCGCGATACGAATACAAAATAAGATGATTGGATTTATGAATGAAGCCGCGGATATGGCTTTAATAGGTCCTGTACTTAAAGAACAACAAAAAATAATAGACTCCTCAATAGAAAAGAAGTTACAACTATCTAAATTATTAGCGACTATTGCCTCTAAAAACCTAGAAGCTTCTAGTTCAGGATTTGTGATTGATGGGGATGTGAGGGAGACTATTAATGAACTTTTAACAAAATCTAAAGAAACTCCAGACAATAAGGATAATGTAAATTATAAGATTTAATTATGTCAGACGCTATACAACAACAGAAAGATATTTTTAAAAAGGTTCAGGGGTTGGTGGCATTTTTGGATGCGACAGACAAACAAAAAAATAGAGAAAATCTAGATGAGTGGAAAAAAACTTTTGCTGCTTTAAGAGATATAACTAACAACCCACTCCCTTTTTTAGTAGACTTATTAAAAAGTCTAAAAGCTCACAAAGAAAATAGGTTGGACCAGAAAAAGAAGGGTTTTAGCATGGCGGCTAAGAAAGTAAAAGATAAAAATGGTAATTGGGTTACGGGTACATTTAAAAAAACAAAAAAAGCTTTTAGTTCAAGATTTGGATTGGCTACCTCTACGGACCCTTGGTTGCGACAATTAGACCAAATCATTAGAACTTCGATGTTAGAGGTTCTTCCTAGAGTAGACGATATATTATTTGAGGAGTTATTAAAGGCCTTTAATTGTGATATGTCTATGTTGGTCCCTACTGTTGGTGATGGTCTACCTGTGGGTCCACCTGCTGGCTTACAAATAGATATTGCTGAGGTAGACTTATTAAAACAGTTGGATAACGACCCAACTAGTGCTGTTGGTAAATACATGTACGAACGGGACCCTTGGGCAACTGGATATCCACCAGGTACAACACCGTTTTCTATGAATAAATTTCTTAGAGACCTTGTACAACTAACTCCCGGTGTTCCTCAAACTGTTTATGGTGCAAGTGGTCGTCCTTTGTTTGATATTACTGCTAATGCTGGTATATATACTATTTTAACTTATTATAAAGACCAACCAGGTAACGTAGGATTTCAATCAGCACCTACTGTAGCGGACCCAAATGCTACAAAATTTACTTTCTCTGAATTTCTTAAGGATTACTTTGACAGTATTAAAGTAATTGAAATACAAAATCTGTTAGGTGCTTTAATGGAGGTACTTACTGGTTTTATGAGTGTAAGAAATGAATCTTTTAGTATACAGGACTCATTAGGGTTAAATGAATTTATGGCTTCAGTAAATAAAATGTTAGAGTCGTGTGATGGTGCTGATATGGTTGGTCCTAATACAGAGTCTGTAAACTACATGTCGGAACTTTATGATGATGATAGTTTTTTTGAATTTAATGTAGAGGAAAAAAGAAATCTTATATTAGAAGTAGAGAGAAAATCTCAAAATGTTTTATCGTTTGTTAGTTGTGGTCAATTAGATATACCTATTGATAATGAATTAGTTGATGAGGGGGTTGACGAAATACTGGCAACTCCAGTTCTAGACGAACAATTAAAAGCTTTTGATTTGGTTCTTCAAAAGGTGTCTTCGTCTTCTGCCTCTAAATCTGGTGAAGATATGACCTTAGGTAATATAAGTGTGCCTTGGGAAATTGACTTTAAAGAAAACTTAATTAAGAAATTCCCTGAAATATTGACTTATTGTGTTCTAAGTACAAAAGCTATTTTACCTATAGTAGTAACTAGTAGATTGTTAAATCAAAACGGTGCTCTTGCAACGAATATATCGTTGTTTGGTAAATTATTTAAAAGGGTAGTTATAAGGATTGTTAAAGAATTTTTAGCAAGAGTAGCAAACCACATACTAATCTTAGTAAAAAATATAATACTTCGTTTAGTAAGAGATTTAATAAAACGAAAATTGGATGAACTTAGTAAAACAAAAATTAGATTAATTAGACGATTATTAGATTTATTATTACCACTTATTATTGCATTACAAGAAGCAAAAAGTTGTAAAGATATATTTAATATTCTTCTAGGTGTTTTATCGGCAAATATGCCAGATATTAAGTGGGGTGTACCACCATTTTTACTTGCGGCCTCTAAACTAAAGCCGGGAGCCAGTAATTTAGGTGCTTTTGAGAAATTCATTGGAAAGATGGAAGCTGCTGGTCTACCGGTAGGTGATATGCCTGATGGGAGTCCTAATCAGTTTACTCCCGCTCTATTTATGTATGGAGAGTCGGTATTACAAGAAAGGATTGACAATGAAAAAGTAAAAGTTACTATAATGCAAGGAGAAGTTTTGCACTGGAGTGGGCCAGGAATGTTAAAACCCGGAACTACAGGTG
>Ga0209756_1000368_pt1 | contig 44302 bp, 34 predicted proteins | sample ETNvirenome_6_85_FD_184071 | JGI IMG/M metagenome (GOLD analysis project Ga0209756, IMG submission 184071) | Marine viral communities from the Pacific Ocean - ETNP_6_85 (SPAdes) (version 3) | ecosystem: Environmental > Aquatic > Marine > Oceanic | place: Pacific Ocean | collected 2013-06-19 | reverse complement strand
TCAAAATTTTTATAATCATGTTTTAGGTAGAAGAGCTGCCATCAATACTCAGTTTAAGGATGTTAAAAAAGAATATGATATTGGATATTTTTGTGGCTTAGACCCTTATAAATATCCGCGACCTAGCAAGGAAGATCCTTCGATATCGTGGTCTGATCATAAACACTTTCACTTAAAAGGCTTTAGTGAAAATGAAGGAAGCTTCATAAACAATTCTAGAAAAGATGTTTTTGATAAGATTAAAGATTCTGGGTATAAAGTTTTACATTTACAAAATTTATCATACTTGGATTATATTGAAGCTAGTTATAAATGCAAAATAATAATGAATCCTCCAGGTATGGGAGAGTATACATCTAGACTTGTTGATCAGTGCTATTTAGGAAATTGTATTGCAATGAGAACTAATTCATATGATCAAGGTTTAACTTGGAAAAATCATATACCACAGATTGATTTAAAGTCTGATAATTTCAAAGATCAGTTTGATGAAGTTATAGAAAATCACGAAAGTCATGCAAAAAAGTGTCAAGAATATTTTGATACTTGTTGGACACCGCAGGCAATTGTAAATTATTTTTTGAACAATATAGACTAGTGGAGTTTAATTTTAAAAAATGGCAATGGAGTCTGTTAAAGACTGATGAAAAAATATTATTTTTTGATTTAGGCGCAAACAAAGGCGAGGTAACAGAAAAGTTTATAAATTACGCAAAAAACTATAAAGCATATTTATTTGAAGCAAATTCGAATCTTTGTAGAAAACTTAGAATTAGATATTTTGATGAAGCATTCTTGCAAGATAATATAGAAATATTTGAGAATATAGTCGGTGTAAATAATGATTTATGTAAATTTCTAATAGGTTTAAAGCGAGATTGTACAAATAGCATGGTTGAATCAGTTCATAAAGAACTTGGTGCATCTATGAGAAAATTTAATCGATCACTGGACGTTGATGTTGAATCAATAGATATTTCAAAATTTATATTAGATAAAATTAAAAATGAAAAGCATGATATTGTAATAGTAAAAATGGATATTGAGGGTAGTGAATGGAAAGTTATAGATAAGATGATTTTAGATGGTACTTTTAAAAAAGTTGATGTATTACTTATTGAGTATCATGGTATTGCTAGTCACTTAAAAGAAGTGCACCCTAAAATAGACATATATGATTCTAACAAGTACAATAAGCTGATATATGATGCTTCAGAAAAAGTAAAAATTTATCAAGAAAGGGGACATTGTTCTTATTCTTATACAGCGAGGCCATTATGAGCTTTTTAAAAGCAAATAAAGTATTAAATCATCCTGAGAAATATAGTAGCTGGTATAAGACTGGTGACACGCTCGGGCCTGCGACTGTAAAGATTGACTTGACAAATGTTTGTAATCATGACTGCCCGGGTTGCATTGATTATGAGTTGATTCATAACGATAATAATAGTTTAAATTACAGCTTGTTTAACAATCTTTTAGACGCCCTAACAGCTTGCGAAGTAAAAGGAATTAACTATACTGGCGGCGGTGAACCAACCACACACAAACAGTTTGATAAAATAATAAGGCTTACACATGCAAAAGGATTTAAAATAGGGTTAATATGTAACGGTTCTAGATTTCACAAGTGGCCTATGGGTGAACTACTACCAATGTTTGAGTGGATTCGTGTTTCACTTGATGCATATGATAAAGAAACACATAAAAGGACACATGGAAAAACTGCAAATTTTGACTTGACAACAAAAAACTTAAAAATGCTTGCAGATATAAAACGAGTACACCAATTAGATACAACTTTAGGTGCAGGTTATATAACAAACCAACATGCAGATATGGATAGAAATCTTTATAAATTCATAGAGGTATGTAAGTATGCAGGGATTGATTACGCCCAGTTAAGGCCAAGTTTTGGATTTCTTTATGACTATGAATCTGTAGACGCAAAAGAACTAAACAGTATATTTGATAAGGCAAAATCTTACGAAGATGAAAATTTTAAAGTTATCATTGATCAAGGTAAATATGAAAAAATATTATCGGGAAAAGGAACTTGTAGAACTTACAACTATTGTCATGCCCAGTCTTTTAAAGCAACAACAATAACAGCGACAGGTGATGTTTACATATGCTGCTCTTTGACAGGCGATAAACATGGTTGGGTTGGTAATATCAAGAAAAATAGCTTCTTTGATATCTGGCATGGAGATCAAAGAAAAAAGACGTTAAAAGATTTAAATGTTCAAAAGTGTCCCCATCTTTGTGTTGGTGATAATTTAAATGAATTTTTAGATAAAATAAAGAGTGCATCTCATAAAGATTTTTTATAGTGTTGATATGAAGTATGATTATTTAATTGTTGGATGTGGTATGTTTGGATCTGTATTTGCTAGACAAGCAACAGATGCAGGCAAAAAAGTATTAATCATAGACAAAAGAAATCACATTGCAGGTAACTGCTATACAGAAAATATTAAAGGAATAGAAGTTCACAAATACGGGCCTCATGTATTTCATACAAATAACGATATGATATGGGATTATGTTAATAGATTTGCAAAATTTAATCACTTTACATATAGGGCAAAAGCAAGATTTAAAGACAAGATGTATTCTTTTCCAATAAACCTAATGACATTACATCAGCTTTGGGGTGTTACCACACCAGAAGAGGCAATAAAAAAATTAGAATCTGTTCGTGTCAAAATAGATAATCCAAAAAATTTAGAAGAATGGATATTATCGCAAGTAGGTCATGAAGTTTATGAAACTTTTATAAAAGGATACACAAAAAAACAATGGAATAGAGATCCTAAAGATCTACCTGCTTTTATAATCAAACGGCTACCGATAAGAATGACATATGATGATAACTATTTCAACGACAGATATCAGGGAATTCCTATTGGCGGTTATACAAAAATGTTTAATAAGATTCTTGAAGGTGTCGAAGTAAAGTTAAATGTTGATTTCTTTGAAGATAAAAAACGTTTAAAAAACATTGCAGAAAATATAATCTTTACAGGAAAAATAGATGAATATTTTGACTATAGGTCGGGTGTTTTAGATTACAGGACAATTAAATTTGATCATCGTGTAATGAAAGGAGATTATCAAGGAAATGCTGCAATTAACCATACAGATATTTCAGTTGATCATACTAGAACAATTGAACATAAACATTTTGAGTTTAAAAAATCAGATGACACAGTTGTAACATTTGAATATCCTGAAAAATGGGATAGCAGCAAAGTTCCTTTATACCCGCTGAACAATAATGAAAATAATTTACTTTATAAGCAGTATAGGCAAATTGCAAATAAAGAATGTAAAAATGTATTATTTGGTGGTAGACTAGCAGAATATAAGTACTATGATATGCACCAAGTAATCGGATCTGCACTTTCAAAATCTAAAAAAGTGCTTTAGTCGCCGGGGGTTGATAATGAGGTTAATTTTTATTTTAGATAACTTGACTGCTGGAAATGCATATATTAGAGGAATATTGCCTGTAATGGGTATGAAAAAAAATAATATTAATGCTGAGTATATTGTAGCTTCAAAATTTAATCCAAAATCAGTAAGTAAAAATGATGTAGTAGTTTTTGTTAAATACGATAGATTGGGTCAAGCGAAAGAAGTTAAAAAGCAAGGTGGCAGAGTTGTCTTAGACATTGTAGATTCTAAGACAATTCATAAAAGTAAAGAGCTTAGAAATGTTGTTGATGCATTAATTGTAAATACTAGTTCTTCTATTCGAATTATTCAAAATAATTTTAATTTTAAAAAGCCAATTTTTAAAATACCTCATATTATAACAAACTTTAGTAAAGATCTAAAAACACAAGTTAGAAAAAAATTACCCAATCTTCCAAAAACATTAGGATATCTTGGTGTAGGTGAAACATTTACTGATGTTGATTACTTTAATCACTTTTGTGAAAAAAATAATTTAAAATGGTATCAATCACAACCGTCAGTATCAGATAATGAAAATCATACACTTAAAATTGATTTAGGTTGTATAAATTTTACAGGAGATAAAGAAAGAATCGGTGGCACAATAACTGTAACAAAACCTAGCGCTAAGTTATTAAATCTTTTTTCATATGGAATACCAACATTGTTTTCGCCATATGAATCGTACATTGATGCAATTGCATCATACGGATTTAACGATCTTTTGTGGTGTTGCTGTAGTACTAAAGAAGCAATGTTTGATAAAATAAATATTTTAATAAAAGATGACAAGCTTTATAAAGAGCTTTCAGATCAAGCTTTTGATTTATCTAAAAATTATCATATCTCAAACACTATGTATATTTATAAAGAACTTATTGATTATATGGAAAGTTAATATGGAAAAAATATGCCTTATAACGCCTCCTTCGCCCTTCTTGTTAGACGAAAGGGTTTTTATGCATATTGGTATTCTTAAAGTTGCATCTTCGTTAGAAAGCAAAGGTTATGATGTAGATTTTTTAGATTTAAGCGCAATAGAAAATTATATTGACGTTGTTTCTGATTATTGTAAAAATACCAATATTAAAAATTTTGGTATAACAGCGTCTACACCGCAAGTTCCTTTTGCAGTAAACGTCGCCAAAAAAATAAAGGAAATAATACCGGATTGTAAGCTGATAATTGGTGGCCCGCATGTAACGCTAATGAATTCTGCATCAAAACGTGAAATTAAAAAAGGGCTGGATAAGAGTGATAGGGCAACAAAAGATATCAATAAATTAAAAAGTATATTTGATATTTTAGTTTGTGGTGATGGAGAACTAACTATTTTTGAAGCATTTAAGATTAAATCAGGAGTAATTGATGCTGATGATAGAAAATCGCCGTATTTTTTAACAAATAATCAATTTTCTAATTTACCTTTACCAGCAAGACACTTGGTAGATGTTGATTCTTATAAGTACTCAATTGAAGGTAAAAAGTCAACTAGTTTAATTGCGCAGTTAGGCTGCCCCTTTAAGTGCTCTTTTTGCTCCGGCCGAAACTCCCCATTCTTAAGAAAGATTAGACAGAGAAGTTCAGATTCAATTATCGAAGAAATGCGATTACTATACAACAATTATGGATTTACAGGGTTCATGTTTTATGATGATGAACTTAATGTAAATAAGGGACTAATTGAACTGCTTAATAAGATTACAGATTTACAAATGGAATTAGGGGAAGAATTCAGACTAAGAGGCTTTGTAAAGGCAGAGTTGTTTAAAGATGAACAAGCTGCAGCAATGTACAGGGCGGGTTTTAGATGGCTACTTACAGGTTTTGAGTCTGGTGACGAAAGAATTCTTAAGAATATTAAAAAGATGGCAAAACGAGATGATAATACAAGGGCAGTTGAGATTGCAAAACGCCATAATTTAAAAGTCAAGGCATTGATGTCAATAGGGCATGCCGGAGAAAGTATAGAAACTATTGAAAATACAAAGAAGTGGCTATTAGAGGTACAGCCTGAGGAATTTGACTGTACAATTATTACAACCTATCCAGGCTCACCATACTTTGATGATGCTGTTTTTGAAAAAGACAAATATGTTTATACATCAGACTTAACAGGTGACAGACTGTATCAGTCACAAATTGATTATTTGACCGAACTTGATTACTACAAGGGAGATCCAAACGGCGGGTATGTATCTTACGTTTGGACAGATCATCTTTCTCCGGTTGAAATAGTCAAAGCTAGAGATGATTTAGAAAAAGAAGTAAGAAAAAAACTTAATATAGGATTTAATCCAGCACGACCGGGTATAAAATATGAGCACTCTATGGGCATGGGAAATATTAATATACCTAATTACATACTAAGGAAGACCAAAAGTGTTTCAAATTAAAAGAATACATTATAGCGATTTCCTTAATGAATTCAAAGATACTAAGATTGTATCGATAAAGAAAAAAAGAGAAAGAGAGGTTTATTTTCTTAAGGGTCCTAACTTGTTTTTTAAGTTATGGGTTCAAAATTGGACACAATCAGACATAACTATGTTTGGAATTAAATCTGGATTTTATAATTCTAAAAATATAGACTCACTGCGTGCCTTGCTTTATGATGAGTCAGGTGAAAGAGGGTATGTTCAAGCTTTGGGTGAGTCTGCAGCTGAAAAAGGAAAAAGTGATAAATGTTGGGATAAGTTTGTTAAAATAACAACATTTAATCAGCGATATAATTTTCTTATGAATATTTTTGAAAGTGCTATTTCCGCTGGGGGAACTTATGCTGATTTGGCACCATGTAATATTATAATTTATAATAATAATATTAATTTTATAGATTTAGAATCTTTTAGAAGTTTTGATTTAATATTTGATGGTAAGCGAAAAGAATATGAAAAATTTGAACTAGATGCATGGTGGAAACCGCATGAAACAGCTAAAAGAGACGTTAACAAATTTTATAAAGCATACTTTTTAGATTGTTTAGATATCGATCTAAAGTTTGAAATAGACAGTATTGATAATTTTAAAAATGCTTACAATATATTAAAAACAAGAGGGAAAAATGAATAATCAAAATAGTGAAAAAATATTAGAAGTGCCTGTGGTTATTTTTACTATGAATGAAAGAACTAAAAGTTTAGCAGTAAAATGCTTTCAAGTGTTAGGTTTTAAAAATATTATTATTTTTGATCAAGAAGAAGGTTTTTCAGAAAAAATGAAAAGATTTTTTGAGTTATCAAATTTAAAAGAATATGAAAATACAGAACTTTTCATAAGATCAGATGCTGATAGGTTGGTTTTTGCAGGTATTAAAGACTTGGCAAATGAATCATTTAAATATTTAGAGAATTCCAAGGATGGGATGTTACTGTCTGAGGGCTTTGGTTATGAATGTTTCATGGCAAGATTAAGAGGTGCAACGCCACACATATATTCAAAAAATATTATGAAGTATATATTGGAAAATAGTGAAACTCTAATCAAAGATATCCAAAAACCTGAAAGTCATATTGGTAAACATGCAAAAGAAACATTAGATTGCTTTAAACCGTTTAATATTTTAACAAACTTGCATGAGTTTGAGCAATATCCAAGTAAAATGTTTCATGCATTTTTAAATCGAATTAATAGGGGTCACATAGGGTATTACGATTTAGAAGTAATTCAAAAGAATAGTCTGTATGGTCCAGCAATGAAGCTAGCATTAAATGCAAGTAAAACAAAAAACAAAGAATCAATGTCTTATTCAGATAAAGAGTTATCTATTCTTTCTGATTTAGATACTGAGTTAGGGCCTATTCTTGAAAAGACTTTAAGTGATTTTTATATCTTATACACAAATTTATTTAATTTTATAAAAGAAAAGTCAGCGGCCTCTTTTAAAGAAAATAAATAATGGTTGGCTTTTATATATTTGGAACAACAAATTTTCAAGATATGTTGCCAGTATTATTTGAGTCTTTAAAACAAGGAAAGAAGTGCTGGGTTTGTTTTTTTGATTGTTTTATTAAGAAGCGACAATTATATCATTATGATAAAAATGAAATAATAGATTTTTTTAAATTTAAGTGTAAAGAGGTTAATTGTGAATTGCCGCTTATTAGTTTTTATAGGCATAAAGAAAAAGATCGATATTTAAAAGATTATAATCTTTACAAACCTACAGTTGTTTTTATTCAAGAAATAAATCCAAAATATCCAGCCTGGTATCCTGAAATTAAAAATATATCAAAAGTTGTACATTTTGCTTGGTGGGACGAGGTTAAACATCTGAGTAATCCAAAGGTTAAGCCTATAATTTCTATACTTAAACAAAAAGAAGACATAAAATATGGGTATGGCAAATATCCAAATGTATATTTGGGAAACATTAGGCTGGATCATTTAAAATATACAAATAAGTTAAAAGATGGTAAAAAAAGATGTTTTATACCTGAGACTTATTTAAGAATGGGTACAAGAGATCGGGAGGCATCTTTAAAAATAGCAAAATTTTGTGATACTTTAGTTCAGTTTCTTCATGATAATAATTTTGAAATAATCTGGAAAAAGAGAGAAAAAGGATATCCAAAAGAAAAATGGTGTAGCCCGCTAGAATTAATGAAAAATCAACCTGATGTAATAATTGACAAAGACTTGAGATTTCCATCAAGTCTATGTGAACATGCTTATATTTCAGACTGTTGTATTGTAATAAATGATAGTTTTGCATTTTTTGATATAATGCATATGAATACAAATTGTATTATTCTTACAACTGAAGGCGGCAGGCAACATAAAATAGATGATTTTTTTGCAAAAGATTATTCTGAAAATATTATTGATATGAAGAAAAAGTCCGGTTGGGATATATTGAAAAAACAAATTGAAAAACCCAATGATTATGTTTATAATAATACAACAAATATTTCTAAAAAAATAATAGATTATATTGATAAATTATGAAAATAATAATACCGATTAAAACAAATAATCAAAGACTGCCAGGAAAAAATACAATGATATTAGGTGATAAACCATTATATCAATACCTTTTTGACACTGTCAAGCTTTGTAATTTTGAAGTTTTTATAGATTCTTCAGATAAAAATATATTAAGCTTAGCTAAAAAAAACGGATTCAACGCTATTGAAAGAGATGTTAAATTAAATTCACCAGAAACATCAGGAAATGATTTAATATATAATGCTTTAGAAGTTATTGGATGCAAAGATGATGATATCATAGGGCAATTTTTTGTAACTACGCCGTTTATAAAGAAAGACACAATCAATAAATCATTTAATATTTTAAACAAAAACAAAGAAAAAACATCTTGTTTTGGCCTGTATCCTGTATTTGATAGATTTTGGATGAATAATAAGCCCATTAATCACTCTAAAAATATATTAGTAGGTACACAATATATGAAACCTCTAATGCGCGAAGCCGGCTTTTATACTTTTAGGGCCGGCGCATTTAAAGATGAAGGGTCTAGAATTACAAAAGATTTTATTACTTTTAATGTTGATGAATTAGAATGTGTAGATATTGACACTAATAGCGATTTCTTATATGCAAGATCTCTTGTTATTAGTATGGGTGGATTTTAGTTTCATGAAAATTAAAAAATATAAATTAAAGTACAGTAAGAAAGATATTTCTTTTGTCAAGGATGAAATTGAAAAATCCCTTAAGCTGGGTTATCTAACAGATGGTGGGCCAAATATTTCTAAGTTTGAATCCCTCTGGTGTAAGTTTAATAATTCTAAAAATGCAATAGCAGTAAGTAATTGTACAGCAGGTTTAGAATGCATACTTAGGGCAATTGATATCAAAGGGTATAGCGTTGTTGTCCCTGCTTATACTTTTATAGCATCAGTCATGTCAATATACAATTGCATGGGCAAACCAGTATACGCAGATATATCTAAAGAAACACTTTCATTATCACTTGAGGGTATTAAAAAAGCAGTTCAGCTAGATACAAAAGCAATTATGATTGTACACGTCGGCGGTATTATTACAAATGAAATTGAAGATATAAGAAAGTATTGTGATGAAAATAATTTATTCTTAATAGAAGATGCTGCTTGTGCACACGGCGCAAGTTTCAATGGTAAGATGGCAGGTAATTTTGGACATGCTGGCTGCTTTTCATTCCATCACTCTAAAGTATTGACTTCTGGTGAGGGCGGTATAATAACAACTGATTCGGATAGTCTGGCATATAGAATTAAAAGAACAAGAGCAATTGGCTTAGATCGATCGATAAATAATTATGAATCATTTGATATCGGAAGTAATGCAAAGATGTCTGAGATAACTGCTATTCTTGCAATTCTGCATACAAAAAAAGGTAAAAAGATCTTAAGCGAAAGAAGGCGTATTGCTGATTTATACGATAAGGGAATAAATTTTAGCAAAGATATTATGCAATTTCACATACCCAAAAATACAGTTTCAGGATATTACAAATACTTTTTACTAACAAAGAATAGAAAGGTAAGAAATAAACTTACAAAATTTGCTAGATCGAAAGGCGTAGATTTGCCACCAGCAACTTATACATACACATGTGACAAACAGAAAATTAGTAAAAAAATGGAATGCATACTGGGCACAAATTTAGATAATTCACATTATATGAGTGAGCATAACATATGCCTACCAATGTATAACGGTCTAAAGAAAAAAGAAGTAAAATATATTATTTCAGTTGTAAATAAATTTATTGAGATGAGTAGAAGTGAAAATAAAATCAAAAATTAGAGATTATGAGGTAAAGTTTTCTAATAATTTAAATTTTAATTATGATTATTATTTGATTGATAAAATTGTTTACAAATTACATTATAAAAAATTTAAGTTTATAGATAAAGATAAGATAATTTTTATTTCTGCGCACGAAGAAAATAAAGCATATTTAAGATGTGCATATTATATTCAAAATTTAATAGATGCTGGATTGAAAAGAGGCAATACTTTATGTGCAATTGGTGGCGGTATAACGCAAGATATATCAGGTTTCATATCTAGCATATTATATAGAGGCGTTGATTGGGTATTTTATCCAACAACATTGCTTGCACAATGCGATAGTTGTATTGGGGGCAAGACTTCTATAAACTTGAGTAGTTTTAAAAATATAGTTGGAAATTTCAACCCTCCAAAAGAAATTATAGTAAATACTGACTTTTTAGCAACACTAAAATGTGAAGAAATACAGTCAGGTATTGGAGAGATTATAAAGGTTGCTTTCTTGGATAATGAAAAAAGAATAGACTATAATGACATTATTAATTCGATTAAAAGCGATCATGTGGCAATTGATTTAATTAAAAAGTCATTACAAATAAAAAAAGAGATAATAGAGATAGACGAGTTTGATAAAGGTTTGCGAAACATTATGAATTATGGGCATACATTTGGGCATGCTATTGAAGCTCTGACAAAATTTAATATTCCCCACGGCATTGCCGTAGGCTTAGGGGTGGATATTGCAAATAATATATCAAAATTAGTGTTTAATGACAACTCAGCTGGCATGGATTCTGTTTTAAAATCATTTTTAGCAAAGAATAGGGTTTATGTAAGTACATTTGCAGATTATTATAACCAGGAAAAGTATATTCAAATCTTGAAAAAAGATAAGAAAAATACTGATGCAAAATCTATAAATTGTATTTTGAATAATTTCAAAGGAAGCACAATTAAAAAGAAAATAAATGTTTCAGAATTAAAAGTACTATTAACGGAATCAATTAGACATGACAAGTAATATACGTATCACACCGTTTAAGGCAATTAGAATAGAAATTAATTCAGATTGCAATCGAAGATGTTTATTTTGTCCTAGAGCGAATGACGAAACTAGGTGGAAGCTAAACGAAAAAGACAGAAAGCAATTAATTAATAAAACAATGTCAGATGAGCTAGTTTACTCAATACTGGATCAAAATGTTGAACAAGGGTTCAATGCAATCGTTGGTTTTGATTTTTATAATGAACCTACTTTAGACCCAAGATTGTTTAAATTTTTAGACTATGCTTTGCGTACTCGATGTAAAACTGAAATAGTGACTAATGGAGATACTATTAAAAAAGACAAAGATTACGCTGTAGAATTTTTTAAAAGAGTAGGGTTTACAAATATTTCTCTTTATGACTATAAAGATATGACAGGTAGGCAAAAATTAATATCTTGGTGGGTTGACTATTTGGATTCTTTAAAGGTAGACAAAAGCAGATATAGGCTAGTTGGCGAATATTTCAATTTTGGAAATAGAGCAGGAACAGTTGATAGGCGTGGAAAATATATGGGAGGTGTACACTTGGATTCAAAAGTACCTCTTAACGCAAATTGTAGAAAAATTCACTCTAAGCTGAATATTAGATATGATGGTGAGGTTCCGATATGTTGTGAAGACTCATTAGTACAACACTCACTGGGTAATGTTAATAATAAAACACTTTCTGAGATATGGTATGGTGAAAAAATGAAAAGAGCTACAGAGTTATTAGCCCAAGGAAAAAGATCAGATATCAAGCCTTGCGATAAGTGTGTTAAAGCAATAAGTAAAGTTATTTTAAAATAGGGGTAAATAATGAAAAAAATGTTAATAAATTTTGAAAATATTGAAGAAAAATGTCATAGTGTTGCTGCGTCAAAAGAATATGAAACTTTAGTTAATAAAGTCAATAAAGCAAAAAAAGTATTTTTAATTGGCAATGGCGGTCTTCATTTTGTTGCAAGTCATATGGCAACTGATCTTTCTAGGCTTATACCCAATAAGGCTGTTTATTCATTTGACAGCGTGGGTTTTATTACATCAAATTCTAATGATCATGGGTTTGACCAGGTTTTTGTTAGATGGCTTGAAACAATCGCTTCAGTTGAAAATCCTGAAGAATGCCTAGTCATCGGCCTATCATGTTCAGGAAATTCATCAAATATTATTGGAGCACTTCATTGGGCAGATGATAGAAATTTTATGACATTCATGGCAAGCGGGCAAAAATCACAAATACTTAGAGATAATATTGACGAACTAGACTTTAATTGTGAGTTTTTTCACACTGTTGAGGTAATGTGCTTAATGGTATTTTACGATTTAATCCATAGAACAGGCAATCATTGTCCGTCAATATCTAAAGAAAAAGAAAGAATGGGAGATTCTTATTTGAGAAGATTACCAGAAGATTAAATCATGAAAGAACTTAAAAAAATTGCTAAAAATTTGCGAGGATCATATCAAGGAACAGATAGATTTATTAATATCGTGGTTCCTCATTTTCGTCCTTACTTAAACTATCTTAAAGGAAAAGATGTAGTTGATGTAGGTTCAAATGCAGGATTAATTTCTTGTGAGATAGCAAAGATTGCAAACTCATGTATAGGTGTTGAACCACATGAAAAATACTATAAGCAATCACTAATTACAAAAAATTTTATTAAAGATAAGTGCATCTTTGTAAATGAGACAATTGATCAATTTTCAAATAGAAGTGATATTCCTTACAATGCATTATTTGCGTCTAATGTTCTTTATCATCTTAGTGACAAAGGAATAGAAGCCATTAGAAAAATTTTAAAAAATTGTGATACAGTATTGTTTTTTTCAAGAGAAAATAAGCCTAAGAAAAAGAATAAATTTAAACTTCATCACTGGAAAAATATACAAGAATTTTTAAAAAATGAAGGCTTTAAAACAAGCGTCTTAACAGATGAAAGCAAGATTGTAAAATTTGTTTCTTCACATAAAAATATTAATAGGGGTGCAGAAACTAAACATACGTCTAGTGTTTGGATACCTGTTTTAGGTATAAGGTAAGTATTTTTAAGTATTATTATCGTAAATTAGATTGTATGCTGCTTTAAACTTTTTTTTGTGATCATCAGTTAATGAAAACAATATATTCATATGAAAATCTATTACATCTCTAAGTATTGACAGATGCTTAAATTCTTCTATATATTCAGTTTTTTCATAGTAAGCTACTAGACCGTATTTTCTTTTGAGTTGTTTCCATAAATCTGTTTCTTTGTTTTCTATTGATTTTTTAAAAAACATATTGTTTATATTGGGTAAATCGTCAAAAGACAATAAGATATTTTTTTCTTTTAGACAAAATCTTTCTTTGTCTATATCAGCATCTAAATAATTGTGAATAATAAAGAGTGACAAGTAATATTTTGTTAAATTAACATATTTTTTAGCAGGTGTATGAACTGATGAGTATCTACTGCCAGCTTTTTGTCTTATTTTATTTTTTATTGACATCCATGTTTCTACATTGTTTGGGTCAATATTTGTTTCTATTACCTTTATTTTTTTTGAAAATTTACATAAATTGTCTATTTTAGATTCAATCTTGTGAATATTTGCTTCATGAGAATCATCAGACACACAATAAATCATTTTTATTAATTTTTTAAAATCATTGTCACGTTTTTTTGAAAAGTTAATTGTATATGATTTTTTAATTAATGCTTTTTCTTTTATGATATCTTTGCACAGCGCCCACCTTCTATTTAAATTATTAGACGGAAAAAGAAAAAATAACATTTATTTTTTTATTGAATTGCTAACAAAATTACTTCTAGCGTCTATTATCATTTTAATTGTTTCTAAAATATTACTATCATTACCTTTTGCAGCAACATATAGATTGTACATTTGATCTAAGTGCGTATAGAAATCACCAAACTTATCAGCTGATTTTACAATTTTTAATGTTTTGTTTAATTCTTGTTCTTTTTTTTCTATTAGCTTTTCTTTTTTTTCTATATCTTCTATTCTTTCTTTCAATATCTGCTGAATTTTTTTATCTATCTTTTCTTCTTTTTTTTCTAAGTAATTTTTCTTTACTTCTATCTCTTCTGTCATCATTTTAAGTTCACTTTCAATAGCAGATAGTTTTGTTTCTCTTTCTAATAATGCTAATTGTTTTTTTTCTAATTCTTCTGGTAATTTTTTAAGTAAAGTTTTTGATACTAATTTTGATGACATTTATAATCTCCTATAAATATTGCAAGGTCATTGTATACTATAAATATTGAGTAAAGGGTGAATTAAATGAAAATAGGAATTATAGGTAATGGCTTTGTAGGATCAGCTATTCTACATGGTTTTGTTTTGCATGTAGATGATATTTTAATATATGACAAAGATCCAAAAAGATCTACACATTCATTTGATGAAATGGTTGAAGAGTCAGACGTTATATTTATTTGCGTGCCAACTCCCATGTTTGAGTCTGGTGAATGTGATTTGTCAATTGTTGAAGGGGTAGTAAAACAATTAAATGAATACAAAAGCATGATATCAAAAGTCATAGTAATAAAATCTACAGTTGTTCCTGGAACTGTGGAATCATTAGCTAAAAAATATTATTCTATGAATTTTGTATTCAATCCTGAGTTTTTAACAGAAAGAAAAGCAAGATTAGATTTTATTAATACTTCAAGAATTGTTTTGGGTAGTAATAAAGAAGCAGCTATAGATAAAGTTGAGCAATTATATAGAGTTAGGTTTCCATACACACAAATTATAAGAACTGATTTTGGAACAGCCCAGCTTATAAAGTATATGGCGAATTGCTTTTTTGCTACTAAGGTTTCTTTTATGAACGAAATGTATCAAGTTTGCCAGGCTATCGGCGGAAATTGGCAAGAAGCTGTTGAAGGTTTTATCACTGATGGAAGAATTGGCAACTCGCACATAGATGTCCCAGGACATGATGGCGACCTTGGGTTTGGCGGAAAATGTTTCCCTAAGGACCTAAACGCAATGATCAAAAGAGCAGAAGCTTTAGGGGTTGAACCTTGCGTTATGAAAGGAGCATGGAAGAAAAATAATGAAGTTAGAACAGATCTAGATTGGTTTGACATACCGGGCGCCGTAAGTAAAAATGACGACTAGCTTAGTAACCGGTGGTTGTGGTTTTATTGGTAGTCATATTGTTGATAAGTTGGATTTTTTAGGTCATGACATAATCGTAATTGATGATTTATCTGCCCCTGAAAATAGTGAATTCTATTATAATAGAAAGGAAAATATTCAGTATGTTCACAAAGATATTAGTAAAGACGATTGCAGTGACTATTTTTCTAATGTTGACTTCGTTTTTCATCTTGCTGCCCGCAGTAGGATACAGCCTACTATTGGAAATCCTGAAGACTGCTTTAGGGTAAACGTAATAGGCACGCAGAGGGTCATGGAGTGGTCAAAAATTAATTCTGTAAGACGCGTGGTATATTCCGGAACGTCTTCACTTTATGGGCAACAGAATCAAATACCGTTCACACCAAACATGCCAACTTATTGCTTAAACCCATACTCAATGTCAAAATGGATGGGAGAACAAGTTTGCAAATTATACTTTCAACTCTACCAATTAGAAAGCATAGTTTTAAGATACTTTAATGTATACGGCCCCAGAGAACCACTGAAAGGTCAATATGCGCCCGTGATTGGTTTATTTAAAAGGCAAGCAAAAGAGGGCAAACGAATGACAATTGTAGGTGACGGTCTTCAAAGAAGAGATTTTACTTATATAAACGATGTTGTTGATGCAAACATTTGTGCAATAAAGACTAAAGCCACTAAACACAACATATACAATGTCGGAACAGGAATAAATTACGCTATTATTGAAATAGCAGACATGATAAAAGATTCTTTAGGCGTAGTTCATATTCCTGAAAGACTTGCAGAAGTTAGAGAGACTTTGGCTGATATAAAAGCTACTGTAAAAGATTTAGAATGGCAACCAAGGCATCTAATTAAAGATAAAATTAATTCTTATTAGTTTTGAAAAATATAAAATTTCATTGTATTATATTTGCAGGGTTAAAAAATGAAAGAAAAAAAATTAAAATGTGACTTTCCAACAGGTAAACCACATGTTTCTTTTTCTGAAATTAAAAACTGGAAAGAGTGCGCTTATAGGCACAAATTGATTTATGTTGATAAAATTGATCTTTTTGAACCGTCTCCGTTTTTAGATTTTGGAACTGCGGTTCATGAAGGTTGTGAAACACTTTTAGAAAATAGAACTGTTAATAAGGAAAAATTAATTACCGGTATAAAAGAAGCATGGAAAGAAAATGGATTTGAAGATCCTGAGTGGTATTCAAAAATGCCAGGGTGGTATAAACATGAACCTGTAGGAACATGGTGTAGTTGGGCTGAGAATATGTGGAATGAAATTCCTTCTTATCTTGACAAAACGTTTCCTGGTTGGGAATTTGTAGAGGCTGAAGAACAACTTTATGAACCTATAGAGGGAAAGGGAATATCGTTTAAAGGCTTTATTGATGGCATTATAAAGGTCCCAAAAAAGAGAGGAGAAGGCTACAATTATTGGATAATTGACTGGAAGACTGCCGGCGCGTGGGGTTGGAGAAGAGAAAAAAAGCAAGACATACTAATGACAGCACAGTTAATTCTTTATAAGTACTTCTGGTCAATAAAACATAACGTCCCGCTTTCTGATATTAGATGCGGTTTCATCTTATTGAAGCGAGGCGGTAAGGTAGGAAAGATATGTGATCTTGTAACTGTGTCTGTCGGCCCTAAATCTCTTGCAAAGGGGGTAAAGATCATGAATAACATGATATCTGCAGTTAATAGAGGGTTAGCATTAAAAAATAGAAACAGTTGTAAATACTGTCAATTTTATAATACAGAATACTGTAAGTAGTTTTTAACATTTTTATAGATGATTTATAATAACGATACAAACAAAAAAGGAGAATTGTATGCCTGTAAATGGAAAGTATAAGGTCTTAGTACTTTCTGATCATGCACTTTCAACTAGTGGTGTAGGAACTCAAACCAGATGGTTACTAGAAGGTTTAATTAAAAAAAATAAATGGACATTTAGACAATTTGGTGCTGCGTTAAAACACCAGGACTATAGAACTGTTGTTGTTAATGATGATTTAATAATTAAACCAATTGATGGGTTTGGTAATCCAGATTTGATTCGTGTTACATTAGCAACAGAAAAGCCTGATTTAATATTTATATTTACTGATCCAAGATTTTTTACTTGGCTTTTTGAGATAGAAGATGAAATACATCAGATGTGCCCAATAGTATGGTGGCATGTTTGGGATAACAAGCCATATCCAGAATTTAATGATAATTTTTATTATGCAACTGATAAAATTAATTGTCATTCGCATATGACATACACAATGTTGAAAGAAAGCGGCAAGCACAATAAAAGATTGAATTTTATACCGCATGCGCTACCTAGTGTATTTTTTAAACAATTGGAAAAAAATGAAATTGTTAAGCATAAAAAAGATTTGTTATCTAAAGAAAAATTAGATACTTTTGTTGGAATATGGGTTAATAGAAATGCAAAAAGGAAAAGACCCAATGATATTTTAGTATCCTGGAAACATTTTTTAGATATACTACAAGAAGAAGAAGGTCATAAAGATGCATTACTTATTATGCATACAGAACCCTTAGATAATGAAGGTCCACAACTTTTTGCTGTTGCAGAAATGTTAGGACTTTCTGATCATGTTGTTTTTTCTAGAGACAGACTAGATTTTGAAAAAATGAACGTTTTATATAATATATCAGATTTTTGTATAAATATTTCCTATGCTGAAGGATTTGGTCTTTCAACGCTAGAGTCTATGATGACAGGTACACCAATAGTAGCTACAAAAACAGGTGGATTGACAAGACAAGTAGTTGATCATAGAGACGGATCAGAAAATGGTGTTGCATTAGATGTTGACTTGCAAACGCTTGTAGGCAGTCAAACAGTACCCTATATATATGAAGACTACGTATCAAATGAAAATGTAGCAAGAGGTATTAAAAAACTTTATGATAAAACTAAAAACACAGAAGATAAAGAAACTTTAAGTAAAAAAGTTAAAAAATATGCACATACACAATTTGATTTGCAAAAAACAATAGATTTGTGGGACGTATCAATGACTGAAGCAATTCAAGAATTTAAAAATAGAAAAAATTGGGTAACTGAAACATACTAGGAGAAAAAATGAGAGTATTACTTAGGGCACCTTTGTTAACTAACAGTGGGTATGGTGTTCATTCTAGACAAATATTTGAGTGGCTTAACGAAAGATCAGATATTGAACTATCAGTCCAATGCCTACCTTGGGGCGCATGCTCTTGGATAATTGACCCGGATTATTCTAAAGGTATTGTAAAAAAAATAATGGAAAAAACAATAGATATTAATAATCAAACTATTGAAAAGTTTGACGTATCTTTTCAATTACAATTACCAAATGAATGGGATACAAAACTTGCTAGAAAAAATATTGGAATATCTGCGTTTGTTGAAACAGATAGATGCAATCCTGAATGGATAGATCACTGTAATAAAATGGATAGAATAATTGTACCTTCAACCTTTACAAAAAATATAGTAAAAAGATCAGGCGCATTAAAGACAAGCATCGACGTTATTCCTGAATGGTTTAATTCAAACATTATTAATAAATCACAATGTGATAAGATATCATTAAATGACAAAAGATATGATTTTGATACAAAATTTAATATTATGGTATTCGGACTTTTAACTAGTCTAAATGTTGATGATGATAGAAAAAATATTGTCAATTGTTTAAAGTGGATAATCGAAACTTTTGATGGAAACAAAGATGTTGGGATCGTTTTGAAAACAGGAATGGGTAAAGCTTCTATTGCAGATAGAAATAATTGTAGAACTGTATTAAAAGAAATAATTAAAAGATTTAGAAAGTCAGATTATCCAAAGATTCACTTTGTCCATGGCGATTTATCACCAGAGGAAGTTGCAGCACTTTATTCTACAAATAAAATAAAAATATTTGCGTCAGCTACTAGAGGCGAAGGTTACGGTCTTCCTCTAATTGATGCAGCAGCTGCAGGTATACCGATTATTGCTACAGGTTGGTCAGGTCACTTTGAGTTTCTTGATAAGAAATTAATAAAGTCAGTTGATTATCAATTAGAAACAATAAAAAATTCCCGCGTCGACGGTAGAATATTTTTAAAAGATTTTAGATGGGCAGAGCCAAATAAAAATAGTTTTTGTAATGGTCTAGTAGAAATATATAACGACTATGATATCGCAAAAAAGAATGCAAAAAAACTAAAACAAAAGATTAATTCAAGTTTTCACAAAACATCAATTAAAAAAATATATGATAAAATTTTAGACGTCGAATGAAATTATGATTAGCGGAATATATTTAACATTTATTTGTGTCTTATTAATTTTATGTGCGTACTTGTGCAAAAAATTATATGATTTTTCAATTGTTATTCTAAATTTGGAAGAAGCAATAGAAGAATCCCTTGATATTTTAGATGAGAATTATATTGCTATGAACAAAATACTCGACACACCTGTTTTTTTTGACTCTGTTGAAATTAGGCAAGTAATAACACAAATAAAAGGGTGTCATGGTGCTATACTTTTAATAGCTAACAAATTAACTAATGTTACGGGGTCAATTGGTGAAATTAAAAAAGAGGACAGTAAGGAATAAGAAGGCACGTCAATCCAAGAAAAAATTATATTTTGGTAAAGACGCGCATCGTGCAATAGTAGAATATCAAACTGCTGCCCAAAGAGAAGAAAAACATCAAATTTATATTTCAAAAATAAGAAATTCTTTTGATAAATTAGCAGAAAATTTAATTTTTATACATGGTTTTGCAAGAGATCAAGAACATTTCAATCTTCTTAAAGCTGACTGTGTATCTTTTTTATATGAAACACTAGAAAAATTTGATAGCAATAGAGGTTCAAAGGCTTTTTCATACTTTAATGTTTGTGCAAAGAATTTTTTAATTATAAGAAGTAAGAAAAATTTAAAAAATAAACAAAGAAATATAAGTATTGAAAATTTTAAAAACATGAGCCTTAGCGAAAAAAATGCAATTGAAAATTATAAAATAATACCTGCACAAGACGACCTCTTGATTTTAGAAGAAGATAAGGAGATATTGAAAGAGGTTTTACAAAAAATAAAATTAAAAGTTGTTAATCATAATGAAAAATTATGTATAGACTCAATAATTAAAGTTTTTGAAAATATTGATAATTTAGATTTTTTAAACAAGCGGGCAATTTTTGTATACTTAAGAGAGATATCTGGATTAAACCCAAAGCAATTAAGTGTAGCTATATCTAATATTAGAAAGCTATATAGAGAAATTGTAGGTAGCGATTCATTTTACTTTCTTTTTAGAACTTAGGTAAACATGTCAATACAAAAAAAATTATCTAATAATGAAAAAAAGATACTAGACTTTGCAGATTTATTAGATTCATTGAGTAATACAGCAGATAAGAAAAAACTTTTATGGAAAGATGCTTATCAAAACGCACTAGAAGATAGGGAAAGTGCCAGCATACTTGTTGATGATTTACTTTTACAGCTAAAAGGTAACTTGGCAAATCACCAGGCTTACGGAACTATTATGACAAAATACCTAGAAAGAATGGCTAAGTCAAATGATCAAATACTTAAATTAGCAGAAATTATTGCAAAAGAGCAAGAAGAGGCAAATAAAATATCTCCTGATGATATTTTTAATAAGATAGGTGAGTAATAATGGGTGATGACTATAGATATAAGAAAGGAAATTCACCTGGCTTAAGCCCTATGAATTCTTATACTTTTAGCTTACCGTCAATTAATACTGGTGGCGGTTTAACAGCAGGAACGTCTTATAGATATTTGACAGGTATAGTAAAAGAAGTTATATCAAACCCTGAAGAGTTTTTAGCAAGACCTTATATTAATAATGATACTGGTGCCCCAATCAAAGATGAATCAGGTAATAGTATAACTGTAAGGCAGGTTTTATCAGGAGAAAAAGACGTTGGTATGGTTATGATAAATAATAATTATTTTATAGATCATATCCCAATTAATACAGTTATTGCGCATATTACTGACTATAATAACAATACTGACACTGGAACAAATGTATTGTGCTTTCCTTTTTTTCCTCCGCATCTTTCATTACCAATTAAACCCGGTGAGTATGTTTGGATAATAAAGGAAGATGTAAAAGGTAATGATATATTCTATTGGATGTGTAGAAAGGTAGGGATAAGACAGCTAGACGATATCAATCTAACTCATTTTGAAAGACATGATAATTTAATAGATGCATATGAAGAATACAGAAGAACTTCTGAAAAAGTAGAAGGAACCGGTGTCAATACACTTGCAAATTTTTATACACCTACACAAACAAACTTAGAACCAGGAGAATCTTTTGATGAAATTGCTGCACTATCAATTGCTTTCAAAGAAGAATTTACAGGCGAACCGGTTCCAAGACAAATAAAAGATTGTTCTGATTTATTAATTCAAGGTTCTAACAATGCGCATATAATGCTTGGTACGGAAAAGTTTAACAAACATTTTCTTTCACCAGAAATAGAGTCAATTGAACCATCATTTCATGCAGGAAAAGCAAAAGATGAAATAACCGGCAATAGGAAGCCATTATCGCCTGCAATTGACATATGTATTGGGAGGAAATATGAAGATATATTTAATCTCAAAGATCATACTGTTAATTCAGCTATATTTGGCCCAGTGCAAGGACCATCTAATTTTACAGCAGAAGGAAATGATATTGACATTATTCTTGGTGCTAGGGAAGATCATACGCATGATATGACGCATATGGAGGTAGACAAAACTGTCGAAGTTCAAGGCAAAGAACCTAAACTGAATGAATATCATGATATTGATGCAAGAAACTGTATGTCACGCTTATATATGTCAAATAATTCTCATATAGACGGTATATTTTCAATTGGCTATACTGCAGAAGGTGAAGCAGGGGCACACCCAGCAGACATAAAAGGTATAAATGACTATAGTTGCCTAGTAGCATATTCAGCAAATACAAGGATTGTTGGCAGGGAGACAGTAAAAATTGATGGCCCGGGCGGATCATTGATATCATTTACACATGCTGGTGATATAATACTACAAAATTCAAGTGGTGCAAAAATAGTCCTTGATAATTCAGGAGATATTAAAATAGTTCCAGGGTCTGATGGAAAAGTATATTTAGGCGGCGAAAAAGATGCAGCTAAAATTAAACCAGTCGGTACAGGAGGTGTCGCCAGCGTCAGTTCAGACTCAGACGCAACTGCAGAAGCAGCGCTTGATGCTATTGATGGAATAGGTAATATTGTAACATCAGCGGCAGGATTAATAGTGGAACCAGCCGGCTCAGGTAGATTATCTAAAAAAGTTAGAATGAGATAATGAACCATGGGTACTCTAGCAACTTTAGAAATAATACCTAATGATGAGGAAGGTTTTGATAAAGCCGCTGTTGATTTCGCCTCAGCAGTCGCAGACACAATAACAAACGGCCAAGCCATGCCCTTGTTAGGCATACCTAATACAATAGAAGTTGCAGAGGCAGATGAAGATACTAAAAACTTACAAATTGAAGGCTTAATAAGAGCCGGCTTTAGAGAAGTTTTTACTAGGGCATATCTTAATATTCTTTCAGGCATAGATGTAATACCGCCAGGTGATAATTTATTGCCTCTTTTTGCAGATCCAACTTCAGCACTTTCACCTCATATCATAGACGTATCCCAGATTGTAAGCTCAATTACTGGAAAAAAAGCCGGCGAATGGGTTGTTACAAACTTAGATTCAATCATCGCAAATGCAGATGATATTGTAGCAGGAATAGCCTCTCTTGCCGAAGAAGACACTGAGCCTCTGGCTACTGCTTTAAATCAAATAGACGATGAAATTGATATAACAGTTGCTTCTGAAAAGCTAGGCGAGTTGCAGAGTGGGTCAAGTGAGTCAGAAGAAAGCGTCGACTTCGGCGCAGTTCCTTTCGCATCAATAGCTCTAGATCCAGAAGATATAAATATAGATGGGCTAGCGCTACCTCAAGGCTTTATAATAAGAGACCCTATGTTTCCTAATGTAAATTTTGCGCTTGATGAAGTTTTTAAAATATATCAAGAATCGATGGCAGAGTTAATATCTGAATGTATATCAGGACAACATGTTTCATTTATTTTTCCAACAGGAAATATTCCAGGTTTTATAGAGTCTGTAATCTCTAGATTATTTGAGCTAATCAATGACAAACTAAACAGCGAGACAAGACTAGTAAGTCTAAAAAAGAACATGGAAACATTATTATTTTCAGCTGTTGTTGCAACTATGACGTCACTCCTGATAAGTTCAATTATTGTTTCATTATCAGGTTTTTTGGTTAATACAGGGCTGATTACGTATTCAGTTGGCTATTTATTAAATTTAATACAATGACAAAATTTTAAATTGGAATAATTATAAGTTATGGGTCACTCTAAATATAAATTTAAAAGTGTAGGAAATCAATCAACCGCAAGAAAGTTTGATAATACCTCTAATACTACAAAAGTTAGAAATATAGGAATCAAAACGCCTGTAAGAGCTTCGGGAACATCAGAAATATTTGATATGCATACTGATTTTAGGGCACAACTTAAAGATAACTTAAAGAATCTTATTTTGACAAATCAAGGTGAAAGAGTTTGTAGGCATAATTTTGGAGCAAATTTAAAAAGTATATTATACGACTATACAAAAGAAACGCAATATTTAAATATTATTAAAAATATGATTAATCGTGCAGCTGAATTGCACATGCCGGTAATTCAAATAAACGATATAAGCGCTGTAGTATTAAGTGATTTAGAAAAAAATAAAGCTAATCGTTCAGGACTAGCAAAATTAAAACTTAGAGTAGTATTTTCAATTCCAAAAGTTCAAATTACTAATTTGGCAATTGAAGTTGAAATGTTTATTGGGGGTTAAAATTGGCAAGAAATATAAAAAAAGAAGTTAAAAAGCATAAAGAAATATCCTATACAAATAGGGATTTTGATAGTTTTAAAAATGAATTGAATAGATACATTTCAACACATTTTAATGAAAATATTGTTGATACAACTGACGCGGGTCTTGCGGGTATGCTTGTTGATCTTGCTGCATATGTTGGTGATGTCATGTCTTACTACATAGACCATCAATTTAATGAATCATCAATAGAGACTGCTGTTGAAGAAGAAAATATAGAAAGATTTATTCGTGATGCAGGTGTAGAAATTGCAGGACCGTCACCATCAATTGCTGAGGTTACTTTCAGAATAAGATCACCATCAACACAAAAAGATGGACAATATCTACCTAACTCTTTATACTTGCCAACAATAAAAAGAGGAACAATTGTAGCATCATCCAACGGAATAGAGTTTACGCTTCTTGATGATGTTAATTTTGCAGAAAAAAATTCTAAAGGTAAATTAGTTGCTTCATATAAAATAGGTCAGTTAAGTGGTACAACACCTTTAAATTTTATTCTTGAACTAAAAGGCGTCTGTACTAGTGCTAAAATTGCAACAGATACTTTAGTAATAGGTAATGATTTTGTTCCTTTTAGAGTCTATTCATTAATAGAACCAGATGTAAGTGAAATAGTTTCTGTATATGATTCGAATGGTGATAGATATTATGAAGTTGAATCATTAACGCAAGATACAGTTTTTAAAAGATCAGCAAATAGTAGAAAAGATGCAGAATATTCACCTGAAAGATTACATATTTTTCATGCACCAAAAAGATATGTCAAACATAGATCTTCTGTGACTGGCTTAACATCTATTAGATTTGGAAGTGGTGATGAAACAAAATTTGATGAAGATATCATACCCGATCCATCAGAACATGCAGTAACACTATACGGTGACAGGCCCTCTACTAAAAAGATCACAATTGATCCAAATAGTTTTTTGGAAACACAGACGTTAGGAATATCTCCAAGGAATACAACGCTAACTATAACTTATAGGCATGGTGGTGGGCTTGGTCATAATGTCGGCGCCGGATTAATTAATTCTGTTAAGTCTTTAATTACAAAATTTAGTACTGCAACGCCAACGTCTGTAGCATCATCAACAAGAGCATCGACATCTGTTTTTAATAATTTTGCTGCAGCAGGAGGTGAAGATGAACCTACACTTGAAGAGTTAAGAAGCGTTGCACTTCTTAATAAAAATTCACAAAATAGAATTGTTACAAGAGAAGATTTGTTAGCAAGAGTCTATTCTTTACCTACAAACTTTGGTAGAGTATTTAGGGCATCAGTTCGTGATAATCCAAATAACCCACAAGCAGCACAACTTCATATCATCTCTAGGGATTCAAGTAGTAAGTTAATATTATCACCTGATACATTAAAAGAAAACTTAGGTAAATATTTAAGTAAATTTAGAATAGTATCTGACGCAATTGATATTTTGGATGCATCAATTGTTAATATTTGTATTGATTTTTCCATTACTGTTGAGTCAAATATGAATGCAGACTCAGTTGTCAATATTGCAATATCAAAAATAAATGATTATTTTAATATTAGAAATTGGCAAATTGACCAGCCAATAATAATAGGCGAAATAGAAAATTTAATATTAAATACTACGGGTGTTGTTAATATTATACAACTAACATTTTCTGGAAAGTCAGGAATAGTTAATGGTTTAAGGTATGCTGATACTGCATATGAAGTTAAAAGACATATCGATAGAGGGTATATTTTTCCTCCGCGTGGGGGTATATTTGAATTAAAGTATCCAGGCGAAGATATCATAGGGAGAATTTCTTAATGTATAGAATATTGTCAGCATCAAAAGACACGTATATTACAAATAGAATCATAAACAATTCTTTCAGAGCAAAAGATGCCAACGTTGGGCAAGCAGGAACATTAGATCTTTTTAAGCTTTATAATGAAACAACATTGACAGGTTCAACCGGACAAGTAGAATTATCTAGAATTCTTTTAAAATTTGACTTAGACATTATTACTACAATGCAAAGTCAAGGAAAAATTGATATGAATGATAGTAGTTTTAAGTGTTTTTTAAAACTTCATGATGTCTATGGAGGACAAACAACACCTTCAAACTTTGATCTTGTAGTTTTTCCTTTGTCACAAAGTTTTGATGAAGGATTGGGCTATGATATAAGTGAGTTTCAAGATATTGATGCATCAAATTTTGTAACAGCATCTATAAGAAATGGAAGTCCTGTACTTTGGAAGACAGAAGGTGCAATGAGTTCTGGTAGTCTTGGTTCAGACGTTGATGTAATTACTAGCGGAACACTTGCATTTTATAAGTCTACATCTGCACTAACTTCACTTTCACCAACTCAAAGATTTTTAGACGGTATAGAAGATTTACATATTGATATTACAAAAGTTGTATCAGGAACATGCTCAGGACAATTAGATAATCATGGTTTCCTTATTGCATATTCAGGAAGCTATGAAACAAATAAAAAATCATATTTTGTAAAAAGATTTGCTTCTAGAAATTCAGCAAATACAGCAATAAGACCAAAGCTTATTGTTAAATATGATGATAGCATACATGATAATCATCAAGATTTTATATTTGATGTTACTTCTTCATTATATTTAAATAATTTTCACTATGATGCAGGAGCAAATATACTAAGCGGTGCTTCAGCAACAGCATTAACAGGCGAAAATTGCATGGTTGTCAAAATTGAGTCTGGTAGTTTTAAGAAAACATTTAATGTTTCACAGGCTCTAAGAGGCACAAATAGATTGACAGGGATTTATTCTTCATCATTTGCAATAAGTAGTTTTAATACAACATTAAGATCACATATTCTAGATTCTGGCAGTATTACATTTAAAGAAATTTGGTCAACTTCAAATGAAAAAGCAACTTATCTTTCATCATCTTTAACCATTTCAAATAATAAAAGACACTCTTACGAAAACATTCATCAAAATTTATTAGTTTCTGTTATAAATTTAAATGAAGAGTATAAGTCAGGAGATATAATAAAACTTAGAGTTTTTTCTGAAAATAGAAATAGGGATATTGCTTTTAAGAAAAAACCCTATGAAAAGAAAAGTCAAATATATCATGAAATGTATTATAGAGTAAGGGACTTTCAAACTGACGATATAATTGTTCCTTTTGATTCGTCAGGAAAGTCAACAAGATTGTCAACTGATTCTTCTGGTATGTATTTTGAATTTTATGTAGACTCTCTTCCGATGGGAAGAACATATGTTTTTGATTTTTTAATTAAAAAGAACGGGTTTGATACTATAATCACTGATGCAGCATCAAAATTTAGAGTTGTTTAACGTTAGAGAAATTTATGTCTAAAAAGCTTTTTGATAGAAATATATCTGGAAAAATATTTAAACCAAAATTTAGAAGAGGACAAAGACAGTCTTCGGCTTATATTAATAAGCCAGAAAATAAAAAGTATACTTATGATGATTTCAAAGATACTAATCTGTTTAGTTCGTCTTCTTTTAGATACGGTGATAAAAATTTTCTAGTATCAACGCAGCAAGCCAATATTGATTATTCGCATTTTGAAAATCATACTTTTTTTCATTCTGCTGTTGCAAATGTTAATGAAGCATTTGATAGAATTGTCAACTTTTATCCTTTCGATGGAACAAAAAAACAAATTGAAGAATTTGAAGATACAATGACGGGATTTGAAAATTATGTTTTTGATTTATTTCCAAAAAATATTGGTTACCTGATATTTTCAGGAACTCAAACCGGCGAATCTGCTTTAAATGGAACTTACATTCAGTCACATGATATCGCCGGCGGTAATATTAATTCTATTTCAAGTGATAGATCGGGTAGGACTGTTTTAAGCCCAAAAACAAATCCATTTACAATAGAGTTCTTTTGTAATTCACCAGAACAAGCAAATGATAATCAAGTAATATTTCAAACAAAACATTCACTTTCAAATAATATAACAATTGCATTATCAGCGTCAAATAGTACTAAAACAGGAAGCATAGTATTTGGAATTACTTCAGGTTCAAATTATTCTTATGTTACAGGCACTTTCTATAAGGGTAAATTTAATCATATTGCAGCAATATATGATCCGCAAGGTGATAAGCGAACAAAGCTTTTAGTCGATGATATTGTAACATCTTCTAGTATGAAGACAGTATTTAGAAATTTAGATTATTTTGGTAACTCTGTTTATATTGGTAAAGGTGATCAGGTAAGATTAAACGGTTCGGTTTTTAATCCACAACAAACCTTGTCGGGTTCTTTGGACTCGCTTAGATTTTATCATATTGCAAAAGATAGATTACTAATCAATAGTGAAAAAAGGGGCGATGTCTATGCAGCTCCCGATCTTAAACTTCATTTTAAATTTAATGAACCTTATGGTGCGTACAGAGGAAACGATATCACACTTGATAGTTCAGGAAACTCTTTGCATGGTCGAATTAGTAATTTTACATATACAGTCAATAGAGCAACAGGATCTGATGGTCCCGCAAATAATGAATTATTAAAAAGAAACATTGTTTTATTTCCTGATTATGCAGACATTAAAACATTAAATACAAGACTGCTATCTTCTGGAAGTGATTACGATATCTATAATCCAAATTTAATTACAAAATTAATTCCTCCGCATTATTTTGAAGAAGGTAACGATATAGATAATTTTTCTACTACTTTAGGAAAATTAGGAAATGAATTTTCAACATTTTCAGATAAAAGTGTAGGAAAGAAAACCTCAGATTTGCCTGGTGCTCAAACTTTAGTTAAATTTTTACTTGTTTGGGCAAAGTTTTTTGATGAAATTAAAATTATGATAGACACAATAAGGAATTTTAATCATATAGAATATAACGATTTTGAAACAGTTCCTGATCCTTTTTTGTTTAAAAAAGCAAAAACACTAAATATTGATTTACCTTCTTTATTTAGAAATGCTTCACAATCACAAATAATTGATGGAATAAATCTCAAAAATGAATATTCAAATTCAACAAAAACATTGAATGAAATTCAAAATCTTATTTGGCGAAGAATATTGTCAGATTCTACAAACTTAAAAATGACAAAAGGTACTATTGATTCAATGAAAAGTGTTTTTAGGTCAGCTGGTATTGAACCTGATAATATATTTGCTTTTAGAGAATATGGTGGATCTAAAACTAAAACTTTAAATTCTTCTAGAGAAAACAAATATGATGTTTTTAAATTTTTAAACTTTTCATCATCGATAGGGCAAACTATTTCAGCTGTTGATGCCCAAGGATATCCCGGTAATTTTCCAAAGATTAAATCAGATTATCTTTCTGGGTCTAGGGTCGAAGTAGGTAACCCTCCAATTAGAGGTTCTTTTACAAAAAAGAACGTATACCCTCCTCATGGAATAAGTAATAATGTCTCAGATGGTTTGTTTACTAGTGGATCTTTTACTTTTGAAGGTTTATATGATTGGGAACATGGATATACGAATTCACCAGAAAGCTTGATAAGAATGCATATAACAGGATCATCTTCTCCAAGTAGTAAAGAATCATGCGTAGTTAATTTAGTATCAATTTCAGGAAGCTTAGATCTCTTTATAAGGGATAGTATATCCACATCTACAGTAAAACATTTATTTCTTACCGGCGTAGATGTATACGATAAAGATATTTGGTATGTTTCTTTTGGTAGAAGGGCACCTCATGACATTGGCAGTACTACTAGATATGAATATTTTTTAAGAGCAGCAAAGCAACAAAATGGTTCAATAATAGAACAATACCAAACTGCATCAAATTATGTTGGTGCTTCAGACAGTGTATTTAATAATATTACATCAACATATAATGAATCAGGACCATTTCTTGTAATAGGACAACAAACACTTCAAGCTGGATCAAGTAGTAAGTTTTTAAATGATAGCAATGGAAGTAATGTTAATTCACTTGCACATTCATGTAGTTTTACAGGGCTTGTATCCAACATAAGGTTTTGGTCAAGATACACAACAGATATTGAGTGGAAGGAAAGAGCGAAAAACCTTGTAAGTGTTGGAACAGAAAACCCGCTTATAAATTATAATTTTTCAAAAACAATAACAGGATCTTTTGAAAGATTGATAGTTCATACAACCGGAAAACAACATACTACAGGTTCAGACACACAAGGTGGAATAACATTTTTTGATTTTAGTCAAAATAATCTTCATTTTACAGGAAGTAATTTTGAGCCGAGTAAAAATATTTTTAGAGGTTTAAAATCTGATTATGAAATACTTTCTGATAAGTTTGATTTAAATTATGCAAAATCAAAAGTAAGAGTAAGAAGCTTTCAAAATTATGAACTTGTAAATGATTCAAATTATGCAACAATAGCACCTGCATATGAAGTTAGACCTAATGAAGAAGTAACTGATGACAATAGAATGTCAATTGATATGTCTGCAATGTCAGGCTTAAATGAGAATATTTTAACAATGTTTGTTAATTTTGACCCTATAGAAGATGCGCTTGGCGCGCCAAACCTTGTTTTTGGCGATTCTTATCCTAAATTAACGCAATATAGAAAAATTTATTTTAACAACTTATTAGAAAAAATTGATTTAAATAAGTTTAGAAATCTTTTTAAGTGGATTGATAATTCATTTACAGACCTTATGTATAGCTTGGTTCCAAGAACAACAAACTTTTTAGGTATTAACTTTGTTTATGAGTCTCATGTATTAGAAAGAAATAGATTAAAATATTTATTTGATGAGATATATTTAAAATCCCTGCCTCGTGATTCCACAAGAGGGAATCTTTTACTTAGTCAGTTTGTAGGCTATATTGATAAATATTAAGAGGTTTAAGAATGTTAGCTATTTTCGGAACAAGGAGGTAATATGCTTGGTAATAGTAATTTAACAATTCCTGGCCGGCCTTCTATGGCCTCAAATGTAAAAGATCGAAATGTTGATGAAGATTTAATAATTTTTGTAGATAGGCCTGGAATCGATGCAACTAGAATACTAACTGAAACACATCTTACATATCAAAGTGTTCCTGGAGCCTTAGGTCCAGGCATACCATACATCTATTATTCAGTTGTATCGCCGGCGACGCAAAGATTGGGTATGCCACTTGCAAGAAAAGAAGTTACAGGTTCAAATAGAATAGACTTAACTTCTGTAGGTACAAGGGTCGGATCGATTACACTTTTTAGTGAACAACAAAACATATCTGAGATTGATGCTTATCGTCAAGGCGTTAATATGAAAAATATGAGACATTTTGGTAGAGGTGTTCTTCCATATATTTCAGTAAATACCCCAAGAATGATGGGTGAAGATGGAAGAATAAAAAATCAAATGGAAAGAACTCACTACGGCCAACCAGATTATTTTAGATCATTTGATGATGTTAAAAGAAGATTCATACCTTTTGAAGATTTCCCGGGAAGGCTGGATCCAGCAAAATATGTCAAAGAAGGTAAACTTATTTGGCAGTATATGATTGTTACTGATCTTACTAGAGATATTGATAAGTTTGTTGACCCAGATACTATGGATGGTGCTATAGAGGTATTCGACATAAGAAGGCGCAATGCAAACTCCAGTATTTCAGATATTAGAATAAATGGCATAAGATGTGATTTTAATGCAGGTAACTGGAACTATGATCTAAAAGGCACAAGTACTGTTGATATGAAATATGAAAATGAAAATACTGTGTGTGATTATTTTTATGATTCTCAAGAAACACTTTTTGGTGCTAGTTTTGCAGAAAAATTAAATTCATCATTGGTAAATACAGGATCTAAGGCACTGAGGAATTTTTCAATGGAAGGTTATGTTTCAGATGGTTATTACGGGATATCACCATTTAAAGAATCTTCTGATACGATATCAAATGCTATAACATATAATGTAAGAAACTTTTTGGTCACACATAATGCAGCATTGAGGACTGATGGAAATCTTTACACAGCATCTCTTGATTCAGAATGGTCAGTTAGCGACATTGGTTCGAGATTCAAATCATCAAATTCCGGTTTTATTTTTTCAAAAAATATGTTAACATCTAGTATGAGTAGAATTGCTACAGACTTAGGTACAGATTCTATTGCGTTCGGAGGCTTGTTAAAATAATGCCAAAAGTAAGAGTATTTCCAGCCAAACCAGCTACTGCTTATGACTTAACAAAAAGTTTTGTTGCAAAAGGCGAGACAAAAAAATGGTATAAGTCGCAAGATGATCTTGTCTTATGGCTTGACCTCAGAGCTTCTCCAAGAGATAGATCCGGAAAAAATCATTCAGTTACATATACAGGTTCACCCAGTGTTGGTGCAACATCAGCAAATGACTTTGATTATAACTATGTCACGCTTAATGGGGATCAACATGCAATAGTTCCAGATTCTGATGATTTTAGTCATGCTGTGGGCACTGATTTTTTTGCAACAAGAAATAATTTATCTTTTACAGTTTCTGCATGGATATACGTTACAAGTTTATCTACATCAAGAACTATATTTTGCAAAGGATTTTCCGGCGACAATTCAATTACATCAAAACTTGAATATTATGCTCATATTACTACAGCTGGAAAATTATTTTTTAATTTTACTGATGGAAAGACTGGAAAGACAGTTACAGTTACAACTTTAGGATCTGTAAGTGTAGATACATGGTATCATGTTGCATTTACTTCAGATGGCCTTGATCCAAATTTATCAGAAAGTGAAACTGATAAAGGCATGCATGTCTATATTAACGGCAAAGAAACAAAAGTCGAATTATATTCTGGTGCAAAAGGATTCATTGCAACAGAAAACTTAGACGGTTCATTAGCAATTGGAACAGCGTGGAATACAAGTGTAAAGTCTTTTGTTGGTAATATTGCAGAGTTTGCAATGTGGCGAAGAGCTTTGAATGAAAATGAAATTTACTCTATATACAAGGCCACAACAGACGGGGTAATTACAAAGTATAAGTCAGGAATCGTTTCAAACCCACCAAGGGTTAGAATTAGACAAAAAGATTCAATGACAGGATCTTACCCAACTATTTCAAGAATGGGCGATAAAGACAGGAGAGGTACACATAAAACATCTTTTAATGATAGCTATGCTATAACATATGGAAAGATGATAAAAGATAATTTTATAATAAAACCTAAGGATAGAAAATCTGGAAAATTTGAGATATCAACAAGAATAGATAAGGGCAAATGGAAATACAGCACAGGTATGGAAATTCGACAAGAAATATTTGCAACTGATAGTTTTACATATAAAGATACAGCGCTTGTTTTCGCAGGTCCAGCCGGGTCATCTAGATATTTACAAACAAAAGATAAATTAAGAAATCCAGAAGTTGAATTTTTTCTTATTCAAGGTCCTCATAATCAAAACGCCGGAAAACTTGATGGTTTAAGGTTGCATCAAGGCTTAAAATCTGACTTACTTACAGTTCAAATAAGCACAGATGAAACAAACTGGACAACTATTAAGACATTTAACATTACTAATCCCAATGTTACAGCAGGTGCAACAGCAACAACAGCGGGAGGTAATACAGATAATGACATTACTATTGCAGGATCGCAAGAAGGATCTGAGTCTTTACCTGCTTGGAAGCAAAATGTTATAAGAGTTCAATTAGATAATAAAAATTTTGTTTCTGCAGGAGGATTACCATTTTATATTAGGCTGAATCAAAGCACGCCAACTCAAAGAAGTGCAAACTGGGCAATAAAAGCAATTACGATCAGATCGAATAATCAAAATGTAACATATCCGCTTCTTTTAAATACAGCTAGTCTTTCAGGTAGACTAGCAAAAAAAGATATAGTTGCAACACCTAATATGTTAGGTGGTATAAATGAGACAGCAAAATCAGTATCGGGAATATCAGATGTTAATTTTTCATTTACATCTGGCGAAAATATATCACCTTTTGATGATTCACTTGTTTTTGGTGACACATCTGATGAATTTTATAATATAGGTACTCATAACGATATTTACCCTGGATTAAGCAGCAAACTTGGAAGCAAAACAAGAATTATAGTTAATTTATCACCATCTAATGAAGATACTTTTGGAATGAACAATAGAAGTACTGATCATGATTCAGGTGATGCAGCAACACACTTTAATAGCCTAACGCAAAGTTTGATGGTATATTGGAATCCTGGAATTAGAAGGTGGGAAAATGTTGTTGGAGGTTATGGTTCGAATAATTCAAGGACAGCTGCCGGCGGCGTCGCTGATTTAAACAATACAGCTTCACTTGTAGCATCTGCATCTCGCGGTATACTTGGTTTTGCACCGATTAATGTAAGATTGGTTTCTGGAGGTGCAGCACCAGGAAGTTCTGTTGCACTTCACAGGGATGCTGCAACAATTATGTCACCTTCGTTTTTAAAAGCAACAGGAAGACCTACAGACGTGTATGGCTTTCCTTTTGCCGGCCAATACTATGCAACAGCTAGCCAGTACGTAATTGCAAAAGATATTGGAATAACTAAGCCGTTTGTTTTTGAGAAAGCAAGTTTAAAATTTCAGTCAAAGTTTGAAATACCGTCAAATCAAGCAACAGCTACACAAAATGATCCATATTCAGTTATAATGAGTTATTATAGTTCAAATCCAAGTCAGACTACTTTAAACGGTAGTCTTATGCGAGTAATGAATCCTTCGTTTTTTATTTTGAGACAATTCAACAAAGAATTTTATAAAACAATCTCAACAGACTTTGAAAGAGCTTCAACTAGCGGTATCCCAAGAATAATATTATCACAGTCTATTAACACACCATTTTCAGGTGCGTGGGGTCCGACAACTGACAAAAACACAATAACTGGTGTCAAGTCTAGAATGTACAGGGAACAAAGAGAAGAAATGACGCCCACTACTGCTAGAGAGATGATAACGTACGGTCAAATGACTTTAATAACATCAACATCAAATTCACAGGTATCAAATTATGCGCTTGGTGAAAATCCCAACCTTAAACCATCAAATTTTTTAGAGAATGGATTATCAAGAGATTTAGACGTTGTAGTTGAACATGCTAGACTTGATCATGTAAGCCTTACAGGTAGTTATGAAATGAACTTCCCTTGCAGATCTACTCCGCAAATACCTAAGGGTGTTTCTTTTTTAAACATATGCTTGTCAATGACGGGCAGTAACGGTGATGTTTTTGCCGGCAGTAATCAAGGTGCATTTATGTTAACAAATGAAGGCGGAAGAGGGCTAGGCGGACTTGACGAGGGTGCCCGGGCAATTGCTAATCCATTTAGTGCTTATAATCCATCAGAGGTGGTTTTGACACCCCACAGGTATGCACCATCTACCCCTACACCCGTAACACTACCTAAGTTTGATGATATTGATATTGAATCACCATATATAATATTTCCAGAAGATAAATTAATTTTTGGTTGGCAATTTCCGGCATGTGATAATCCTCTTTCTGATTTCCCAGGTGCTAATCATGATGGGCTTTATACAATGACGCTTTTTGGAAATTCAAAACTTGTTATGTATGGATCCATGCTAAAAGAAGGAAAAGAAATACATGATCCACTTAATCAAAATTTAGCATCAGATGCAATACATGAAATTATTGGTGCAGAATCAATTACAGATCAGTTTGTTATAAATGATAGATCTGAATATGCACAAACACATAATGATAGACAACCAGTAAAAATTCCAGCATACGAAAACTTACCGCCAAGTGTTAGAATAGGTGTAAGAAACGTTAGCATGATATCTGGTTCTATTATGAGTTCATCTTTTCATGGCGATGACACAGCAGATGCTGCTGTAGGTTTTGCACCTATAACAAATATTATTGCAGGACTTAGGGAAGATGCAAAGCTAGGGCAATTTCATAGACATACATCATTATTTGATACAAATAGAAAATATTATGATAGCCAGTTTGGCGATGGCTACTTTTATTATGCAGGACATGCAGCAGGCCGCGACGGTTTTACTCAAGGCGATGGAAACATTTCTGATGGACATAATCTTTATTTAAAACATGAAGGTATTAGATGGAGAACCTCTAATTATGGAACGTTTCAGACAAATGGAAAAACGATTGGTCCAAAATATGCTTTTAGTTTAAATAAGTTTGGGCAATATGCAGATATGATTGACTTTGGAAAGGATAGTAGATTTATTAAGCGAGATGATCAATCTTCAGTCTTGCCTATGATAGGTATATTAGATGGTTATATTGAATCACCTGTTAAAACTGTTTTTGTTACAAGTTCTCTTGACTTAACAAACTTTACAAAAAACTTCTTTGGCCCAATTAAGCCAAAATTATCAGCAAATAAAAGTTTATTTTCTACAAGCTCTTTTGGTTTTTGTGAAATTGGATTATCAAGAACTGTTATTGGATTGAATGAATTCTTTTCTATTGAACCCAATATTGTTGTACCAGTTCCAAGCCTACTCAGCATTATCATTCCAGATTTTTAATTCTATATTTTTATTATATAGATAATTAATATTATAATCTAGAAAAAGAGTTAATATGGCAGGAATACTTGATAAAAAATTAAGATTTATAGATTTTAAAGTAACGCAAGAAGGAAAAAGGCAAATAGCATCAGGAAAGCTTAGGGCGGAATATGCTTCACTAACCGATATGCATACTTTTTATAGCAAGGCTGAACATGAAGGCGTAAGCGATAGATTGTTTCTGGAAGTAATGGAACGCCCGGAAAACATGATTGTTTTAGAAAAAGATGATAGTGGTAATTTAATAGAGTTTAACTTTTCCCCAACAGGCAGTATCAACCCTAAAGTTAGATTTTCAGGTGGTAACGAAATATTTGACAAGGATGCTACTGCAACGTCAACCCTAAGATTGAATCCAGTAACCGGTTCACAATTTGCAAGTACTAGTGAAAAACTAATGCGATCTTGCCTGACACACTTTAAAGGCAATTCAATGATAGGCACTTATTTTGTTAATGGGTCAAATGAATTTGAATTAAATAAAAAAGATTTAAGATTTGCTATTAGTAATACAGTTCCATTTAAGCACGGCCCTAATTCTGAAGTAATAAACGTAAATGATGCAGATCCATTCTTTTTTGATTCTAAATTAATGCATTTAGATAATTTTATGTTTTTACCACCTGTTAATACTGATCATACTTTAGAAAATCCATCATTTTACGGCAGTCATGAGGATCCAAGACAACCGCTTACTAGAGAATCTTTAACACAAATAAAGAATCATCTTGGATCCCTTGCTTTTGACAATGATAATGCAAAAATAGAAGATATATACAAAGCTAGGCAAGATAAAGTAGGCGACTTTAATGTAATCAATAGAACAAAGCTTGAACCATTTGATACACCCTTGCCTAAGCAATATGAAACAATTTATTTTAAAAAAACATCATTAGAAAATAATTTATTAATTCAAATATTTGAAGACAGCCCAGATTCAAAATTAACAAAACTAGATGTAATTGATGCTGGTGCATTTTATGATGATGAAGCATTAGACGGAAGAAGTGAAAAAAGAATTTTTTATGTTGGAAAAGTTTACTTTGATGATTTTAATGTTCCAACTTTTATTAATCTTTTTACTTTGGTTCTTGATTGAGGATATAAATATGGCACAAGCAATAATACCAACTATTAATCTTTTTTCGAAACATGCTAATGCACCAATAACAACACCAAAAATTGTTGATATTAAAGATTATTGGGATCCAGGTGCTTATGATGCAGTTGGAAGTATTGGAAGATTTAAAAAAAAATTAACAATTGAATTTTATTGTCCGATTGATCAAAGAATATTATATCAAGGCGCAAGTAGGATTGGTAAAATTTCTTCTTTTCTTTGTGGGTATGATTTAGATTATTTAAAAAGTAATAATCAAAACGCTTTAAAAGCAATTAATAATTTAAACCCACAAGAACTTAATGATGCAATTTATGATATGCAACAAATTAATCAAGATGGGATAGTAGAAAAAATACAAAATTTGATTCATTTTACTGATTTTGAATTATACCAGTATGGAACATCTTCTCATTTAAACTCTGATACTATAAGAAACCTAACAGATAAAGAAGCGTTTGGAGTAAATACAAAATATCAAATCGATCCTGTGCAAACAACAAAAACAAGTGGGCGCACACAATCATCAAATAAAAAAGAAAACAAATATCAATTAAATAAAAAAGAGCTTCGAGAACAAAAAAGAAAACAAATGGAGGTAATGCGTAAAAAATCAGGCACACGCCATGTTTTTAAAAACCTGTATAATTCATTGATATATTCAGGTATTGATCCATTATTATATTTTCAAGATAAAGAAAATACTCAAGGTTTTGTTGAAGCTATGAAAGGCTGCGGGTCAATTAGAAAAACAAATATTTCTAATCACGAAATAAGAAAGACATTTAAAGATTATGTAAATGCAAATATTGATTTAGGTGTTGGTTTTAATATACGATCAATTGAAATATCAAATCGACATGTCAACTTAAAAACAAGAGTAGAGTTAACCCTCGATCAACTTGAGACAATTAGACAAGTTTACGGTTACCTATCTGGCGGTGTAAATATTATTTTTTTTGCGTATGACAAGGCAGGAAATAAAATAGATACATTTGATTATTTTGTCAATATAGGTAGCCTTGTTGAAAGAATTGATATTCCAAAACCACTTGTAGCTTTTGAAAATAACTCTGTTAGAAATAGGCACGGTGAAGTGATAACAACAATTCAAAATAATGAAAAGCAAAATATAAATTTTAAAACATACACAAAAAAAATATCAAATTACTTTTCAAATATCTATGATACATTTGACAGTAACGGAACATTTAATATTAGAAAAAAATCAAAAATTGTTTTAAAAAATGGAAAATTAAACATTGCAATGAGAGATTTATCATATGGAACAACAACACCAATTTTCCTAAGAACGATTTACAATTATAACAATACAACAATTAACAATACAAAAACATCATATGTTAATTCCGTTTCGGGTGGTTCAAATATCAAACCATATTGTAGTTTTTATCCAGTAATAATGAATGACAACTCAGCACCACACATTAGAGTATTTGTTGGTCATGTTTCAAAAAATATTAGAAAAATTACAATACTAAAAAGAGTCGTAACCAATGGGAATAGAGCTCCAAACAGAAAAAGTAAGGAATGGAAACTATTAAAAGATTCTAAATTTAATTTGCAAACAGGTAAAAAAGTAACTTTAGATAGCAAGCCTAACACGAAATATATTTTTAATGATTACGACATAGACGATGATGTGACATATGAGTATATAGCAAAAATGTATACTACCTCAGGCACCATTCACTATTCAGGGCACTCATGTTTTGAAAAATATACTTCAAAAGGAAATGCTGTAAAGCTAAGGATAAGTAGAGTGCTAAGTGATGATATAGGCACGGTCGCCGATGACTTATTAGGTGTATCAGATAGTACTACAGTCTTTTCAAAGAGAGTAACTTTTGACATAGCTGTAGATTATAAAGAAAATGAAATTGATGCCGTTTTAAACTCTGTTTTTCAAGAAGGATATCAGCTTTATTTGGAAGAGTTTAAAGAAGTTAAAGATATGTCAAATCTTGTTTTTGGTATAAAAGCTAGTAAGATAAATAAACAAACAGGTCAAATATTGCATGTAGGTGACTTTAAGTGTCAAAAAAGAAAAGTTGAATCAGATTTAGAAAACTTACAAACAAACGTAAAAACATACAATATTAGTTGTCAGGTTAATGATCTAATTAAGACAAGAGGTGACTATCTATACAAATTTTCACCATACATTATGCCGCCAACAATAGTTATTTCAGCAATTAAGCAAAAAATTATAAATGAGTCACAATCGAATGGAAACAACAATAGACAAATAATGAGTACAAGATTGCTAACACAGACATTTAATGCAGAAAGAAATGCAAATTATGCAAGTGCATTGCCTCGAGGGGGCGGATCATTCGCAGGGGGATCATTTCCATCCCAACGTTTAGCTTCTGCATATGCAGCAAATATTAGTACAGGCTTGAGAAGAATAAGTTCTACTGCTGAAAGAATTCCAGGAACAGGTATTTTAAGAGGACAAATACAGCCTTTGAAGCAAATCCTTGAAGCAGGTGGAAATGATATACTTGTAGAGGGAATTACAGGTGATATTGTATACCATGATGATGGAGAAAGTTATATAGATATGTTTGGAAATATTGCAATAAAAGATATTATGTGCACAATTAATAAAATTAATCATTATAATAAAATAGATAATACGCAGCATATTGTCAGTTTAGTTAAAACTGAATATAATTTATTAAATATAAATGTAAGAAATAATGATAATTTTGTTGACTTTTATATAATTTTAAAACGTGAAAATTCTAATAAAGTAACAATCGACGGCGCTATTCATAGCTTAGACAATAATTTACTTGACAATAGATATAAATTTATATCTGAATGTAATGGAAGTTTTGGGCAAATAGAATACTTTACAGTTCCTGTTCTAAAAGATGGAACTCTAGCTAGCTTAATTCCTTTAGTTAGCTATGTAAAAGGAGGCAATATATGAAGGACCCAACAAAAGCAAGTTATACAATAACATTAGATATGGGAGAACTTAGCACACCTAGTAGTGCTGTTCTAACATATGTAGATGAAGATACAAATGGTGGGTCATCAAACTCAACAAGCTCAGATGCACAATCTTCAGATATAAGTGCTTACGGTGGTACTGCAGTTAGAATAACAAAACTACTTGAAGCAGGTTTATCGCCAGAAAAAGCATTATTGATAGCAAATACAGAATTTGTTCCAATAGCAACAGGTGAACCAATTCCAGGTGCTGCAACTGTAAATATTAATTGGGGTGAGGAATCAACATTAACAGTAACAAATGTAGCAAGATTAGCAGATATCCATAGGATGGTAAGAGAGTATATTTTAAAAATATCGCAAAAGTTGCTAAGTGAATCATTAAGATTTAATACATCAGACTTTTTAAGCAAAACAAGAAGAATATTTGGTTTTTTAGGTATAGACAACGAAGATCAAGCACAAAGTGAAACATCATCCGATACTTCATCTGAAGAGAATGCAGCTCAAAGTACAGAAAGTACTGATTCAGTTTCTATTGCTTCTATTGATTTTATGGATTGTATAACTTTTAATGATCCTTCTGTTGAAAGAACTTTGCAAAATATGCTTGATAAACTTGCTGCTTTGACACCTGCGGATGCAATGTTATCAGTTGTTGGATACGATGGCGGTCAAGTTAATGAAGATTCAGATGGTAGTTTTACTAGTTCAAGTCAAGATATTGTGGAATTTTTACCTTCTGTTCACCACGTTGTAAATGTACATAAGAATAATCCAATTTTAAAGTCAATGATGGAGTATATACTGTATGATCAAATTCTACTAGAGAGTGTCAAGTGGTTGTCGGGATTTGTAAGATTTGAGCATGCTTTAAAAGGTGTATATTCATTAACAGGATTGCATAAAAATAGTCCAGAAGTAACCACAGATGTAGGCATGAATCAACTAGATTCAAACACCGGATCCGGCATTCAGTCTTCATCAGATATTGATGCAATGCTTTCAGGAGAATCATCAAATGAACCCCAAACTCAGTCAACACTAGCTAGCCAATCTCTATTTCCAATTCAACCGCATGGATTGCAATATTATAGTGATGAATTACTTTGCTTTGGGAAGGGTACACAGGATATACAAGAACTATACAACATGATGGGTCTACTAGGTTCAAAATGCATGCTTGAAGATAGAATGATTACAATAGATCATTGCAAAGATAGTAACCATGCTCGTGTCGAGAAGGATGAAGTATTTAATGCACATAGGGGTGATTTAGCAAAAGCAATGATGCAATTAAGGAGGCTTCCTTTTAGGGCATGCCTTGCAGCAAAAAATACAAGACATAACAATACTTCTGAAGAAAGCGCATACACAATACTTAAGAATGTAGAAGATATTAGAAATACTACTACTGGTATTGAAAATACAGGTTTGCACGATCTCTATGCAGAAATGTTTGCTGGATTATGCTTTGACAGCATATACGAGATTGCAGGAAATACTGAATTAGACTTAGAATTGCCAGGCTTGATTCCTGGAAGTAATAGTCTTGAACCAGAAGGTCAATATCATAATATAGGTTCTTATCTACGATTTGCATTTGGAGAAAATATAACGTCAGCAGGTCATGGATTGATATCATCCTCAGGAGGAGAAAAGGATCCATGCTATGCATATGATGATGGCAAACCAGAGACTGAGCATTATCAGAAAACATCAAAATTTGCTAATGTACATCCAACTGCAAATGTAGATAGGCATGGTGCATTAGGAACATGGCTGTCAAAATTAAGAACAAATCCTGATGGCAATAAATATGCACCTTTAGAGTCAAATAGGTCTGCGCAATACTATTCAGAAACTGTAAGTTATACTGAAGATCCTGCTACAAATCTTGCATTCTTAACCGGTCCGGAAAATTTTATTGGAAAGGCAATGGAGTCAGGAGATTTTTCAAATGGTTTTACTGAATTTTCAAATTTTATTGATTCATATGCAACAATTGCAAATGCATTTGCAAATGATATATTAAAACTTACTGGGTTAGCTAAAATACACAATACATCTCTTGCTAAAACTGCACTTACACCTTTAAAGTATGTGAAAAATATTCTTACAGGAATTGCTGAAGATTTTAAAACAATGAATTCATCGCAAGGAGAAATAACAGCGCCTCTATTATGGAATCATTTTGCTTACGGAAAAGGATCAGATTGGAGGGTAACTATATTCAAGCAGATGATATGTGGATTAGCAGTGTCAGGACAGAATGATATCTCAGCCAAGTTTTTACCATATACGCACTTTAACAATATTTTCAGTGATAGCGATGACAGGCGAGGAGGTTTTGAAAATGCAATGAAATGTTTGGCAAATTCATCTTCATTGTTCACAGAAGCACTTGTAGGCGAATTTTGCAAAGCAGGGTCAGGAATGAATATTGTTGATGCTCAAATGCATTCCAGAAAAGTTAACTATGTATATAGACCTGATCATAAATGGACAGAGTGGACAGACGGTGGTGAATCCTGGCTTACAGAAGACAGAGTTGATGTACATAGAATGCCTAATCGAAAGTGTTTTTCGCTTTTTCATGTTAATGAAAATAAAATGCAATTTAAAGATGTTCCACTAGGTGATATTCCGCACAGAACTCAGTGGTATTCAGAACACAACTCAATTGATAATGATTTTTATAATTATCTGGACATATCAATCCGAAAAACAGACTTTGGTAAGACTTCGAAGTATCCAAGGGTAGATGGAAAATCAGGATACGGAATGAGCAACTCAGTATCGGGTCTTAAGCTTAGTACTGAGGCTGAAAGCTTAACAAGGTTTCTATCAGACCAATACATGCTTGAATCTGATAGTAATTTTTATGGAATTTTTAGTGCGGCGAAGCATAAATTTGAAAACAAATTTAAAGAAAACATATACGGGTCTATGCTCCAGTCATCACAAATTTCAAATTCAAAATTAAATTCCTTAAACTTAGATTCAAAAAAGAATTGGTCATTCGAATTTAAAAAGTCAAAAAACAATGGTAAATATATACAAAATGTAAGACCTTACGGTCCAGTTTTTCAACTAAGCATTCATCATAGAGCATTTATATACATAGGTTGGGTCGGACAATTACTTGCAAGAACAGTTCAGTATGAAGGTAAATCTCATTGGGATACAGAATACTACAATGAAACATTCTTGTATTTTCAAGGATCTAAAGCAGAACCATCAGCTGTTTGCAATGCAATAAAAAATGCGATTAGCGGTAACGAAGACGACCGACCGAATAGCTGGAGTTTTCAAAAGCAAGCA
>Ga0209756_1000366_pt1 | contig 44387 bp, 56 predicted proteins | sample ETNvirenome_6_85_FD_184071 | JGI IMG/M metagenome (GOLD analysis project Ga0209756, IMG submission 184071) | Marine viral communities from the Pacific Ocean - ETNP_6_85 (SPAdes) (version 3) | ecosystem: Environmental > Aquatic > Marine > Oceanic | place: Pacific Ocean | collected 2013-06-19 | reverse complement strand
ATTTGCTTGTTTTTGAGCTCTGTTTATCACTTTATTGTAAGTGGGGACAGCCATCGCGGTGAGTGTCCCCAACAATACAATAGTTACGACCAACTCTGCCAAAGTATATCCGGCTGAGTTATTCATTGTTAGACTCCTATAAGTCTGCTCTAGAACCAACTGATCCTACATCGGCATTATCTCCCGTTTGAGTACCGGGATCATATGACCAACCATGACGTGAATTGTCATTACGTTGATGTGTGATTGTTGAATCACTAGAGTTATAAGTCCATTCTCCATCTTCATTGGCATCTTCATTAGCCGTTGAATATTTCTCTGGTTTCTTGGATAACGCATCCCACGGATTCGTTGGCCAAGACCTACGACCATTGTCAATTAATTGTTCTACAGCATAGGTTTCTAAACCAGCTTTGATAGAAGATATTACTGCTTCTTCTGCCGCTTCTTCAGCAGCCTCAACGGTTGAAGCGTATCTAGGAATAGCGACAGCAGCGAGAATACCTAAAATGATTGTAACCATTATTAGTTCAATAAGAGTAAATCCTTTATTATTCTTCATTGTCATTCTCCTTCCACCAATTACGGTGTTAATACTTTATGAAGTTCTGATGGATTTTCAGCATCAGCTATAATCATACAAGGTGCTTGAGCGTCTGAACCACTACCTGACCCTGGAATCACAAGATAAATGTAAGCACCATCCTGAAACGGCGATTTAATTCCTTGATTACCAAAGTTTGATTTCATATCAGTTGCACCATCTACATCAAATTCAACATCAAGTTGATGTGTAGCTGAAGCTCCTGTACCTAACATACTCATCCAACCACCTGCAAGTGCATCTTCATCTGTTAGAGATGTTGAAAACACATACACATAGTCATCTAATGTTGATGTATATGCAGTTTGGTTAGCAAGAATAGTTTCTAAATAGGTTTCCAATGCAGCATCTGTAAGAGTGCTATCTGGAAGATCAAATCCACCCACTTTAGAATCGTACTTAGATTGTCCTGGAAATCTTCCACGACCTTCTTCAGACACTTTAGCGTTGTAGAAGTTGTTAGCCGCTGTCTTGATTTTATCAAGAGTAGCGATTGTTTGTTTAGCTTTAGCACCATCACCAACACCACCAAATTTTGGTGCGGCAGTTGAAGCCAAAGTACCCATCATTGCAGTAACAACGGCAAATTCAGCAAGTGAATTACCAGCGTTACTCTTCAGTTTTTTCTTTAGGTTTTTGAACATTTCAGTTCTCCTCATTAGTTATTAGTTACACCTATATAATACAATAACTATACCACAATTACTAATAATCAAAAATATCTTAAAAAATGTGAAAATGTGTGATTTTTATCACAAAATAACCTCAAATGTAACTTTTTGATAATAACTATTTGTTACATGTGTATCATTAGAATACATCCCCAGCCTTGACTTCATCGATAGCTGATTTAATATCACCAGAAGTACAATCGACTTCACCATCCATATCTGCTTTCCACACTTCCTTCTTTGAACCATCGTGAAATAAAGCTATAGATGGATAATTTCTAATTCTCAATTTCTTAATAACCTTTCTTAAATCAGATGAATGAACTGAGTATATTTGAGCATCTTCATAACCCTTTACTCCTTTCAAAATAGAATCATCTAAATCTTTTTCTTGATAATTAGAAGTAAATATGACTACTGCAAACCCGCTTCCTATTTTATCTTTAAAATTCTTATCAGTAACTTGAGCAGTTAATGTCGATAAGAAAAGTATTAATCCAATTAAGTATCTCATAACTTATCTCCTATTTCTTGTCCCGTTTCCGCTTTTCAAGGTCACGTATTTCTTTTTGTAATTCCTTTATAGTTTCTTCCATCTCTTCAATTGTTTCATATACTTCATCCATATCTTCTTGTAGAGTGCCAACGTTTTCCTTATATTGTTCAAAAGAGCGAGGCCAGTTATATCCTTCTGGTCTTGATGGATATTCTTGTTGATATAAACTTTCTAAACTCGGTAATTCTTTTGCTTCTTGAATTTCTCCTTGTAATGTATACCACATTCCAATTAAAGATGCCATTCCCATTCCAACTCCTATCATAGTCTGTACTGATAATGTAAACTTAGTATCTAATACTTTATCCTCACTTAATTCGATTGGTTCTTTTTTCTTAGGTTCTATCTTTTCAGCAATCACTTCTTGATGTTCTTCATGACCATTTTCATCACCAGCTCTCATAACAACGTCTGTTATATCATCAAGCGTACAGAATCCTTTATCGACAAGTATCTCACCAAGTGACCTTTTATCACCTTTAATTTGAGCTTGTAAAGCTTGATTCAATTGTCTTTTTGTGATTATATCTTCATCACAAAGTAATTTTCCTATTTTAATATCTCCGTTCAATTTTTATCTCCCATATGGGTTTAATGGTTTACCTTTATTTTTCTTTAACCATTTTTTATGTTGAACTGCAGTTCGACCTTCTGTTTTCCATCTTTCATTAAGTTTGCGTCTTTTAATTTTTCTATCTTTTGCAGTTCTGTTTGGCATTTAGAATCCTACAAACTGATAGTTTAATCCAAATTTAAAATCATATGCTGGCCGTTCCCAATAATAAAGATAACGACCTTCAGCAAACACACCTAAGTTGTCTTGTATCTTTACACCAAAAATTGCACCAAAGTCATAATCAGTCCAAGTATGAGCCATACCAGCTTCTGAAAATTTAAATCTAGATGGATCACCACTTCCATCTCCTATAAGAGCAACACATTTATCACATTCTTTTTTACCATCTAAATGATTATGATAATGCATTGCATTATGATAAGAATACTTATCATGCCCATAGTGATAAGGTAAAAAATTACCCCAAGCATGCACCCACCAATTATCAGCATAATGATAATAATCAACACCAAGTACTAATGATGTTTCTCTCTGATATCCTAAATCTTTCTTTACACCACCAATATAATTTTCTAACATACCTGGAAAATGATATAAGAAATACTCTCTATCAGTATAAGCAAAAATTCTTCCATTATCATCTCTCCACAACCAATCATGCCCCCAATATTCTCCACCTTCGTTCCAGAAAGGACCATCACCCTCTATTGGTACAAGGTCACCTGTTACAGGATCTAATTCATAAAGTTCTTGATGTATCCAATTACCATCTTCATCAATCATTGTTGGATCAAACCACATATTATCATCAATACCAAAAGCATCTTCTGCAAAGTTCCACCATTGTCCTTTATACCAAGTAGTATCAAGAACCATAGCGTCAAATCCATATACTGGATGTTGTCTATGTTTAGCACCAACACTAAATGTTAATTTATCATCTAAAATTGGTGGTGTCCATTTAAATCTTAAATCACCTTGTCCATATTTAATATCTTCTAATCCCAACGCTGTCCAACCAACTTTTGCAATCATCCAATCACCAATGTATCTTAACCAATATTCTTGATTAACATATTCATTACCCCATTGGCGACCTTCTGACCATTTAATTAAATATTCCCACCCCTTGACAGGACCAAGTGTAGCAGTTTCATTTGCATTTTGTTCTGAACCATCGTACCAAGTTCCACCATTACCAGCATTTTTAACACCACGTTTTGGTTCGTATTTAAATCTACCAATTTTTCTTATCCCAAAAGATTTTTGAAAATCAGCTTTTAACTCTCTTTCATCTCGTTCAACTACTAAATCACCTGTGGATAAACCACCAACTATAGCAAATTTATCATCTTGATATCTTGGCGCATTTAAACTAAAACTTGCATAAGCTGTGGAATACTTAACAAAGTTTAATAAAAAATCTTGTCCAAACAAAGATGAGGTCAATAGTAGACCCATTACAAATTTCTTTAACATCTGTTTTCTCCTAAATAGTTTTTATATTATTTTGCTCCAAAGACTTTGGAAAAGAAACCTTTTTTCTTCTTCTTTCCTTTTCCGGCTTTTTCGCCTTTTTTCTTTTTTTTCTTTTTCTTTTTCTTTACTTCTTCCATCCCAGCACTAAAATCCATAGCAGGAGCTGGTGTTGCAGATAAGAATATAAAAGAAGCAAGAATAAGTTTAAGTAAATTTTTCATTTTATTTCTCCATTGTTTATATTAATAAATATTCTAATAATCCATTCTTACAAAAAATTTCATAGGCATTTTTGTCGATTTAGGTATAACTTTTGAAAGTTTAGCTATACCCATTAAATTTTTATCATCATCATATAACCCAACTTCTGATATATAAGTTGGAAATAAACTTGATGTCAAACTATCTTTTAAATTACCACCGGCTCCCCCTTTAAAAATAGTTACATTTTCAGTAAAATTCATTTCATTTGGTTGAACACCACATGCCCATTCATAAGTTGTCAAATCACGAGTTCCTTGATACTGAACTGTATAATCACCAGAAGTAACATCTGAATAATTAACACTTCCATTAAATGAAGCAGTTTCAGTTATACTAAACACACCTATATCATAAAAAATATTACCAACATAATTATCCGAAGATGATAAAGCACTAACAGATTGGGAAAAAGTTGCATTAGTTGAATAAAGATTTCCATTAGAATCATCTATAATTTTTATAGTTGATGCAGTCGAACTATCAGTTAATGTAAACGAACCTCGTTTTATTTTATCCCCAAATTGAGATTGTGGAATTGATATCAATGACCCAGTTTTATAAAACTTATTAAAAAACATTTTATCATTATTAAATTTATTTCCTACTGTTGGATAAGAATTAAATTTAGGATTAGAACCTACTAAATCAGAACCACTTAAATAAAAATTTATACGAGCGAAATGATAATAACTTGCAGAAGTAGAATTATTAGATGCCGATAAAAACTGATACCGTGATAAATCTGATTGATTTAACTTGTAAGTTTTATGAGCTGTAAACTCATAAACATTTTGATGTTCGGTAGTAAAATTCTTAAACATTCCATAACATTAATATGTTAATCTTACCTTTATAATTGCCTCTGAACTAAAATTCTTTTCTAATGGAGCACTAAGTTTACCAACAGCCATCAAAGCGCCAGCAGCATCATAAAGACCAACTTCACTAATATAAGTTTGTGGATTATTCTGCATATCTGAATGTCTTATTTCAAAATTTGAACCACTCCAAAAGGTATAATTTTCAGAATAATTAAATTCATTTGCTTTAGCTCTACAAAAATAATCGTAAATATATTGATTTTCTTCAGACCTAAGTGTTATACTACCAAGTGATAAAGCTCTTGTAAGTTTCCATGCATTATCAACAGCATCAGCAACTCGCGTATCTGGTGCTAATCCATTATGTTGACCAACATCTCCACTACCACTTTGAATCCATCCCGATGACCCTGGCAAACTTCCAGAAACTTGAGCAGCACCTAAAACAAATAATCCAGCATCAGGATAAAAATGACCATATTCAGTACTCGTACTCTGTACACTTCCAGCAGAACCAGAATAAATAATATATTTTTCTCCAAAAGGAGCAGCTGTTGGATCAGTCGTTTTGCTATTATCTGTTAAAGATAATGAATTACCAACACCAGCCGTAGTTGAACCAGATAATGTAATAGTCCATGTTCCCGGATTCAACCTATCTTTCATTTGAAGTCGTTCTGCAGCTATCATATAAGCATCAGATGCTGTAGCACTATTAATTATCCAACCAATTTGATCTCTTAATTTCGTTCTATCATTTTCAGTAAAATTATAAAATTGTTTATAAACTGCTTGAGTTGTACCTTCTACAGTTGTAGATTGTTCTGAACTTCCACTACCTGCTATATGTCCATAGGTACACGAAAAATGATCTTTTGAATTAAATTGTATATTATAATAATAATTTTTTTGAGCTGTAGTTAAAGATGAAGTTGTATAATTTGAACCGGCCTTTACACCAGCCCCGCCATCAAAAAAACCATCTGTTACTACAACATTAGTTGAAACAACATCTTCATTAAAATTAAAAGGTTTCATATCTTTTTATTCCTTAACTAGTAGTAGCAGATAACGATGCATCACTATTTTGTTTAACAGTAACAGAAACAGTAGCTGGAGCAGCTCCACCGGCTTCCAATTCAACATTTATAGTTCTAGTAATATCTCTAGTTATTTCAGAGGTTGTTGCATTCAATGATAAAGCTGTACCCACATAACTTCTTTTATCAACATCAGCAGCAGTAAAACCATTACCAACATCTAGTGAAGGAACTTCTACCGTCAATCCTCTCATATCTAAAACAGTAAACCTAAAAGTTTTACCTTCTACTTGTTCACCAGCACTAAAAACTAATGGACTAATAGTAATTGCTTGACTATTTCCACTACCAGCTCTTTGTATTGTTTGTGGACTCACCACACTAATCCAAGCAAAATTTTGTATTCCCCTTTGGCCTGTCCCATAAAGTTTTGATCTCATAAACACATCATCATCTGGAACTGCTTCCAACATGGGAAGTGAAGTTATAGCACTACCATACGAATCTGAGCCTGACGGATGGTTTGAATTATATAAAGTATAATCAACCCCCGTATCACCAAATGCATATTGAGTAATTCCAAGAGGTTGTCCCTGTCTTAATTTGTCTCTACCTAACTTAGTTAAAATGGCATCTACAATAACTGTATCACTGTCCAATATTCCCATATCAAATATCCTTATTTAGTAATAAATATATCCAAAAAAATTTTTCTTTATTTAATATCCCTTATCACTTTTAATCTCCTCTTCGTATCTGAACCACCAACTTGGATAGTATACGCAGAACTTGAAGGTTGTGTATCTAATCCCAATGGATCCTTTGTAGATGGACTACCATTATGTTGAGTTCCTTTGTAAATTAAATTATTCAAAACATCTTTACTTGTTCTCGCATGAATATAATGATTTGATGGATAAAATATCTCACCATTTGAAGAACTAAAAAATCTTGTCCTACCAACCATCCTCCCATCTTTAGGTGCATTTCCTGTAATTCCAGCACCAACTCCAAAATAAGATGCATAAGTATATCCACTATTCTGATCAACAAGATGTCTATTTTGAAATAATCTATAATTATCATGAATACTGGCAGAACCCATGAAAACTTCTGTATCGCCTATAGTTTTAAAAGTATACCTTGTTTCGTATTTATAAGTATTATAATCTCCGTGTACTCCTTGTTTTGATGATTTAAAAAATCTATTATTACTCGCAGTTCCATAATTTTTTGCAATATCATTTTTCCAACCCAAGAAAACACGAGTCATATCATTACCACCACCAACTTTTGGTACAACTTTATAAACTGGTTGTCTTGCCGAATTGGATGTATCTACCATAGATACTGCCGTACCACCACGTATATTTTGATATAAACCACTTGTTGTAACTCTATTATCCAATATAATTGCAGTAGAAGTTTTATATTTTTCATTAGCCGTTGAAGAAACACTTGGTTCATCCCACTTATCTGCATCTATAGTAGCAGTTTTATAATTTTGATTTGCAAATGACGTAATACTTGGTTCATCCCACTTATCTGCATCTATAGTAGCAGTCGCATAATTTGGATTTAATTTTGTCTGTACTTTTGCTCTTTTCATTTTTGATCTAAACAATATATCATTCTTAACATCATAAGAAAAATCAAATTTTGTTTTAGCAGGAGTTAATGTTTCTAAATTTTCCATTACCGCATTATTAAGTAGATTTTCAACAGCACGTTGATTATCTACAATATTAACAGAAATATTTGAATCTTGTATTATACTTTTTCTCAACTTTAATAAATCTTGATACGTCTCTGTTAAATCTTCATCCGGATCTCCTATAAAATCATCTATTTTAAAATCAGGTAACATATTCATAATAAGAGAATCAATAACATTCACATAAGATATCTCTCTACCATATCTATTTGAAGCAACTCTTTCTACTTTACCAACAGAATCCTCAGGCTCAGAAACTATATCTACATCCGGATTTAATTGTCCTACCGATGTCAACTTTGGTGTTAAATTAGTTTGATTATCATTTGGTACTGAATCAGTTCCTTTTACAGTTAATTTATAAAAAGTTTGTTCAGTAAGAACAGCTCTTGGATTAAAATTATTACTAATAGATTGTGATGATATATTAAAAGTATAATCTTTAATATTATTTGAATTAGCATCATAAATTTTTAATGATCCTGAATTAGGTGATGTATTCCAATTAGCAATTCCTTCATCCAATTTATATCTATAAATTAAATCAGCAACCGATGATGAAATCTTATTACCTACAATACTTTGATAATTAATAACATGTTGTTTAAATTTAGACATACTAACATAACTGTCCCAAGCCCTTACTTCAGCAATCGAGCCAGTTAATGTTTCTCCAACAAATAAATTTTTACTTGTCATAGCAGACGATGTTATAAAATTTTGATTAGTAAAAGAACCAGTACTATTTAATTTTCCAGCAGTCGAATCATGTGAAGACATACTAATAAAATTAACATCTTTGATTTTATCATCATCTTTACGAGCTACAAACATATGATAAGATTGAGAAAAATCACAATCCCCAAGTGCATTACTTGCAGTAACAATATTTCTTTGTACCATTACATTAAAAATATTACCACCCATTATATTATCAATATAAGCAGTTGACATAGAAATATGATTTGTACCAATAGCACTTGATACATTCTTTTTATAATTTAATCTAAATTCAATCTTCCCTTTTGTATTTGACGAACCAGATGGGATTACTCTCAAATCCCAATAATCATTAGAACCACTTGACCTTAATAATGTTTGATTATTAGTTGATTTATTTGTATTAAATAAAAATTCTATTCCATTTGGCTTAGCATCATTTGTCCACCAATCAATTGCCATAGAACTAGACCCATTAAAATTTGTCAACCAAAAAGGAGATATTTCTTTTACATATGAAACATTACCTTTTATATTTTTCATTCCTTCTAAAAAGTTAGCAGAGTCATTTGTTATTATAGTTGGATTGTGATCTGCAACAGAACCACCATACTCTCTCATTCTAAAAGAATTTGCATCAAACCCATATAAATTCAATAATGAACTTATTGCCTGAGTTGTTCCTTTTGCTTTATAAACATAAATTAAATTATTTAATATTTTTTTCCAAGTAGCATTTATTGCTTCCTGAATGCCGGCACCTTCACCCAAATTACTTGAAATATAATCATTTAATGAACTACCGGAATATGGACTTAACACCTTCCAACCTAAAGAATCTCCTAAGATTGGTAATAAATTATCCGGCATAGAACTTGGATTCTTATACCCTAACTTATAAAAATTATGATAATTATCAATATAATTTCTCAATAGGTCAAACTGTTCACCTAACATATTAACAAATTTTCTCAATACTTCATGATCAGCATCAGTTCGTAAAAAAAATGGTAAATTATTTACAAACGAATGTATATTATCATTATCATAATTGGATGCTGATGTTATTAAACCATCATACCAAGTATTCCATTTACTAGAACCAGCATAACTACCAGACGGTGGTCTATAAATTGAAGAAAATGGATGAACATCTGTTGGATTATTATATGAAACATGTACATCAGTAAAAAATACATTACTAGAGTCTTGTTTGCCAACAACTACTGGAAATAAATCTCCTTGTGGCATTACAGAAGCAGTATTAGAAGTAAATGTTTGTCCTAAATTATCTTTATCCAAATAATTTGGAAATAAATATGGAGTATGCTGTCCAGATGAATCCTTTATTCCATAAGCATATCCATCACCAGCACTACCACTTATTGAAGCAGAAAGTACATTATTAGATCCAGATAAAACTTCAAATGTAACAGTACCTACACTATTTTTCCAAAATGAATGTAGTGACATATTAAATATATCACCGAGCATTTGGTCATCATTCAATGGTCTCCAATACTCTTGTTTTCCTTTAAAAATATATCTTTGATAATGAGATCCAGTAATAGTTGAATTTGATATTTGAGAGAAATCTAAAGAACTGCCACTACTATATGCTTCAAATGGTATTCTCCTATTTCTCCCATAATCATAATTTTTATACTTAGTATTTCCAAAACTTACATTAGCATCACCACCACTTATATGTAAATTAAATCCACTATTTGGTGAATCGGCACTACCAGTAAATCCCTTTGCAATAAATGATAGATATACATCATCATTCGTATTATAAAATGGTGGTTCTTCTACATTATAAATGTCTGTAAACAGATGTAAATAAGTTGAAGCACTTGATGATTTATGATATACAGTATCAAACCCTTCTGAGTTATTAATTTTTGTAAAATAATTGTTACCTGGTTTAACTACTTTATTTATAAAATTTACTCCAGCCAAATTTGATCCAAGACCTGGCGCAGATGCCGTAGAATAATTTTGATTATCATTATATAAAAAATATTCATATGCAGTAAACTCGTCCTTTACATTATTTATCTTATTAAATAAATCTTTACGACGTAGAATTGTATGTTTACTGCTACTAAAACTTAATGAAGATGACAACTCGTTATAAAGTCCTTCAAGTTTTACCGCTTTATCTTTAAAGTTTTTTAATTTTTGTTCTGCTGAACCAAAGAACGTATGATTTGAAAATTTTGAATAATCAATATTAAGATTTCTGTCCTTTTTCGCTCTTTGAAAATCTTTAATTACACTTAAACCCGACCCTGAAATTAAGTCATTATAATTTGTATAACTATCCGTACCTTCTACTGGGTCTGTTATATAACCTTCATCAATCTCCAATCCTTTACCTGATATAGCAAGTTTTTCTCTATCAATAAAAAATATATCTTCTTCTTGTGAACCTAACCACTTATTAGAAATATAAAAATCAGTTGATAATGTGGAAATATCTCCAGGTAATGATGTATTTAATTTTAAAATTAATGTGCTTACACCACCAGTTACAGTATCAAAAGCATAAGAATTTATTGGAATTAATCTACCCTGACCTAATTCTAGGAACGAATTAAAAGTATATGATGTACTACCACTTTCAATTAAAAAATCGTCAGCAATACTACTACTTACTTCGCCTTCACCTACCGGATGATGACTTAACCTTACTTCTTTTCTTGTAGGAGATATTTCCGATATATAAAAAGATTGTTCTTCATATCTTATAATAAAATCAAATCGTAAAGTATAATTACCTTCAGTAAAATTCTCAGTATCTAATAATTCATTTGGTCGTAAAAATAAATTTCCATCTTTTACATAATATTCTTCACCCACCTTTAAAATATAATCACCTAAAAAAGTACCAGCTTCACTAAAAACAGATAATTTTATTTTATACATATCATTCGTTAAATCAGAAGGTAATGTATAAGATGACCCTGAAATCATATTACGTGTATCGTTGCTATAATTTGTTATTATTTCCATTTAATTAAAATGCCTGTTCTTCTGACCAATCTTCAAGTAAAGGAGTTTGCATTATTCCATCTTTCCGAATAGGTTGATTTTTTTCTTTTTTAACCTCAAAATCTCCAATTAAAATTCCTTTATCTTTATTACCCACGGTATTTGGTATTGTTAAATATTCCATTTTTTGTGGATTAATTTCTATCATACAATTTTGTTTTAATTCGGAATCCCCATCATTTATAAATATGTCGGTAGTCTCACTATTGAATTTAACTATATCATCTTCTCCGTAAAAACTTCCTGAAAAATTTGGGAATTTATTTGAAATGACTTTATCTTTTTGATCATCGGTCATTAAAAAATCATAAATATCCGACGTTCCCTTAAATATTCTAATTGTACTTAAATCTACATGTCCGGGCGATTTTCCATACTCACCACTTGTAACTTTTTCAACACTATCTAAAATTGTTTTTCTTTGTAAAAAATCATCTTTAGTATAAACTGCATCTTTAGCAATTTTTCCCACCGACTTACTATATTTGGAATTTTCATCTAACCCACCTATAATTGCTTCTCGATCCTTTAATGGTAAAAAGTTAAAATCAGTTCCACCAAATATTTCAAAATCTTGAGTCAATAAAGTACCATCATTAATATTAATATTTTTTGTTACTAATATTGTTTCATTTAAAATAGATAAATCCTTTATGTATCTATAAACTATTATTTTTATACTTTTGGGTCCAGGAGTAGAATAAACATGACTAGATAAATTCAATTCACCATCAACCATTATTGGTTTTGAATAAATTAACTGAGATTGATTAAGTCGTTTCATATTAAAATCATTATATCCAGGATATTCTTCCATTTCATATAATTGAAAATACGATGTATTTAAAAAGGCATCATCACTTAATAAAATTTCTTCATCCCCCCACTGGACAACTTCATAATAATAAACACTTTCCTCTGGTGACCTTGAATCTTCAAGTATTTCCGTTAAGTTGGCCGAACCGGAATCAGTATGTATTGTATAAAATAAATCAATTAATTCCGAAGCATTTCCGGCGGTAACACTATTATCAAAAGATATTACACCAAAAAGATTTATTCCAACATTAACTTTAACTGGATAAGATGTATCAGTAAATTTATCTTTTTCTAATTTAAAATCATAATAAAGTAAATTATTTTCTTCTTCTGTAAAACAAGAAACTTGAAAATCAACTGGATCTATTTCTCTATTTGTTTCTATAAGTGGAAAATTACGAGTATAAGAAGGATGTCCCCAAGATTGTAATAAATCAAGATTCGGAGGGTCGTGAAGTAAGCCAGGAACGGTTCTCAACTTAAAAGCATAAATATCTTCTGATGGTTTCCTTTCTATCGTAAAACTTTCACCTGCACCTGCAGCCCACCCAGCGGGTGCATCTGGATCTGCCCACACAAGTTGTGCAGTCGCCTCAACTGGACGACCATCATATAATACACTATCCTCAACCTGAATTGATTCACCCAAAATATTTTCAGTAGGTATATCTAATGTAACTTTAAAATAATGAAAGACTTTTTCAGTAGTCGAACTATCATCGTGATAGAATACCTGATGTGACCTATTAAGAATTTCATCGAGTGATTCCTGAACATCATCTTCAAATTTTATTCTAATAGGAATTTGATGTTCATCCAAACTTTCATCAAAGTTATCATTTTGTAGTATAAATCCATCATTTTCACTAAGTATAGCTGACATAGACATATAATTATTTTCTAACCATTCTATTGTTGATTCTCGTTCATTCACGCTAGGAGATGAATATAGGTCTCCACTAACAAATGGTTGAGTATCCGGATTCCCCAGATCACTAATAGAATACATAGACTCAAATTTAACTTCTGTTATATCACCAGTTGGGTCATATGACCAGGGGTCATCTGATTCCCTTACTATTCGTTGATAAAAGAATTTCATTTGACCTTTACCTTCTAAAGTTATCCGTATCGGTCTACCTGCATACCCACTTTCTTCATCAAGTAAATCAGCAACACTAGATAAAGGTGAAAAAAAGGTTCTATTATTTTTTACAATAGAATTCCAATTGCCCAAAGAAAACTTTTCTAAATCAACATCAGTCCCAAGTCCAAGTTGATCTATTGTACCATCAGGATAAATACCAGGTTTTAATAACGATGGATATTCATTATATTTTGTATAACTCATTAGAATGCCTGCTCTCTGCTGTCTCTACTAATGACATCTGGATAAGCCATAGATGACTTTTCTATTCTTAAACTATCATTCAACTTAACTTCATAATCAATATTATATTGCATATCAAATATACCTGTAAGATCAATCAAATCATCAGTAACGGTTTGATTGAAATCTATATTCATAATTAATTTTTCATTATCTTCATTTACATTTGTTATTGGTGCTAATGATGCACTTCCATATGAAGTTTCAACATTGACATCCTTTTCAAAACTTCCAAATATATCTATTCTTGGCAACACAGGATAATACCCATTATCCCATTTTTGAGTTACATCTTCATTTATAATTATTTCTTTGTATGGAGTTCTCGGTACTTTAGAACCTTTCGTAGGATCAGGATTATCTCTAACTGAAATACCAACCAAATCTTGAAAAGTATTATCTTTTGGTACTATATTTTTCCAATAAAAATTATTTCCTGGATTATCACTATCATCATTTTTAAATCCTAAATGTTTCTCCATCGATCTAACACCCTTATACATTTTTGTTGACGCCATATCTATATCAACTAACGATGTATTTTTAAATGAATCAAAAAATCTTTTGTCTATAAACCCATTGTGTATTATATCATTATTCTCATCAACAATTGAGCCAGAATATGCATTTATCATATCCCTATAATCATCTAACATGTTTTGTGAATCAAACTTACTTAATGTATCTAATAAATGTATCTTATCAATTTCATTAAAATCATCAATAACCGATGATTCTCTTGGTTCTTTATTAATTGGATCATACCCAGCCAAATTATAAAGTGTCTTTCCAAAAGAAGAGTTTTCAGATATTCCGCCTATCATAGCAAAATTATTAAAACTATACATTCCATTTTCATAATTATTTGATGGATTTAACAATAAATTTGATTCAAATTTTTCCCACCATGATACATATTTATTTTTATTATCCCAAACAAATATTACACCACTTATAGTATAGAAACCTGGTTTTTCATATACGTGTTCAAATAGTGATAACTCTTCCACTAACTTTGGTTCTGACATGAATTCTTTTTCACTACCATCACCCCAATCCAAACTTGTTAAATACAATCCACTACCTGGCTCATCAGGCCAATATAATGCAAATTGTTTTAATACTTCATTATTTTCCCATCTATTACCAAATAAATTTATATTACCTTCACTTGTTCTTCCAGACGACCTCAATCCAAATTTCAATTTTACTTTACCTTCCGTCGCCGACTCGTACTTATCACTTTCAAGTTTTTTATCATAATATTCATTTACTGGAACTACTTCACGAGTAGTTAAATTTCTAACATACGGTAATGTTTCAACTGAAAAATAATTGTCAGCTTTCGTTGAAACAGTAGGTCCATCTGGTGTATCCATCAGCCTACCAAATGCAGTTCTAACTTCCCCATCAAAATTCTTTGGGTTTATTTGTGAATCTTGTGTTGTTCTATCAAATGTTATATTTTCCCAAAAATCTCTATTATTTAATGTATAAGTCCCAAGTGGAAAACGACCATCTCGTTCTTCAAAAATAGCCGATGAACCATTGGAAGCTGGACTATCTGGATTCAATACTGTTAAATCTCTACCTTGTTTTGGTTCAAATACTAGTCGCAACGGAGCGGAACTAGCATAATTATCTGTATAAGGTCCAACAGATTGATTATAAACAAAAGCTTCTAATGCTAATGTTTGTTGAAGTACTGCCTCTAAATTAATATTTGTTAACAGATTAACTTTTATTTCAGGTACATCAACTGAACCTTCTACGATAAACTCCACGTCTCCCGCCCATTCTACAAACTCATAACCGTAAGAAACAATTGCCTCAACATCAGTAATTCCCGTTGGGAGTGGATCACTTGATCCCCCAATTACACTATTATTATCACTTGGAGTTTCACCAGTATCAGAATCAATTATGGTGTAATTAGTAGTTAAATAAAATGGACCACCCGCATTAACTCTTAAATCAAAGGATGTATCAACATCTAACATATTAAAAGTTATAGGATTGGATGTACCATCAAAACCAGTGTTCTGTTCAATAATATAAGAATCTCCACCGTACCATTCTACAAATTGATATCCTTCATTTAACTCAACACTTAAATTAACTGGTTCATTATGCACATAAGGAAGTGATTGGCCAAACTCAAAATCAATATTATTTTGCCCATAAACAAGTCCACCAAATCTTTCTTCTATTATGGCAAGTTGTTCCGCAGTAGTACCGCTTGGTATATTAGCAATGTCTAATTCCCCAACGGTAAATTGAAATTCATTCTCCCCCGCGCCGTCATCATCCCCGGTTGCTGGTTCGTAATTAGCCCTCATTCTAAGTATGCTGCCGACATAATCTTCTGGTATAGTAAACGTCTGACTAGGTAAAGTATTATCACCAAATAATTCTTGATTATTTTGCCAAAACTGACCATCCCAATGAGAAAAAGTATAATTCTGAACATCAGTTGAAGCATAAATAGTTATTGTATCACCCGTCACAAAAGTACCCCCACCGGTAAGTGTAACATCAATTGTAGAAGGTACTGAAGATAACACCACTTCAACATCATGTGGATCTACTGCTGTTGAAGAAAAATGAGCAGTAATATTTAAACCAGGATCAGAATCAAATGGCGAACCCATATATGGATAAGCAAACTGAATTTCGGGATTATTATCATCTCCCTGAAATAACATAAGCGGCTGTGGTGATAACGCTCCTGTGGGTTGCCAAACTAAATCGGACCAATGAGTAAATACATAACCAGATGCTGGCGTTGCTGTAAGATTAACAAGATCTACTCCAAAAGTAGGAGTTATATTCCCCCCACCTCCCACTTCTCCACCACCAACTGGGTTTATTGTTATGGCAACTTCACCCATTTTTCTACCCCTGTTCTAATGGAATATCAAACTTATCAACTTTATATCCACGAGCTCTTAATAATTCACTACGACTTATTGCTTCCACTTTACATTTTGCACCCAGTCCACTATTCGAAACAAAAAATGGTGTACCTTCATCATCTCCTATTTGAAATGTAATATCACTATTATCAGGTATAGTTGGATTAAATATATCAGCAAAATCAGTAGAACCTGGCGTCGAAGATAACCTTATCAACCATTGACTTTGATTTTGATTTTGAATTCGATTAATAGATGATATACCAGCTATATAATTAGTACCACCATATGTAATTTTTATTGCGCGGCCGATATACCGCTGTCTCGCTATTCCCTGAGACATTGATATGTCTTGCCAATGAGGTACTGTAATAGTAGATGTAAATGTTACTTGAAAGAAACTTACTGGTGCAGTGTAAATTGCATCACCTGTAGGTGGTGATGGTGCAACATCCAAATGATTCAACCAAAAATCTCTGTTGGTTAACATATTAGCATAACTTGAATCCGTAATTGAATCCCCTTCATTAATTGATGGATCATAAGTTGCACAGATAAAATACCATTCACTTAAATCATCAGTTGGTATTTGCAAATAATTATATTTGAAATGTGGATATTTTGGATACGGCAAACTGAAATGAGTATTCACTCTTGATTGATCTTGAATTCCAAAGTGACTATCATATAATTTATTATTTATATGATCCCAAACAACCAGCCTAACAAATCTTTCATAATCATCATTATCATTTTGTTCTGTAAAAGTTTCTAACCTAAATCCATATCTATCAAATGTAGGTGCATCTTCTCCTTTATATGGATTTCCAAAACTAAATAAAGTTCCCCCACCGGTCTTTCCTACAAATCTAACCCATTGAGTTATTGTAAATCCATCAGTAAGAAATGAATCACTTTTTTGAAATTCCAACTCTCCACCACTCATATCACGAATGATAATTGCTTGATTTGGTTTTCTTATTTTTAAGAATCCTTCTGATTTATTTTCATACTCAGGTCTTTCATCTTGAATTTCAGTAACAACATTATCAACATCACCGAGATATTGATTCAATCTATTTCTCATTGACTCAAGAGTTTTATCTTGATTCTGTGAACTTTGAGTAGCATCTTCATCAGTTCTTGTTATATACGCAGATGGATCATTTGGTGCGGTGCTTATCCTTGAAACATCTGTAATAAGTTTTTCACCAACCCCATCAAAATCAACGTCATCAAATACAGGAGCTCCACCTATCAAATCATTAAAATCACTAAAAAATTCATTTATATCATCTTGACGAGTTCTTTGATTTGGTAACAATTCAAATATACTCGTATCCAATACTTCTCTTGCTTTCTCTGGCTTAACTCTTTTTCCAGAAAGATTTGGAGTTGTTAGTTGAGATAAATTAAAAACATTCGTCCATTCAACATCGGGTTTAGGTTCATATAAAGCATCGGTAGCACCACTATCTACATAAAATGTATTATATGATGCAAAAGGTATTTTCATATTATCATTTTTATATCGCAACTCATATGTTGTTGATTCATAATAATATAAAGGATCATTATTATCATTTGTCTCGTCTGATGCAGTCCTATCACCAATAGTCGGTCCAACTATCGTTAACTCGTCATCTAAAAGATGATCAATATCTTGTGGCCCAGCCCCTGCTCCTCCAAATGATAAACTACTACTTATATCAGTTATAATTAAACTTAAAGTACCTTCATTAAAATCTTTTATATTCTCAGGTGTGTTTCTATCCTTCTTATAAAATACCAACTTTTCATCTTCACTTCTACCAGTAGTTATAAACCCATCTCTAATAGTTGTTTGTAAAGATTTTAAGTCTCCAATATCACTTGGTATTTCAGATAACGATGAGAAAAATGATTGATATATTTTATCAGCGAATGCCTCTCTAATTGTATTTTTATCAAAAGTAAAAGTGGTAACACCTACTGATACATCTGGGTCATATACTATTTTTGGAACAGTTATTCTTTCCGTATCAATACTTCCAGCAATAAAAGTTCCTTGATATGCAGTTCCAGTGACCCATTGTTGATCCGGATACTGAATGTAAGTATAATTGATCCTCCATTGACCAAACCCACCCAATATACTATCAGGAACAATTATTTTTCTTGTCACTACATTATTAACATTCTGGTCAACATATTGATATGGAACATTAATTTCACCTTCAAGTTGGTCAATTGTAATATTAAAATTATCGTAATCACTTGGGTCAATAGAACTAGCAAAATTAATAGGAGTTGGATAACCATCATTTTGAATTTCTAAATTAACATCAAAAATTGATTCAGAAACATGAGTTTCGCTATTATGTGTACGATAAAAAGCCATTATGACAAACTCACATTTAATGGTAAATTAACTGGAGGTAAATCACCTGTTGGTAAATTCAATTCATTTAAATAAGGTTCAATAAAAGAAATGGTTTCATAATTCATTTCACTTGCATTCAAAAGTACATCGTATAGTTGTTGCATATAAGGTGAATACGAAACTCTTGGTGCAACCCAAGTCAAAAATATCAAAGCACTTGGACCATTAAGTTTGAATGGTTCTCCTTCACTATGTAAATATTTTAATAATCTCCAAAATACCGGTGGTTTCAATATATCTATATTCACAAACTTATTTGATTCAAACCCTTCCCATCTACTATCTATAGCAACTTGATTTAAATTTGTTGCTATTTTTGCATTTGTAATATCAAACTGGGATAATATATTTTCTATACTACCCACCAATCTACTAATTATTTGTAATTTTACATTTGGAATCTCACTTGTTTTAGGTACTAAATTCCAACTATATAAAAATTTATCTTGTTGTATTTCTTGTAATTCTGGTTGATAAAACTCTACGAGATGACCCTGATTAATAAAATTAACTGCACCAAATAATTTATCTGCTGTTGGAAACCAAAAATCAATATCAGCATTTTGAAATTGAAGAGCATCACCCGATTGGACCACTCTCCGAAGATATCCACCACCTATAGCTCCATTATAGTTATTTATTAAATTAGAAAAAACAGTCAAAAAATTAGTTATATTTGGAACTCTTTCAACTAACCAAGTATATGGTTTTGTAACTATAAATTCCGCAAACTCATTTGACGGAGCAGTTGTAAGTGCTGGAAATTCTGCTAATCCTTCACCCAATCCATAATAATCAACTGTCATATCGTCTTCTTTTAGGATTTCAGGTAGTTGTCGAACAATTACTTTTTCCGGTACTATTTCATGATCCTCCCCCAAATCACCTGAACCGGCCATAATAGTTCCATCTTGATGAATATGAAATTTACCTACATATTCTTTACCTGTGATTTGAAACATCATTTCTCCAGGTAAAGCATTCAAATTAACTTGTACTATTGGATTTAATGGTTGTTCCTGTTGATGTCCTTCTTCAGTAAATAATGGTGGTGTAGAACCAAATTGAGCATTAGCATCAGTATCCTTATCACCTTTGGTTTTGCTACCTTTATCATGATATGGCATAATTATACCCTCAATATAAATTCAAAATCGTCGTCGTATATTATCCTTTGATCATCATTGTGATTTACTTGTATTAATATTTTATAAGCACGATTTGGTTCAAAACCATTTAAATCTTGTACAAAGTACGGAGATGTAGAATCACAACTCATAGAAGTATAAGCACTAAACGGAACAACTGATTCATTAGTTGCCATATCAATAATTGAATAAGATGCAGAACCTTCTGCAAAATAACTTCCACTTACAGTCTGTACTGATGTTGTAAAACTCTTATTGATATATCTTTTTCTAGCCCCAAATCTAAATTTAACTTGTTCCGTTTCTTTATACGCTTCTCTGAAATGTATTGGATAAACATAATTCTCTACCGTACCAGATAAATCTAATGCAGTTAAACTACCTGTATTTGAACCTGTTGCTGGTAGATGGTCGTCCCATTTTAATTCAATTTTTGGTGAATATATTGTATTGGTTTGTCTTGAAAAGAATTTTAAATCTTCGAAACTACCAGTTGATGTCTCTCTACTACCAGATAATCTTAATAGTAATCCATAATTATTATTTGTACCACCAAACCATTTCTTTGCAATAGAAGTTATATCCATATTAATATCTGGCGATTCGGCTGAAAAAGATTGTGTTACTTCATCCGATGCTATATAACTTCCACCAACAGTTGCCCACGCCACTTCGGCACCACCTGCTGGATATTGTCTATTTTTCCAACTAACCCCGTCTGTAGTTTTTGGATTATCCGACTCTTTACCAACACCCTCATCCCACGACTCACTAACTGGATAAGCGGCAATTTTATAAGTTTCACTTAATCCACTTGTTCCTTTAGTTTCCCAAAGTCTTAAATTGGTTTTATAAGATGGGTCTTTAGTGTATACATTAGATGAACTTATAAAATTTTCTATTTCGTCAGCATCAAATTTAATCAATAAACGAGTTGGATAATGAAAATCTCTATTCCAAAATACTTTCTTTAACTCAAGTACTTCATCCTGTCCAGTATTCTTATCTAACCAATCTTCACCAGTAATTTGATTTGAACCACTACTGATAAAAGCATCTTTGGTTGCGAAGAAAAATCTATGCATTAGATTACCCTCCCGTAAATATCCTTATCTGGATTTCTAAGTTCAAATACAGCAGGTGTTGCTGATGGTCTAACTACATCATCTACGGTTGCATTACCCATCTCATAAGCAAAACCATATCCTGATTCTCCGTTTGAAACAAGCGTTCCATCTCCTTGATAATAAGATAAAGTTCTAACAGTACCACCGGATGGATAATCTAATATCCCAGAAGAATTTTGAAATAATTTTAATGTTTTAATTCCAATGATTCCATCAAGACTTAAAATATTATATCTTAAATCACTTAAATTAATTGCCTGTTTAAATTGCATCTTTCCAACTTTAAAAAAATCTTTTATCACATCAATAGTTTCCAATTTAACATCTGCCGAATTAAATCGTCTATCATAATTAACTTCAAAATTAACTCCAAAATTTATATGATAACCAGAAAATGTAATATCATTCAATTCAAATCCAAAATCCAAAGCATCATTTATCATTCTAAATTGTTCTAAATAATATCTTAAATTATTCAATATTAACAAAGGAGTTTGTACTAATTGTCTATTTTGATTATAAGATAAAGTGTATATTTTTAACCCACTTATATCATTCAATCTATGAACATAACACTTGGCAATATTACCAAACTTAGCTGGTAAATTAAGAATTCTTGCTTGATAATCTTCACGAGTAACACATCTTAATTGAGAAGCAAAATGTGTTTTTGCATTTTCCCTAATCTCATCAACAGTTTGCCCATCAGTTCCACCACTTGCTGGTTCTGGATTAGTTACAGTTATAGTCACACCCGCAGGTGCATTCTGCACATCCGTTATTTCGCCAGCTTGTGCATTAGCATTTGGTCCACCACCAACTCTATAAGTCACAGTCATTATAGTGTTTGCAGGAGTCTCTCCTAAATTTAATGAATTGTTTGTAGTTAAATTATTAATACTAGCATTTATTACTGAACTCGGTACACCAGATAAATTTATACCTTGTTGTTCGACCATAGAAAAAATACTAGCACCAGAAGAACCTGATATATTTAATCTATACAAACCATTTCCAAATTGTAACTTTGTATTATTAGTATCCGGATCGACTTTCTTAACAAATTTCTTATTAGTTTTAATATACTCTATAGTATATGGTATATCAATAGAAGCAGAAAGACCGCCTACTGGATCTTGATTATCAGCACGGCCTCTTCCATCATTTGAATAATGAGTTTCTTTAAGTATTCTATCCTGTGTCAAATAATCTACTTCATACCATTTGTTATCTGAACTATCTTTTACATTTAATATTTCAACCACATTGGTTACACCCAAGTCCAATTCTAAAAATTTCGTTGGACTTGATATAGTAAAAGATTTTGTTTTTGTTTCACCGGAAACTGCTTGGACATATCTCGTTAAAGTATAACCAATAGCTTCGCCATTTGCATTAAAAGAAGTCGGTGCGCCAACTGCAGGTACATCCGGTGAGCCGGAAATTGTAAAATCCACCTCACCCAACGTCTCAAATATTAATTCAGTATTAACATTTGATTTAACTTGTAATCCAACATCAATTGGTGATTGTAAATTAATAGGTAAACTACCATAATCTGGCTCATAATTACTATCAGCATTAATATTAGTAGTGACCTTCAATTTAACTAAAGATGGAGTTGATGGTGTGGTTTTATATCCCATAAACTCTGCAAGCCGTCTAACATTTCTCTTCTCTGTAGCAGTAGCTAAAACATTTTCTTTATAATTGTAATCTATATAATAAGACAAAACATCACCAACATAACTTGCCAATTCAATCAACATCATACCAGGAGATGTTTCATTAAAATCTTTATAAGTATCTGGAAAATAAGCCTTAGTATATTCAATCAAGTCTGACTTAATCGTAGAAAAATCTTTACTTGTGTAGTTGATATTCGATGGTTTATATTTTTGTTTTTCTGAATATGGCATTTTTTTACTCCAACACAACCCCAACTGTTTCTAAAGAATTAGGTGCTTTCTTAATATTAAATACTATGTTAATGTTAATTTTATTCCTATCTTCTGTGATTGAATCAGAACTTATTTCTATATCTCTCAACTCAACAAATGGAAGCCAAGTTTCAAATGTATCCACAATATCATTTTCAATTTGAATCCTAACATCTTCTGTAATTTGTTCAAATACAAATCGTTTTAAATTCATCCCCAGAAATGGTTGAAACAATCTTTCACTTCTTTCAGTCTTTAATAAAAGCTTTATATTATTTTTAATTGCATCAACAGTAGTCTTACTTGTTTTAAAATATCCATCACCATCTGGTACACGACCAAATGGAAAATCAATCCCAACACTTACTCTAGTGTCTTTATCTTCAACAAATTGATTTGTTCTTCTATCTAGTATTGGCATCTCTTACCTATTATATTCCAGCCGGAAAATCAGTTGTCTCGGATGCATGAATTGAACCTACTTTAACTTTAGTTGTATATGTATTTATTGGCTCTAACGGCATTCCCGTCATACCCTTTCCTGTTCTACTTAAACTCGCCATACCTGGACCAGCACCGGTCATCACTGGTGCATTCATTTCCACAATCACCCAATCTTGTCTTTTCATATATTCTGTAATCGCTTTAGCTAAACCACTAGCAAGCTTATCAACTTTCTTTTGACCTTCCGATGAATTGTTTACATACTCTTCACCTAAGTTTTCAACTAAGACATCATATAAATCCGATTTAAGCCCCATTTTTAAACTTCGCCTTTTCGTCTACTTTTTTCATTACTTCAGAATAATTTTTCGTAAATGCATTTGCCAAATGTTCTGGTAATTGTTCTGTATTATCTTGCACGGATTGAACTTCAGCTTCACCTTTACCATCAACAGATTTCCAATCATCAGATTGTGCAGTTTCTTTAAGTAACTCATGTAGCATTTTATTGTGTGTTTTAGGTACGGAAACTTTTTGTGTAACACTGGTAACGTTAGTATCGGAACTGACAGGTTTTTTTATCACGTTTTTAAGACTTCTATCTTGTCTCGTATGTGTACTAGCTTTATTCATATTACTAGAATTACTCTTAACTACTATTTCATTTAACTCTTTACGAAGTCGAGAAAAACTATAATCTAACTCTTCTCTTACTACTTCTCTAATTAACTTTTTAAATGCTGATAACTTCATTATTTTACCCCTGTTGTTTTGCTTTTAGCCGACCCCCAGGTTCACCTGGATTTGGTTCTATAAAATGATGACGACTATAAAATCTTGGACCACCAATTGATCTATCAGATAATGGTACACCTTTTTCTGTATCATATTGTGGTTTATATTCATTGCTTAATTCTTTCATTACTTCATTTATCCTTGTAGTCAATGATATACCCTTAGCATCCACCAGTGGTATTGGTACACCTTGAACAAGAGCATGTGCATCTTGTAAAATACTTGTAATTACTGCTAAAAATTCTCCTAATTTATCACCTAATACCATAGGTTGAGTCCGTTGTTTAGCACTCTTACCTATATAAATATTCTTTGACTCTAATACTGTGAATCCTTTATTTGTTAATGTAAAGTTTTTTCCAGCACCAAAGTTTATGTTACGAAATGCTGAAACGGTTATATCATTTTCTTTTGCATCAAAGGTTATCTTATCAGAAAAAATTATCATTTGATCTTTTTTAATTTCAGGTACAGTTGATAAACCATAATTATAATCAAATTCATTTTCCTTATCTATATTATCATTACCATATCCTATTTTGAATCCTTTATAACCAGTTTCACTTTCCATCTCATTTATAATTTTACTATCAGATGATAATAAATAATCTTCAGAGTTTTCAAATGGTCCAGTAGGGAAATGTTCTTTAATAGAACCATCAGAAAACATAGATATGTTAGACCCATCATTTCTGTTTTCAACAAATCCATTTCTATTATTTGATATGGTTATCAATGGATAAATCCCTTTAGATCCTATTCGTATGGAATTTGAATGTCTACCTTCTAATACTAAATCAGTAAATTTTGATACAAGGTCGGGTTCTGAATTTCTATCTACTGATCTTTCTACGCCAGGAAGACCTTCCTGTGGAAAATCCAATGGTGATTGATATTTTTCTAATTTAGATACAATCTTTTTTGGAAATAATTTACCATAACCACGAGAGTCATCACTCGCCTTTATTGCTTTTCTAAAGGTATGATCTGGAGTATAATTGGGATTATTAGATACATTTATTGGGCCCAAGTAAAAAATCTTACCTTCAATATTTGTATAAATTACAGCATCACCTCTTGTTATAGAATCATTTATTCCTCTCAACAATGGCTGAGCTAATATTGATTTTTTTATAGATGGTAACAAACCACGTGTAGGAGAAAGTAAAATTAATTGACTTGAATCTGGCGGTTTTAAATCTAAATTACCAATATAATTTGAAACATCAACAGCTGATGAAAAAACTCTTTCTACGTGACCCAGCTTAAATTCAAAATCAGGATTAATAGTTGAATCTACTGTTTGACCAAATCTATTTATAACAGATGATATTGGATGTCTATATTTATTCGACATTAACTCTCTATCCTTTTTCTAATCTTATCCATTTGCATTCCATCCGATTTATCTTGAAGTGAAGCTGCTGCTTCTTCTAAAGAATCCATCAGTTCTTGTTTTTCATCATCAGATAATAATGATGTATCTTCAGTTAAATCAAATTGTTTATTCATTATACGCTGAATAACAGTTGCTAATTTTAAAAGATTATCATCATTCTTTACTGCAACATCAAATAGTTCTTTTAGAACTGGACCTACAATAGCGATATCTTCTATTCCCTGAATGTAACCATGTACCTCTTGGATTAAAAGATCAATCTGAGTCTTTTTTAATTTAGAATTCTCGTATATCTCTTGAGATAAATCCGAGAATTTTTTATCACCGAATATGTTAAAATCTTTTTCCATAACATTCTAATAATAAATATAGAATGTGTGGAAAGTTATATAGAACCTGTTTCGTTTAAGTTATTAAGGTGGCCACGCGATAATACTTCTTCATGAATCTTGGGATATATTTTACGAAATACATTAGATACTTGAGTTATTTTAGATGTTTTAACATCAGTCATTTCACGTATCATAATATAAATTGCTTTTTTATTAAAGTTATCAATAGAATCTCTATTCTTACATAAATACAATATTGATTCAGCAATTTTTCTATCATTTTCTTTTGGAAATAAAAATTCTAATTTCTTGTCAAAATATTCTAAAGTCTTATTAAATATATCATTTGTCACAGAATATTCTATTACATCATCAGTCTTTCCTTTATCATACAAAGAATTTATATCATCGTGAGTTTTTAATTTTTTGTAATTAGCATTATTATTAAGAATTAAATAATTTTTAGCAACTACAGAAAAATAACTAAATGCTTTACTACCTTTGGTTTCATCAAACTTATGCATATTCATTACTAAATTAGATACTACTTCGTGTTGTAAATCTATAAACCCATAATCAAAATATGAAAACTTATATGTATTAATTATATTCTCTGCTAATTTCATAAAAGCAGGATGTATCTCTTCTGTATAAATTTTATGTCTAAATTGAATATCGTCTGAACGATTATATTCTACAATGGCATCATGTACTGGAGTACCAAAATATATTTTACTTTTCTTTTTTCTCTTGCGTTTCATTGTCAACCTCTTCTGTTTCAAATAACTCTTCCAATTGATTACCAAGTTGTTTTAATTCATCAAAGAAAAAACCAACTTCATCATCGGCTTCAAAGTGTCCCTTATCATCTATCAATTTAAGTTGACGGTTTATAGTTTCAATAGTATTATTTATATTTAGTATTATGTTTTCATATATAGTAATTCGTTTTAATGCATAAAAAGTCATTACACCAAATGATAATGCAATAACTCCAAGTAAAATGGTTATTATTAAGTGTAACAATTAATAAGCTTTTTCTATTTCTTCTATCTTATCTAGAACTATTTCAATTACATTTAAGACATATTCAAAATCTTTTTCGTCTTCTGCTTGTATTAATAAATCTTTTATTTCTTCTAAAAATATTAATATATCATCTTCCATTAAGATTCTCCAATAATTTCATTCATTAATTGATGAATTTCATTATCGTCAAATTCAAAAATTTGTGTATCTAATTCTTTTAAAAATAAAGCTTTCATTTTTGAATATTGTTTCATTTTATTAGCAAGTAATTTTTCATCATCATCTGAAATAATATCTAATATATCATTTACACATTCATTTAATTCTAATAATCTGTCCCTAAGAACAGACATAAACTCTTTATTTCTTTTAGTTTCATTTTCAAGACTGTCTAATCTATCTAAGATGATAGTGATTGTATTAACGATCTCATTTTCTGTAATTGCCATATATTCATAAGTAGTTTCTTCGTTAAAAAAAATCAATTATTGTTATGTTTAATTATTATTGTTCTTCTTCGTGCCAGGGGTATAAACTATTTAATTGTGATTTGGAAATTTTACCAACTATAGTTTGTTTTTTATCTTTAGTATCATATCCTAAATGTTTAATTATATGATATACTTCTTCATCATCAGTTAATGAATGAGGTATATCACCATATCTTTCATAATGACCATCTGGTCCTGTATAATAATCTGCCGCATCTGCTTCACTTCCCATCTCCACTTTCAATTCACAACCCAAATGATTAGTATCTGAACCAATGTAATCATAATCTACATCAAAAGTATTTTCACCACAAATAGAACATACCCATTTTTCTCGTTCACGTGCTATTTGTTTATCCACTTCACTATCTTTAAGATATGTACCATTGGACTTTAAAGTCGCAGCTACCGTAGTAGCAATAAGTTCACGTGCACTATTAGAAGATAAAGTTATTTGTCCCGTAGACATATCATCTAATACATCTTTAATTAACTGTTTCATTTAACGCCTCTTTCTTACATTGTTTCCAATTATTAATAGCAATTGTTTCTGCTATCATTTCATATGGATTATTTTCATCTTCATATCCCATATTAATATATCTAGTATACCAAGATGGTCTTTGTAAATAATGAACATATTCATGGATAATTGTTTCAATTAAATCATCAATATTTTTTATTTCATTGACATATATTGTTATTGTATTCTCATCAATATTATATTCACCCATCATTTTTAAATCATCATTTTCAAAATCCAACCACGGGTCATGTTCATGATATTTACTTAATCCGAATTCATTTACACACCAATCAATTACTTTCTTACCAATGTGCTCAAACTTATTCATTATTGATATATATCCATCCCAGCATCACTAAGAGTTTCTACTTCTTCTCTGCCATCACAATCAGAATAATCATCTACTCCGATATCATCAAGGTCTTCTTCGGCATAATACTCAAGATTGACTCGTTTATTTTTTGGATAATTAGGATCATCTTTCATTGTTTTTTTATCGATAGATTTCATTTGTTTTTTATCATCATCAGTTAACATAAACTGTGATAAGTCTATTTTCTTTTTCATTAGTAACCTCTTATTGTTTATTAATTAATTGTTGGGGACACAGAAGAAAGGAAGAAAGAACTATGCCCCCATTAGAACCTCTAAATTGAGATTCAATTCTTTTATAGAACGATAACCTATTTGAATATCCAATGTAATATACGAATAAAATTTCTAATTGTCAAGCTATTTTTTACTACTACTAACCAAATTGCTCGATACTTGAGCACTTAATAAGGATTGAATTGTAAAATATAACGATGGGTTTCTTTTTAATAACTCTTTAAATTGTTCTTGTTTCCACACCAATATTTCCGAATCATGTTTTACAACACAAGTTGCAGTCGCCGGTTTCTCTGTAAGGAATGACATCTCACCGACAAATTGCCCGTCCTTTAATTCTGCTACTTTTTCTTTATCTACAGCAACATCAACAGTTCCATTATAGATTAAATTTAAATCTGGAACTGGACGACCTTGTTGAGTAATAACTTCACCGGATTTAAAATGTATCCAATCTGCAATCTTTGTAATTTTTAAAAATTCTACAGGTGTCATATTTTTAAACATAGTTTCATATAACTCCTTATGTTTAGGACTCATATGAACTGGTCGTTTTTCATAAATGATAACCGCTATATGATATAGATTAACTGTAACAAATACAAAGTTCCACCCAATAGCAATCCACATTGGTTCTATAGGAATAAAGTAGTTGTAAAAAACACTAAACAAACTTGCTATAATAGAAACAGTTCGTAACCATAATATATCCTTTACTAAGAAAGAAAAAGCTATTAGCCCAAAAGCTAAATGTCCTGCAATAATACCTATATTCATTTTTTACATATTGTTGTATACTCGTTTAACATAGAAGTTAGACCTTATATATTTTTCACTATACTTTTTTGTGACAGTTGGACCGTGACTATATGCAGTTAGCAAAGCATCTAAATTATCAAAATGATTATTCAATTTAGATAAATATTTAATACCAACCGTAACATTCACATACGGATCAAATAAATCATCTTTGGGTGTATTGAATTCTGTTATAGCAGTTTCAGGTAACACTTGCATTAAACCAATAGCTCCACTTTTTGATACTGCTTTGTGATTCCAACTTGATTCAGTTTGAATAACAGCTTTAACCATTTCATAATCTACACCATACTCATCACATAAAGCATTTACATATATAAGTAGATGTTTGAGTTTAGATTCATTTAAAGTAGATTTAATTTCTGATGCTTCTATTTCAAAGTTACCTCTTATAAAAGGCTCATCGACCATCCTGACTATTGTCTCTGTTTTGGTTTTAAGTACAGGTGGTTTATAAATAATTTCTTTATATAAAACTATAGATAAAGAAGTCACTAAAATACCTAATAAAAAATGTAACTTATTATTATCATTTATCATGATTATGTTCCCTTTCGTTATTATTAATAAATAGTGACCCCTTATCTTTAAGTCGTTAATATGTGAGGACTAAGAATTGGAGCCACTATTTAAGTATTTGGAATTTAGGTGGGATGTGATACTGACATACCACAAGTGTCATCGGTCTTGAATGATTTTGAATACTCATGCTACTAACCCAATCGGTTATGATTGGTTACTTCTTATAGTGGTTAACTACGTTGAAGTGAACACAACTTCTGTTAGCACACCTTATCCATCACTCACGGATTATTAGGTAATAAAGTAAGAACCTCAGTATTTCTACCACTCTCTTACAATGAGCCAGAAAAGTAGTCGTTTTCTGTTTCATGACACATCTTTCAGTTCACAATGTCTTGATTCCTATCGCCCACATTCGAGCCGGGTTCTGCCCTTAGGGAGTTCACCATAAACGAACTTACTCAACAATAACCCCCTTCTCCAGAAAAAGGTTTATTCTGTCAATCCCACACGAAGATAGCAAGTCTTCGTGCTTCCTATTTCCAAATTGTCAAAAAACTATGGGTTGATTCCAGATGTCGTTAAGACAAGCAGTGATAACTTAATATCCTAGTCAACCCAAATGTTTAATTTTTTACTTCATAACTTACTGTTAAATCAGCGCCATCTAAAATAGCTTTTTCAAGATTATCTTTCAAACCGTATAATTCATTTCTAGCACTATCCACATAAGACCTACTATCTTCATTAGCGTTATATTCTGGTAAAGAATAGAAAGCATCATCTAATGTACCTTCTATTATTTCTAATTCAACTAATATTTCTTTTAAAGTCATTTTAACTCTCCTTTATATTAAATAATTTGGACCTGTCCATTGATACCAATTGGTATTAGTATCATAGATAGAACCTCTAACATGTTTTGCTGGAGCTCTCCAACTAGCAGCTTTAAATACATCACCTTTTTTATAAGGAATTCCCTTATGTATTCCATCTGTTTTAGCGACAAATCCCCATACCGAATTTTCTTTGATTATCTTATCAAATTTTCTACCAGATTTTACTGATAAACCTTCTTTGAAATTTTCCCTTGTTCCTGTTGAGTCATCCCAACCACTTGTCCAATTCTTATAATCTTCATTGATACCTTCGAGAAGGTCAACAAGACGATTTTCATAATCTGTTTTTGGATTGAAATAAAAACTCATTAATATATCTCCCCAACAGTATTTTCCAATCCACCCCACATTAATAGTGAGTTTGTAAGAACATCATCATTTTCTGTCCACATCTCATCAGATGGTTCTTCCCAATAAACTTCACCAGAATCATAGTCATAAATTTCTATGATATAAGCATCATTATCTTTTTCGTGCCAAACAACAGATAACGTTGACGGTACAGCACCATCTGGTATTAAATCCAATTCATCCATCAAGTCACCAAGAGTAATATTTTCAACTCTACTATTGGGTCTGTCTACAGCAATCATATAAGTTTTTCCAAAAATTGTTTCGTTTAAATTAGACATTATCTATTTACCCCCCAAGTATTCAGGTTCCCCAACATTAAGTTTACCAAGTAACCAATCTTCCTCGGTTGGTTCTTCAGTAGGCCAGTTTCCACCAACCATAACTTTGTTAGCATTTTTAGGTAATGTAACTTCGATTACCTCGTCTGGAACTATCTCCACACCATTGACGGTGACAGTTTCCGTTGGATTTTCTAAAGTTCTAAATTTCATTGTTTTCATTATTTTTTCCCTTTTTTCCATACCTTAATATACACATAAAAACCTATATAAGTCAAGCATTATTTTCACTTTTTTTATCTTCTTTTTCCCATTCTTCCAGTATATCTTCAAATACTGAGCGGTACTCCTCAGGAAAGGATGGTGCTAGCACTACTTTATATTTTTTATCCTTCTCTGCCCTTTCATTAACATCTACGGGAATCCCTGATTTAAAAGAGTTCCATAATGCATCATATGCTAACTCCGCATTCCAATCTACACGGATTGTACTTGGATGTTCTATTGCTTCTAAACATTCCCATATGTAATCCCATAAGTCTATGTTATCCAGAAAATCACCATTAGGATTGATATCACCTGAGTAATTATTAACCAACTCATTTATAAAATCCCTATCATATTCTGGTGATGGGAATTCGTCTATTATACATTCATTTAAGTTCATTATTTATTTCCTTTTTTTAACACCTAAATATACTGCTAAAAACATATACAAGTCAAGCATTATTTTTACTTTTTTTAGTATTTTTTTCAACTCTTTTTTTAAATCTGTTATACATTTTATTTAATGATTGTCTTTGTTTCAAAGTAAGACTGCCCTTTTTCTTAACTTGCTCTCCTATGCTGTTTAAGAAATATTCAGCACCAGATTCATAATCAGTAGAGTATTTAGCATCAAATAATGTATCTTTGATAAGTTTAATTTTTTTCATAGATTCATCTACATATACTTTTTTTTCTACTTGATAATTAGGATCTTTTTCTTTTATATACCATTTAGTATATCTACTAATAATACCTTTAATTGCTGATTCCATCTTAACTGAAATCTTTCTACCACTTGTTAAAGCGGTATACATAGAAACTATAAACTCACGATATTCACCATCAGTTAAAAAAGACGAGTCTTTTAATATATGGTCAAGTTGTTGTATTTGCTTACTGTATTTATCAGCATTTTCTTTAACTAATTTAGAATTAGTTTTTGGTTTCTTATAATACTTTTTTGAGTTCACAGTTCTTTATTAGATATCTTAGTTAACTGACCAGCATATTTCAGCATTTTCTTACGAGCAATTTTCATTTGTTTATATGAAAGAAAATTAGCTTTATTATAAAACTCCACAAAAGAACTCATTATTTCACCGTCTACGCCACTAAAACCGACTCCATTATGAACATGAGTATCACCAAAAGCCTTTTCACTTTCGGTTTGTAAGTCATAAATTCGTTTCATACCACGAATGACAGCGTCATCACGACTTTCTATCAAACCTTTAATTTCTTCTTTAGTCCAAATTTTCATTTTTTTGCACAATACCAAGTACAATAATTACCATTATGATACTTGATAACTGCCTTAATTTTTTTACATTTTTGACAAATCATCGTTTTTTCCCTTTTTTCCATATGTGAATATACGAACAAAAACCTATACAAGTCAAGCATTATTTTTACTTTTTCCATAATTTTTTAATATAGTTTTTTCTAAATTTTCCTTTTTATCATCGTCAACATTATACCACTGCATCACTAAACTTACAGAATAACCTAATATCTTATCTTCTAATATTTTTAATTTACTTAAATATAATTCTTCCCAATCAACATCATCTAATACATCTACTTCGTATTTGACAGCCATTATTATTATCTCATCAAAATCATATTCATCGACTATTTTTTTTAATTTAGTAAAATCTTTATGGTTTCCTGTTTTAGTATCTGGATGAATTTTCAAAGCTAACTTCTTATATATTTTATCTATATACTTACCTCGTTCTTTAGGCTCTACGATATCTTCCTTTATTCTAGCAGAAGCTTCTTTTTCAGTTTTTACTATATCAAGTTTGTTCTTAAAATACTTATCAAATTTAGCAGTTGCATCATTAAAAACATTTTTTTGATGTTTCTCTTCTAATACAAAATAATTATACTTAGCTCTTAATCGATCAAGATAAAGATCGTCCATTAATTAATAACTCCTTTTCTTTTCATATCATTCTGTATAGCATCTACAAAGTCTTTAGCTTCTCTTAAAGAAACTTTCGTATCAAAATGCGTATCCATCACTTCTCTATAATATTTAATAGCAGTTATTTTAGCACCTTGAGCTAATTGTTCTTCAATGGTTTCATGTACTTCCATTAAATCTACATTATCACCATCAAGTTCACCATTTTTAATTTTATTTCTGAACTTCCATATTCTATTTGCACATTTCATCATAGAAATTAAGTCTTCTTTCCCTTCCAGGTCTTGTACGTTTTTACCAGCATGCCAATCTTCTACTTTCTTTAACATTTCCATTGCTGTTACAAATTGAATACTAAACAATGAATTCTTTTCACCTGACTCCTCTGGTTCAGTTTCTTCACATAACTTAACTAGCATATCCAACTTATTTAATATAAGTGTTTTATCCATTATCCTTTAACTCTCTTAGCGTCCAGCTATACGTCCTTTATAATAACCCCCACCCGGTATATTTACTTGATTTCCTTGTCTTAATGATATTTCGTCATCTATATCACTCCAAGACATATTTTGTAATAGTTCCCAATCAGGTTCTAAGTTAGCATTCTCAATTGGTACATCTATTTTATATCTATGCCACATTTTATTCCAAGCCTTTACAGTATCCTTGTTAAAAGAGTAATCAGTACCAAATCCTTTTTTACTATTAATTACAGCACAATACATATTATCTACAAACTCCCAATCTGTTTGTTTCCATACTATTGAACCTTCTTTATTTTTCCGTACTGTACGATTATCCATATTCTCCCAGCCATGTATATGAGTCCAATCTTCTATACGACTTCGTAATAGTAATAACTTTTCTGCTAATATTTTTTGGTTAATCATTTAATTTTCTTCGTCCTTTATCCATATATTTCTTTGAAACCTTTCTGACCATTCACTGTGACCACAACAATCTTTTGTTTTAAATTGATGTATCCAAAGTGCTAATTCATCATCGGTAGGTATTTCTCTCCAATCTTTTCTTTCTGGTAGTGGCACCCATATATTTTCTACTTTATCTTCTTTCATCCGCTTTCTTATATGAGCGGCTAATTCTTTATTGTCTATCATTTCTTTTTTCTATTGGAATTCTTTCCCAATATAATCCTTTATAATACCAATCACTATTACATTTTGGATGTATCTTACCATCACATTGACAAACTAATGCTACAGCATGAGTTCTACCATATATTACTTGTTTCGTATCTTTACAATCGTCACACGACCAAAGTATATTTCCATTAGATATTCTTGGATATAATATTAACATTTGAGTGCCGGATGAGAATCGAACTCATCTATACGGGTTTGCAATCCGTTGCCTAACCACTCGGCCACCGACACATTAAAAGTCTCCAGGTGCTACTTGGAAACAAGTAATACCATTATCTCTCCACATATCAACAACCTTTTGTCTATCATCAACTGTCATGAAAACATCATTCTTATCAACAAAGGTATCTAACATCTTCTTCTTCAAAATGTCATCCGGCATAAATCTCATATCGGGAGTGGCAGGATTACCATCAGCGATTGGCCACGATTTGTCTTTAAACTTGTCAGGTCTCATAATTAACATATCAAACGGAACTTTATAAGAACTTAACCACCTTTTAGTTGCATCAAATGATCTATCATTCCTACCACTAAATATAACTATCTTAAAACCATCTTTCTTAAATAGTTGTGCCATCTTGATAACAGGACGATTTGGTTTATCAAACATTATATTAACAGGATCAAAAAAAACATCCCAATCCATTTTACTTAAAGTAGGTTTTTTACCTGATGGGCTACTAGCCATCTTTCTTCTTTTATCTATGATAGCAAGAGTGCCATCTAAATCGAATATTATTGTGTTTTTCATAGTATAAATTTACAAAGAAATTACTATATAAGTCAAGTACTTTTTTGTATTTTTTTGTTATTTATTATAGATAAATGGGTTTTAATGCCCATTTTTTTCCTTAACTAACGGAGAATAAACATGAAGGAAGCCATTAAAACGGTCAAAGGATATGTAGATGACTTAGCTTATCTTATGATGTCCTTTGTAGCCATAGGTGCTGTTGCTGAAGTAATATTTGGTACTGGTATCTTTGGTGTTAATGTTATTGGAAACCTGACATCAATCATAAACACATTCGGTGAGTCCGGATTTGCTGGGCTCGTCGCCTTGTTGGTGTTGGTGGGTTTATTTCGTAAGTAGGTAAGTAAAAACGGGGATGATGATTTCCTACTTTCATCATCCCCACGGTTTTTGCTATTTTTTACTTGCTTTAATTAAGGTCATATATTCTTTATTTGTTATATCACTTGTTCCAAAAAGTCGCTGACTAACTTCATCAGCATTATTTGCATATTTATCTTTCATTTCATCTAAGAAATCTTCAAGATGTAATGATGTAATTTTAGTTCCGCGATTAACAAGACTATCTACTAATTTTATATAACCGGTTACTTCTGCAATTGCAATTTGAACATGAACGCCATATTGTTGTAAATATTCCAATGTAGCTTCTTTCCCTCTACCATATTCTACTAAATTTCTATACAATAACTCAAATCCCCTACGAACATGATGAGCTTTCTCTTCTTGTTCAAATTCAAACTCACTCCAATTATCAATATCATTATTCTCTTTAATAGAATCATAAGCATCCATTAATATCGCTATATCTTTTAAAGAACCATTGGCTTTGTTTTCTGTCATGGTTAAATTATGTTGTAACTTAATGGCTTTTGCTTGTTCAACATTATTTAAATCATCTTTCCTATTAAGTAATTTTTCTAACTTACTTTTCATTTTTGCCACATTATGTTGTGCTTCATATAATGCACTTTGTCTCTTTTCTATTTCAGCCATTACTTGTCGCATCATTCTCATAGGAGATTGACCATTAAGCATTGTTAATGTTGATAAAGTTAATGTTGTTTGACTATTATTTCTATCAAAAACTCTTGTTTGATTATAAATAGCAGGTAATCCAGCAGATACTCGTGCTTGTAATTCACTACTTTTATTATTTACTATTAAATCAGTTTTATTTTTATTCAGTATTGTTAAATCCATTTGTAACTCCATGCACATATAATGTGCTGTTTATTGTTATTTTATTAATTTTACTTAGTCTCCTGAGCAAGCAGTACGGTACTTCCAAGTAGTTACTAAATCACCAAAATCTGATGCATCATCAGTCGTAGCAATTGTTACGTAATCTATGTTGTTTATGTAACTGCCACCACTCCAAAGACCATAAGTTCCGTCTGAGCAAGCACCTGGACGATCAAGGCCGCCGCCGACACCTACAGCGATTAAATCACCAAAATCAGTTGCATCACTAGGTGTAGCAATTGTTACGTAATCTATGGTGTTATGCTCTCCTCCACCACTTCCACCACCCCAAAGACCATAAGTTCCGTCTGAGCAAGCACCCAAGTTATTTCTTCCAACAGTTAAATCACCAAAATCTGATGCATCACCAGTCGTAGCAATTGTTACGTAATCTATGGTGTTATACGTCGAATATCCACCACCCCAAACACCCCTGGTTCCGTTTGAGCAAGCACCAAGATAACGTCTTGCAACAGTTAAATCACCAAAATCAGTTGCATTAGCAGGTGTAGCAATTGTTACGTAGTCTATGGTGTTATTGTCCCCACCACCCCAAACACCATAAGTTCCGTCTGAGCAAGCACCTGGACTGCCCCTTTTATTAGTTAAATCACCAAAATCAGTTGCATCACTAGGTGTAGCAATTGTTACGTAATCTATGGTGTTATGCTTAGTCCATCCCGCGCTAGACCATCCTCCACCAAAAATACCCCTGGTTCCGTTTGAGCAAGCACCAGCATTAGTCCTTGCAGAACTTAAATCACCAAAATCAGTTGCATTACCAGTCGTAGCAATTGTTAAGTAATCTATGAAGTTGTACTGGTTCGAGCCGCCGGCGCTGCCTCCATTCCAAAGACCTCTGCCACCATAAAAAGCAGCAGTATCTTCTTCAGCAGCTGCAACAGGTTGTGGCCATGACCTACCTTCAACAATTATATCATCAATTTGAGTAGTTTGTATGTCACTAACAGAATCTATTTGTGTAGTAAGTTTACCTGATATTTTATATATACCCATTATGTAAATAAATATAATTCAAATTGTTTATTCATATTATGATCGCTTGTGAGCATTTAGCACAGAAGTCATCATTGAACCGAGCCATTTGTGTAGCTCGTTCATCAGATTGAATCAACTCCTTTAGTGGTTTATCCTTCACTGAACCAAAACTATACTTCTGGAAATAATCATGACAACAAAAATATACATTTCCATCAATTCCAAAATACAGATTATTAAAATAATTCATCCCACAAACGAGTTTTTTACCCTGATAGTTAGTTGTCTGATGTGGCATTGATTGTTCAGCACTTTTCACCCCCTTGAGCATCTCTGCCCGATCCACCAGACCGGTCATCTGAAGTTGTAGATTAGGAAATCTTTTGAACTTCTCATACACGGATAAAAAAGTCCTCTTATGAGATTCAGAACCATCTCCGTTCACCATGATAGAGACTGGAAAGTTAAACTGTGGAATCCTTTCAAGGAAGTAACAAAGCTGATAATACTGCTTATACATCATCTTGACTGATGTTCCGGTGACATTTTTCCAATCTTGCTCATCCATAGTTGGTATATTTAATCGAACATCATAGATATTCTGTGGATGCTCAATAAGAAAATCCACAAGTTCTTTTGTTATCCCAGATCCGTTACTGAGAAACCAATAATCGAATCCCATGTCAGTCATGATCTGAAGTTTCTCCTGGAAGGTTGGATCCATTGTGGGTTCGTTATACACGGAAAATGAAATCACATTCAACTGAGCTGGTGTATAAATAGATCGGACCTCTCGAAGAATGAACTGGAAGAAATCTAGATCCATATGACGGGTTTTCGGTGTCTCATAATGAGCATTCTGGCAGAACCAACACCGCCAATTGCAATTCGTATTATTTTCAATCTGTGCAATCCGAAAAGTAGTCGGTCGCATTATTGGATCCGCCTCTATATTTGAGACTTGTGTGTTTTGTTTAGCTAAGGAATACATAGTTTCCATTATGTCGAGTTTTTACTCTAGGGTCAACTACGACTTTATAACCGAGTTGTTGCAGTGTTCTACAAACATGATAATCCTCTGACAAGTAGATTCCATCCGGATCAATCGAAGTCTTAAAAACATCATAGTACTGACCTTCTTGTGTTTGTTGTCGCTCTTTAGTTATTTCCATAGAAGTCTTTACATAGACATCCCCATTCTGGATTGCATTATCAATCAAACTTGTAACTGCTTTCCTGGAAAGCATCATTGCTGCATTTCCAAGATGTTTCACTTCGAAATATCCATTTCCAAGATTCTTCGGGTCATCTATATTTAGAACAGGTGATCCATCAGGTCGGACCCCCTTCAAAGCAACTGGTGCACCGATTACATCATATTGAGAATTCATCATTGAAAGAACATCCCGACCATCAATTCCACAATCTGCATCCAAGAAGAACAAACGATCAACTCTGGTAAGTTGTTCGTAGAAAATTCTAATCAATGTATTGCGAGCCCGAGTAATCAGAGATTCATTACCTAAACAGACTGTTATAACTTCTATACCGGCTTGATGCATTGACATGATAGAATCGTGCCAATCCGTGTGAACCATTCCGCCGTATGCGGGAGTAGCGATACATAACAAAGGTTTCACTTAAACCAATCTCTTCGTCTTAAATATCCAAGTCCTGTATGGCTTTCAATTGTAGTGTTTTTAAATAGTGGAGCAGCTTCTTCCATATCTTTAATCTCACGATGTTCATACTTGGAAAGTAGATGAAAATGCTTTTCATCCTTCTCTTCTACTCTAACTAAAATACGTTGTGTTGTTTTACCTAATTTATATAACGCTAACCATCTTGACTGGCCCGGTTCCACAACCCAGTGGGTTCCAGACCATCTTCCTATGTTGGGATCAAGTTGTCCTTTAGAAGATATACTTTCTAAAATATCTTCGTTATAAGTTTGCTTCCAATCATTAAATTTAACATTGATATTCTCATCTTTTAAATATTCAGGATGGCTGGGCAAACTCGATAACGTTATTACATGTAGAGGTAATTTGGGGAAGTAATATGCTTTCATTTTTTTATATAACCTTTTAATGTATATCCATTATGTAAATAAATATAATCCAAATTATTTATGAGTAATATAAAGTTGTCCATACTTAGCACTTACTTCATTTATTCTTGCTAATGTCTCACCACCCACACATTCAGGACACCAACATATTTCTGTACCATATTCAGGATGAGTATGTTTAAATCTTTCCATACATTCACTATGTGTTTCTTCTCTTACTAAAGCCTTCTCTTCACCATACTTGTCAATGCCAGCAGTAACTATTCTTTGCCGTCTAATAGGCATCATATGGACATCTTCTAAATGGTCATAAAACTTTTGACCTGATTCAACTACTGCAGTACATAATATACATTTAGTCATTTTAATACCGTTACTTTAATTGTTTCTGTTTGATTGATTATGTGATAAATACCAGTTGGTATATCTTTAGTATCCCATATGTATTTACCACTTATATCCATTTGTTTTATTAATCTACCTGTCATATCATAAATAGTAACATAACCATTTCCAATTATATTTATACTACTATTAGATGGATTAGGATATGCTATCATCTTCGGTTCTAATAATAGAGAGTATTCGTCTGTCAATTCTTTAAATTCTGTTGGTGTTAATATTTGTTGTAAGTATTGTATTGCTTGTTGTCTATTTCCATTTAATATCTGCTGTAGTAATACAATAACATCTAATACATTTGAAGTACCATCATTATTTACATCTGAAGTTTCTATAGAACATTCACTTTCATTATGTCCTAATATAACATCTACTAACACCAGAATATCAAATATATCAATGAAATCATCACCATTTAAATTGCCAGTATAGAATATTAAATTATCACAATTATCACAGGCATCACCAACACCATCTAAGTCGATATCTTCTTGGGTTGGATTATAAGCATCAGGACAATTATCCATTCCATTATAAACACCATCGTTATCACCGTCTATATTTGCTAATGCTTCACTAATAATATTTACAATAACACCTGAATTGAATCCTGATTGTGCATATAATACGATACCTTGATGGTCTATAATAACATTGTATGGTACATACCCATCACCAAACATCGAATAGATATCCGAATCAGAATCATCCAACATAGGATATGTTATTCCGAATGCATTAACCCATCCTTCACACGAGTAAGTACTCCAATCACTACCTACACCTAATACTACTACTTGTTGGTTTTGATGTACTTGCCATATTTGTTCTGTAAGCGGAGCCTCCACTTGACATGATGGTCACCAGGATGTAAATAGATTCATCCATGTAATATTATGTAAACCATCTGTATTATAATCCCAGTAACCTTCACCATTATCACATATATCAGCACCAAAGTTATTAACTGTATCACCTACAGTATAAGTTTGACCCTTTAAAAATGTCGTATAGAATATAGATGCTATTGCAATAATTGTAATCCAACGTAATAAAACTATTGGCATCGTATCTTTCTTCATGCTCGACCTTGTATTTGGTCTACGATTAATTTATCTTTCTTCCATTGTTCTTGTAACCATCGTATAACAGTTATAAATTGAATGAATTTTAATGCGTGATCAAAGTTATATTTCTTTTTCATTTATTATATATACTCATACCACCAAAAGTAGAGCGGGTAACGTTTGTTTGAGAAAATAAACATATTCTCCATTACTTAAAGTAACTGTGCTCCCCATTCTTTTAATGATATGAAACTTTTATTGTCAGTAATAAATATAATACATTATTACATAAAATACAAGGATTATTTTTCTTTATCTTTACGTCTTAGTAAAACTGTAACATATTTACTTGATCGTCCTACATTGAAAGGCTCACCATATGTAAGTTCCCCTTCATATTCTAATTTATTTAATCTATCAGATAATACTTCTATTATACTATATATAGAATCAATCTTATCATGTAGTTCATTTAATTTCTTTGTAAACTCAACTGGCGGATGAGAGTTAATTGATAAGTCTTCAATCTGAGTCTTTATTTCTTCTTGAGTTTCTTCAAGGTTTTCTACTCTTCTCTTGCTAGCTAAGTTAGTATTATAACCATCTGGATCTTTAATTACGTTTAATAATTGTTTATACTTCTTATTTACTATATTTGTTTTCTCTATAGTATCAGCTTGCAGTTTTTTCCAGTTGTCTTTCATATAGATAAATATAACATATACATTGAACTTGATAATACTACACCTAATATATTATATAGCATATCATGATGCGAATAACCTGTGGTAAATATACCTTGATATGTTTCAAAGGATAAACCAACTAATAAAGATAATATAATAGATAATGGAATGCTATGTATATAAGTTAAGAAAAAATAAAACAATCCAAATGATATACCAAGATGAGCCTTTTTATCTGTTTTAAATTCATAAGTATCTTCTTTTATTTTAAATCTCATTATATCAATAAGTATAATATTGTAGTTTCTTTGTAATGTTATAAAAAAGCTATAGGGTAATGTTATAAAAAAGCTATAGGGTAATGTTATAAAAAAGCTATAGGTGAAAAATTGACCACGAAATGTTTGTCAGTATAGCCGGACTTCAAGTAGCGCTTAAACGTTGGTCAACCAAATGAAGATATTGTTTAACTTAGGGGGTCGCTATAAGGAAGAGCCGGGGGGAAGGAAATAATGAATATACCCCCGACTCTTTGGTAAAAGTGAGTCACCCACCTCGGAGGCCTTTTAAGTCGTATGGATTGGACCCACATGACAACCTCGGAGGTTGGGTGATGTTTAATTAGTTATTATTGGCATCGTCTATATCATGTTCTGTAAAGAGCTCTTCAGCTGAACCGTCTGTTACGAACTTCTGAACGATCTGTTTGACAAAGGTACGTTCACTATCGACTCCACCACTCGCGTCATACTGAGGATAAATGGTGATGTCAGCTGATTCCAATAATGAGAATCCATCGAATAAGAGACCAGCAATTTCTACTGATGTTCTTGTCGATATACCACTACCTATACGTGGGTTATCAGTCATAGCTTCGGTACGAGTTAAGAAAGATATTTTTGCTACATTACTAAGAGTGTCAGGATTAACAGTTGGGAACATGTAAGTAAGAAGACCATATTCTTCTTCTTCATTAAGTAGGTCAACTTCGATTACCGTGAACCTATCATGAAGAGCTTTATCCAATTGACGAGTCGCGGTATATTCGTTACCTATGTTCGCAGTCGCGATAAAGGTGACACCATCCGCAACTTTAATTGTCGCCTGACCGTCAGCCTCATCCAACCTAAGATATCTTTGACCATAGTCAAGGACTGTCATAAGGATGTTCCACGCGTCGGGATGGGCTCTTGTAAGTTCGTCTAACAGTACGACCGCGTTAGGGGTCTGAATTGCCTTGACGAATAATGACTCGGAAAAGAACGTTCCCTTCTTTTTATCATAATGGACATTACCAATTAAGGTAGATCGTGGGTCTTGAGTAGCCCCCAAGTTAAAGTAGAAGTTAGGTCTATCAAGAGCGTTGATAAGAGACTTGGCGGACAAGGTTTTACCACAACCGGCTTGACCAGTCATCATAATGTTCTTACCTCTTACGGCTGACCTAATGAGATATTTCCATTTTAGTTCATTCATCACCAAACCTTTTGGTTTAAGTGAATATGAATTATGTATAAAATCTACAACTTCATCATGACCTTCTGGTATTTCTACATCAGAGTCGGGCGTGAGAACGGTAGATTTTGTATCAAATTTGTCCATTGGTACTTTCCACCAATATACACGACCACCTTTACCTTCTCTACATTCTAAGGCCATACCAGCTTCAAATGCTGATTTCCTCGTGGAAGTCCCTATATAGGACGTTAATTTATTACCATCATTATCCCAAGCATTAAATCTATTTCCCGATTTAACGACTTGAACGACAGTTCCGAATTTTGGTTTTGAATTCATTTTTTTATTTCCTTTTTTTATTATTAAAATTTTAGTCTAAGTAATACTCAGAATCTTCAAAATCATCATAACTCATCATATCATAGAGTGGGTCACTACTTTCCATCTCTGATGTATCTTTGAAAAAATCATTTAAAACTAATTCTGATAGATGATTATGTAACGTATTATTAGTAGTGGCACTATTGTCAGTCATATCTTTCATATCTTCGAAAGCCGCGCCTTTACTACCATATCCA
>Ga0209756_1000360_pt1 | contig 44824 bp, 30 predicted proteins | sample ETNvirenome_6_85_FD_184071 | JGI IMG/M metagenome (GOLD analysis project Ga0209756, IMG submission 184071) | Marine viral communities from the Pacific Ocean - ETNP_6_85 (SPAdes) (version 3) | ecosystem: Environmental > Aquatic > Marine > Oceanic | place: Pacific Ocean | collected 2013-06-19 | reverse complement strand
TATTCAGTAGCCAAAGGAGGCGTTATACAAATGACTCGTAGATTAGCTACAGAATATGCCTCCAAAGGAATAAGGGTTAACTGTATAAGTCCCGGTAATTTTCCAAAAAAAACAAAAGGTTCGCCCGACCGCCCCGGTTACATCGTTGCGTTAAGCGAAAAGACGCCCATGAAGCGCGTTGGTCACCCTGATGAAATATGCGGCGCGGTGGTATATTTATCTTCTCAGGCTTCATCATATGTAACAGGGCAAAATTTAATTGTTGATGGCGGTTGGAGTGCTTGGTAACCGCCAAGGAAAAAAATGAAGACAGTCACAGAGTTATAAAAGGAGATTGATTAGAAATGATAGACGGCAAGGTTATAAATAACAACACCAATGACGACGCGAAAGTTTTAGAAAGTTATCTAAGATTGCTCGGCATTGATGACGGCGGGTTTTACGTTGATATCGGAGCATTTAATTCCAATGTACCAAGTTCGGTAAGAAATAAAGCTGATATGATTGTTTTGTGTGAGTGTCACCCACATCGCCAGCATCAAGTTCTCTCTTTAGAACAAAATGAACAAAACTTTTTAGCAATAACAGAAAAGGTTACTCCATATAACGTGGTTGAATTACTTGAAAATAAGATAAAAAATCATAACAAATATTTTCCAGATCGTCAGCCAGATTTGGTAGACATTGATATTGACGGATATGATTATTTTGTATTAGAGTCGCTTTTACAAAAATTTACACCAACATTAATAGTCGCAGAAATAAACGAAAAAATACCACCACCAATAAAATTTACCATCAACTATCACGAAAACTACTGGTCGGATCTGAGTCACTATTACGGAGCTAGTATTTGCAAATTTGGTGAGTTGTTTGAAAAACATGGCTATGATATTGTCAACCTTACATTTAACAACGTATATGCTATAAAAAGAGAAAAAAATATTCTTTTTAGAGATTATACTCCCGAAGAGTGTTATGATGAACTTTATAGAAATGCTGGTTGGGAGACCGCTGGTTTTTGGTATAACAAGAACGTCAAAGAGTGGCTTACATTACCCACTGACGATGCAATCTTGGCGATAGAAAAATACTTCCATGAGTGCAGCGAACAAACTTCTTTCGGATATGAAATATATAAATAGGCTGGGGAATAAATGAAATTTAGAGCAGCAGTTTTAGAAAAATTGAATGCGCCACTGGCTTTAATGGAAGTTGAATTAACAACTTTACAAGTGGGTCAGGTATTGGTAAAAAATATTGTTAGTGGGTTGTGCGGGGCACAGCTTCATGAAATAAAAGGTCATAAGGGAAATGCTAAATTTCTTCCGCATTTGATGGGTCACGAAGGGTGTGGTATTGTCGAGGCTATTGGTCCCGGTGTTACCACCGTTAAAGTGGGTGACAAGGTTGTTATGCATTGGCGCAAAGGGGAAGGAATCGACGCACCGTTTCCCAAATATGTGTTGAATGGTAAAGAAATTAGCAGCGGCAAAGTAACAACTTTGAGCGAATATTCGATCGTTTCTGAAAATAGAACGACTGCTGTTCCCTCAGATACTTCTCCCTATTTGTGTGCGTTACTCGGCTGTGGTATGACAACCGCATTGGGCACCATTAATAATGACGCTAACTTAAAATTTGGGGAAAGTGTGCTAATCATCGGCTGCGGCGGCGTTGGGTTAAATTTGATTCAGGGCGCTAAATTAGCAAGTGCTTATCCGATTGTTGCGATTGATATACAAGAAGATAAAAAAGAAAAAGCACTTGCTCTCGGCGCAACAGCTTTTATTAATGCGGGTAAACATAAAATAGCACAAGAGACCGCCCGCCTTGATATTGCCAAATTTGATGTGATTATTGACACAACAGGAATTTCTACGGTGATTTCTGAGACTTTTTCACATTTGGCTGATAACGGTAAATATATTTTGGTGGGTCAACCACCGCCTGACGTGGCTCTCTTGCTGCCAGACGCTACTAAAATGTGGACTCCGAGAGGACAAACCGTCAAAGTTTCGCAAGGCGGTGATACAGCACCACACGAAGACATTCCGCGCTATATTAAGATGTATAAAGCGGGACTTATAGACATCGAAAAAATTATTACCCATGTTTTTCCTTTGGAAAAGGTAAACGAGGCGTTCGATTTAATGAAAACTGGCAACGCTGGGCGAATTATGATTCACATCGACGAGGAGCGACTATGAAAACTATTTGGACTAAGGAAAAATTGATTGCTTTTGAAGACGAGATTGTAGAGCTTTACAAAGATTGTCAATTACCGTTTCTTTTTCATCTTTCGGGAGGCAACGAAGAACAGTTGTTAGAGATTTTTAAAGATATAAATGAGGGCGACTATGTTCTCTCTAACCACCGAGGACATTATCATGCTTTACTGCACGGGATACCCCCAGAAACGGTCAAGCAGAGAATTCTCGACGGTCGCAGCATGTTTATATATGATAGAAAAAGGAATTATTTTACTTCTGCTATTATTGGTGGCACCCCTGCCATCGCCGCCGGGATTGCTTTAGCACTTAAGCGAAAAGGATCAACACAAAAGGTGTGGTGTTTTGTTGGTGATGGAACTGAGGACTCAGGGCATTTAGCCGAAGCTGTCCGCTATGTTGATGGGTGGGATTTGCCTTGTAAATTTATTATAGAAAACAACGATCGTTCTGTGGAAGCTACCAATTGTGATAGGTGGGGTAAAACTGGTGATATTAAGTGGGACTCCCCTTCCGTGATAAAGTATTATTATGATATTACTTATCCACATTGTCGCACTCCAGATATGATTGATCTCAAGAGGACCAATAAGAAAACTTGTGACGAATATTTTCCTCCTATCCCCCCGCAACATTTTCCCGATTTTACAAATATTGACCCCGCTAGCCTGACTTATAAAGAGGCGACAACAAAAGCTATGACGGAGTTGGGAGAAGGTGGAAGTGTGTTTATTGGCTACAATGTAAAGTATGGAGATGCTATGGGAAATTTAAAGAATGTTTCCCCCGAACAAAAAATTGAAACCCCCGTGGCTGAAAATTTAATGGCTGGTCTGGGGATAGGAATGTCCTTTGAGGGCATCAAAGCTGTGGTATATTATGAAAGACACGATTTTATGCTCGTCGCCGCTGATGCAATTGGGAACCACATTCAGCACATTAACAGACTTTCTCACGGGGAATACAATGTTCCACTCATTTTACGCACAGTGGTGGCTGATGGTGGACCGTTTTATTCAGGTCCAACCCATTCGCAAGATTTTGCTTCCACCTTTAGAGAGATGGTAGATTTTCCAATATTTGAACCAAGCACTCCGAAGGAGGTCTTGATTGCTTATGAAAAAGCAAAGATGTCAAAGGGACCAGTAATGATTGTAGAGAGAAAAAGTTGTCTGTAAAAAAGAAAATTTTAGTTATTGGAGAAAGCTGCCGCGATATTTTTGTGTATTGCGGCGCAGAACGTCTTGCCCCCGCACTACCGGTTCCTGTTTTAAGTGTAAAACATCAAGTGGAAAACGGTGGTATGGCACAAAATGTTTACAGAAATATAAGCAGTATTTTTCCACAGTGTGATATTTTTACTAATGCTAATTGGAATGGTATCACTAAGACACGCTATATGCATAATAATTCAAATCACGCTTTTTTTCGGGTAGATACGTCTCATAATATATCTCGTATTAATGTTGAAGAACTAGACTATGATTATGATTTAATTGTTATAGCCGATTACGATAAGGGATTTTTATCCGAAGAAGATATTTTGCATATTTGTTCTAAACATCAAATGGTGTTTTTAGATACTAAAAAGATTTTGGGCGAGTGGGCGACCAACGCGACGTATATTAAGATTAATGATTATGAATATCAACGGTCGAAATCTTTTATTAACAACAACGCCCTTATGTTAAATAAGCTTATTCATACCCAAGGAAGCGGCGGCTGCGTTTATAAAGGAAAAAAGTATCGAGTGAAAAAAATTGAAGTGCGTGACACTTCCGGTGCCGGGGATAGCTTCATGGCTGCTTTGGCGGTTAAATTTTTATTAACTCAGGACATTGAAAAGAGTATTCGTTTTGCTAATAAGTGTGCTTCACAGGTTGTCACCCAACGAGGAGTCACCATTATATGAAAATTTTAGTAACTGGTGCGAAAGGATTTATAGGAAAGAGGATTGTAGAACGCCTGCGTCTTACTTATACGCAAATTTTAGAAATGGATGAAGAATATTTGGAGATGCCTGATTGGCAAATACGAATGAAAAAAACGTTAGAGGATTTTTATCCTAACGTCATTTTTCATGTAGGGGCTTGTTCCGATACTTTGGAAAAACGAGTAAACTATATGATGATTCGTAACTATGAAGCTACCAAACTTTTGGCAGATTGGTGCCGCGAAAAAGCAGTCCCATTGGTTTATTCTTCATCGGCGGCAAATTATGGGACAAACAATCAACACCCATCAAATTTATATGGCTGGAGTAAATATGTTGCCGAGGATTATGTTATAAACGCGGGTGGCACAGCCCTTAGATATTTTAATGTTTATGGACGGGGAGAACACAACAAGGGAAAAATGGCTTCGTTTCTTTTTCAGGCATATCAAAAAAAAATGAACAGTGAAAATGTTTTGCTTTTTCCTCATACTCCAAGTCGTGATTTTATTTATATTGATGATGTGGTGTCTGCAAATATTTTTGCTATGAAAAACTATCAACATCTGGCTGGTCGTTATTATGAAGTTAGTACCGCCGTTTCCTCTACTTTTGAAGAGATGTTGACACTTGCTAATATTGAATATAAATATATAGATGAAAATGAGATCCCCCTCGGATATCAGTTTTACACATGTGGTGATAAAAAGAAGTGGATGCCGCACTGGAAACCCGAATTTGGTTTAGCTCGTGGTGTTGAGGAGTATCGTGTTTTTTTAAACCGGAGTACGGCATGATCGAGACGAATGATTTTTACACACCATCAGACATAATACAATACAATAAGTTTGCCCATTTTCATAATGGGAAAGATATTTTTTTCTGTAAAACAGATTTCCTTTCGCAGCTTTTTGTTTCCTTGAGAGACCACAATGTTCCATCTATTTTAATTACTGGTAACAGTGATATCGGCATTAATGACAAGTTGATAAGTTTGGCACCTTCTTGTATCAAAAAATGGTTTGCCCAAGGTGTTATCACTGACAATCCTTTGGTGGTTGGAATGCCATATGGTATTGATAATCACGAAGAGTGTATAGTGGAGGGTCATGGAAAGGGATGGAAAAAAACAGCCGACAAGATACTTTTGCTGTGTGATCCACCGTCAACAAATCCAGAAAAAGAAATGTATGCAAATTTTAGTTTACAAACTCACCCAATAAGGCGAGAGGTTTATAATATTTGTAAAAAACTGCCATATGTTACAATTGATATTTCACAGACACACGAAGAGACAAATTCTAGATCATATAGTGAATATCTAGCTGGCATATTGGAACATAAAATGACGGTCTGCCCAAGAGGCAACGCCCCCGCCGAAACTCATCGTTTTTGGGAAGCACTCTATTTGGGGAGAGTTCCGATAATTAAGAAAAACAGGGGTAATTCGTTTTTTACTGAATTGCCTGTCATAGTATTAGAGACTTGGGACAAATTAGAAGATTTAGATTTTATACAGTCAGAGTATGAAAGAGTAAAAAACAATCCTAAAGATATGCTGCTTGTGTCTTATTGGGAGAATAAAATATTAAATGAGCGTTAAACACATATGTCTTGTCACGCCACCTTCTCCGTTTTTATTAGATGAGCGCGTCTTTATGCACATTGGTATTTTAAAAGTTGCTGCTATATTGGAACAAAAAGGATGGAAAGTAGATTTTATTGATTTGAGCGGCATATTTAATTTTCTTGATGTTTTAAATGATTATGTTGGAATGGAGAATAGCGCAAGTGTTGTTGGAATAACGGCTACAACACCACAGGTGCCATTTGCCGTGCAGATCGCTAAGGCTTTAAAGGGCAAAGTCGATAAACTAATTCTTGGAGGACCACATGTTTCCTTGATGAACTCGGCGTCAAAGAAAGAAAAGAAAAACAATTTTTTGGGTAGTGATCGTGCTACAAAAGATATTGAGCAATTGCTTGATTTATATAACGTATTAGTTTGTGGCGACGGCGAGTTGGCAATTTTTGAAGCACTTGAAGTGGATAGCGGAATTGTTGATGCCGATGATAGATTATCACCATTGTTTTTGAGTAATCAACAATTTACCGATTTTCCAATGCCTGCACGCCACTTGGTAGATATCGACTCATACAATTATCAGATCGAAGGCATAAATGCAACAAGCTTGATCGCCCAGTTGGGCTGTCCATTTTATTGTACTTTTTGCAGCGGTCGCAATTCTCCTTTTTTAAGAAAGGTCCGCACCAGAGGAATTGATTCGGTTGTTAATGAAATGGAACACCTATATTTAAAATATGGCTTTAAAGCATTTATGTTTTACGATGATGAACTCAATGTCAATAAAAACATGGTATCAATGATGAACCAGATTAGTGATTTACAAGAAAAGTATGGCGTTGATTTTAAACTAAGAGGCTTTATAAAAGCCGAGCTATTCAACGAAGTTCAGGCAACAGCCATGTATCGCGCAGGCTTTAGATGGATACTAACGGGTTTTGAATCTGGCGATGAAAGAATTTTAACAACTATTCAAAAGAGGGCAACAAAAGATGACAATACCAAGTGCGTTGAAATAGCAAAAAAACATGGGCTTAAGGTCAAGGCGCTTATGTCTATGGGTCATGCTGGCGAAAGCCAGAAAACAATTGAAAATACCAAAAATTGGTTATTAAAAACACAACCAGAAGAGTTTGATTGTACAATTATTACAACATATCCCGGTTCGCCTTATTTTGATGAGGCAACAAAACAGGGAGATCATTATGTGTATACCTCCAACATCACGGGAGACAAGCTTTATCAAAAATCTCTTAATTATTTGACCGAAGCAGACTATTATAAAGGAGACCCCGATGGTGGATATATTTCATATGTGTGGACGGATTACATCAGCCCAGAAGAGTTAGTTATACAAAGGGACGCTTTAGAAAAAGAGGTACGGAAAAAACTCAACATTCCCTTTCATTCTGCGGCACCGGCTGTAAAGTATGAACACTCAATGGGTCAAGGTAATATAACCATACCAGAATTCATTTTGTGTAATAGCAATGCGAATGAAGGAGCAACATAGTGTATACAATTTCTGAGTGGTATGGAAGGACGGGGAACAACCTTCAGCAAATCTCAAACGCCATATATTTTTGTCGGAAAAATGAGATAAACTTTGTGTGTCCTCCGCATCCGTTAATCAAACCATTTACAATAGAGTTCGGAAAACCGACACGCTTTTCTTCTAGATTTTATTTTTATAGTGGTCCCGATATTGACTTTGAGTGTGATGCTGTGGATTTAAACGAGAAAAGAAGAAGTATTCTTCTTAAATATGTCGTTCCACATTTTACATTTCCCCAATCTTTTCCTTTGGGTAATGATATTTTAGTTATTCACATTCGAAGTGGAGATGTTTTTTTAGCATCTCCCCCACCCCGCGATTATATTCAAAATCCTCTCTCGTTTTATAAAAAAGTGATGGAAGGCTATGAACATGTTATAATTGTTACAGAGGACGATCGAAGAAATCCCGTTTTACGGGAGTTGGAAAAAGATAATCGGGTGATGATACAAGCCAGTTCCCTTCAAAACGATTTTTCTATGTTGTTGCGCTCGGAAAATCTGGTTACTTCTGGTGTGGGCACCTTCGCAGTCGCTGCTGCGCTGTGTTCGCCCCACATACAAACTTTATATTGTACTGAGTTGTTTTTGAAAGAACACTTGAATCCGACGATGTTGTACAATTGTGCTGATGTAAAGGTAAATTTGTTTCAAATGAAAAATTATATTAAAATAGGAGAATGGGAAAACTCGCCTGCTCAAAGAGAACTTCTCGTTGCCCACCAACAAGAGTATAGGCGATGTTAACCGATAACTCAATGATTCTGGCTCAACCTTGGGGCGGCTTGGGAGACAATCTTCAGTTTTCCACCCTTCCAGAATTATGTTCACAGAGTGGAATAAATTTTTATCTTAGTGCGGAAAATGCGTATAGAAATAGGGAAATATATGATTTGGTATGGCGCGACAATCCTTATGTAGTGGGTGTTCTTCCTTTGCCTCCCAATGCTGGCGCGGTGGCACCCGCAATTCCTCATCGTTCTTATTATAACATGATTGGTATAAATGAAATGAGGCACGGCTTTCTGGCTTATAATCAATACGCTAAAATTTATTACACTCCTCGCCTTTTGGAAGAATACAAAGACTCTATCGTGGTTGATGCTGGTTCGATTACTTGCTTTAGAGACGGGCTATATGACAAACTTTTGGTCGAGAAGCTTTTGGCAGAGTTTGTTGGTGACAACTTTTTTTATAGCATAACAACCAAATTTGATGCCACTTTTGCCAAGGCTCAAACCCCCAACAATGGTTCTATTCTCTTGTTGCGAGACTTATTTCATTATTGTGATATTATACACAGTTGTAAAACTTTTGTTTGTTTGTGGTCTGGAAGCCATTTGTTGTCGTCGTGTATCAAATTTCATTACGATTCTGCTGTGGATATTTTTTGCCTGTACCCTCAACACGGTTTTAAAAGCTTTGATGAAACATTGGACAAAAGGTGCTGGGTGGTGGATAATGTAAAATACATAACTAAAGACGCAGCTATAAGAACAACTGGAACATCGGAGGAATAAAATGATTACTATCACAGGTGGCACAGGAATGGTCGGTTCGGCTTTTAAGCGAGTTGTTCCCACTGCCTATTATCCCGATCGCCGGGATATGGACTTGCTTCGCCAATCCGACGTTAATTTTTTAGCCGAAGATATTATTATTCATCTTGCGGCTAAAGTGGGCGGCGTTCAAGCAAACATGAGTGCAATGGGCGATTTTTATTACGAAAATGAAAAAATTAATCAAAATGTGTTGCAACGAGCAAAGGACGCTGACGCGAAAAAGGTTGTTTCGCTTCTTTCCACTTGTGTTTATCCTGATGCTCCATATGTAACATATCCTCTCACGGAGGACCAACTACACATGGGTCCACCACACTCATCAAACTTCGGATATGCTTATGCCAAGAGAATGGTGGATGTAATGTCCCGTGCGTATCGACAGCAATACGGTTGCAACTTTATCACCGCGATCCCCAACAATCTTTATGGGGAAAATGACAACTTTGACTTAGAAAATAGTCACGTCATTCCAGCCTTGATGAGAAAAATTTGGGAAGCAAAAATAGAAAAAAAGTCTTTCGTTGAGTGCTGGGGTGATGGCTCTCCTTTAAGAGAGTTTACTTATTCGGAAGATATTGCTCGCATACTTCTTTTCTTGTTGGAACACTACGATGAGTCAACACCAATAAACATCGGCAACACTGACGAGTATTCAATCAAAGAAGTTGTGGAGATGCTTTGTGAGTTTTTAGAATATGGCGGCGAAGTCGTCTGGAACACAGATAAGCCCGCAGGACAACATAGAAAACCCAGCAGCAATCAAAAACTGTTAGACCTTGGCTGGGAGAAGAGTGCTTATACACCTCTTGCCGAGGGGTTAAAGAAAACTTGCGATTGGTTTATAATAAACTATCCAGATGTTAGAGGTGTGAGTTGAGAACTGCATTTATAAGTGGTATAACGGGTCAAGACGGATCATATTTAGCCGAGTTATTATTGCACGGCGGTTATTTTGTGGTGGGTCTGAAAAGGAGAACGTCTCTCATTTGCACAGAGAGGCTTAACCACATTTATAATCATAAGAACTTTCGTATGGAATATTGGGATCTTAATGACCCCGGTTCAACGTATCGATTGCTTTTGGAATATAAGCCTACCGAGTTTTATAATCTTGCAGCGCAATCTCATGTCAAAGTTTCTTTTGATGTACCCGAAGATACTGTTAGTGGCATCGTCTTGGGTACAACGCGCATTTTAGAAGCCATCCGTCATGTGTTACCTACTTGCCGATTTTATCAAGCCAGTTCATCAGAAATGTTTGGTGAAAATTCCGAAATTCCAGAAGCGGGGTACAATGAAAGTTCCCGACTAATGCCCGCCTCCCCTTATGCTTGTGCTAAGGTATTCGCCCACAACTTGGTGAGAAACTACAGAGTTTCTTATGGTTTGCACGCAAGCAGCGGTATTCTTTTTAATCACGAATCCCCGCGAAGAGGTGAAACCTTTGTCACAAGAAAGATTACGATGGCTGCGGCTAATATACGATTGGGAAACCAGACGCACATAGAGTTGGGAAACGTTGCTGCTAAACGGGATTGGGGTCACGCTAAAGACTATGTAAAGGCGATGCATCTTATGTTACAACAAAAAAAACCTGACGATTATGTTATCGCAACTGGTGAAACGCATAGTGTAAAAGAGTTTTTGCACGAGGTTTGGAAGCAAGCTGAATTGGGAGATCCCAAACAACATTTGAAAATAAACAAAAAATATTTTAGACCACAGGAAGTGCCATATTTGCTGGGTGATTCATCCAAAGCAAGAGATATTTTGAAATGGCAACCTGAATATGATTTTAGTCTTTTGGCAAAAGACATGTACTTCGAAGATTTAAAAAAGGAGAAAAATAAATGAAACTATCAAATCAAGCATTAGGCGCAGTGATGATGACATTACAAAAGGGTTTGTTGGACCAAATCGACGTAACGGGCATTCTTAGAAATTTGGATTTTTTTGAAACCGTTCATGGAGAACTTGATGTAAAAAATCCCCCCACGTTTGAAATAATGCCACAAGAAGAAGCTGATGCCTAAATATTATTACCGATGCCTCGTCTGCCCCGAAGAGTGGGAAGAGTGGAGGTCTATGACTGAGGAACGCAAGGTGTGCGTCTGTGACCGAAGAATTACAGATTTTGAAAAAATTCCACAGCCGTTTACAACCACATTTAACGACGCGCCCTTTTCCAAACGAAAGGTGGGAGAGGAAACAAAAGAGGGAATTGAAGCAAATCGTGAAATATTAAAACAGATGCAAAGGGAGGCTCCGTCAAACGAGTTTAAAGCGGATGATTGAGTGGGTAGTAATTATAAGTTTGGTCGCTGCAATGGTACTCCTTTTGTGGCTTGTTCGAAACCTGTTTAAAACTCTTGCTAATATCCAAATCCGACTTGAAGAACTATATTTCTTTGTGGAAAATTATGATGAATTTGTGCAAAAGTTAAATGCTAGTGAGACTTATTATGGGGATGCAACAATAGAGGCTTTTGTGAAGATGAGCAATGAACTAAATGTTCATTTAAAAGATATTCTTGACTTGCAAGCGGAATTAACTGGAGATCTTGATGCCGAGAAAGAGACCGAAGCGCAAATATTTTACAAAGGTTCATGAAGACGCCATCGTAAAATATTGCGCCATCACAGACCGATTTGAAAAAGAACAGCTTTACATACAGTTTATTCATCCTGCGTTTGATGAGTTGGTAGACAAAATTATTTATACTTATAAGTTTACCACTCTTCCCAATATTGATTATCTGCGAGAAGAGTGCAAGGCGTGGTTGGTTACCATTCTTGACAAGTATGATCCCAATAAAGGCTCTAAAGCCTTTTCTTATTTTTCGGTCGTTACCAAAAATTGGTTTATCCACAAGGTTAAAAAAACAGCCAAGAGGATGAGGACTGAGACAAATATAGATGGTTACCACCAATATGAAGACGCCTTAGTGAGTCAAAACCCTTACGAACAAGACAGACAAAAAGAAGAATTTGTTCATCATTTTCGCGACTCTTTAGATGGTTGGTATGCCGCCGCCGACAAAGAAAATGAAATAAAAGTAATAAACGCCATTAAAGTCCTGTTTGAACACAGCAATGATATTGAAATTTTCAACAAAAAAGCTATTTACTTATACATGAGAGAGATCACCGACCTCAACACAAAACAAATAGCAACGGTTCTTGGAAAGTTGAAAGTGAAGTATCGAGGGTTTAAGGAAGATTGGGACGATGGCGAAATTTAAAGAACTACTTGAGAAGGCGTTAAAAAACATAGATTTAGATAGAGAGGCAACCAACACCGCACTTGACGAAGTTTGTCAAGACATTCACAGTGGTAAGCTGAGTCACGACCGCGTCGGTATGGTTGTCGCCAAGTATCTTGAAACTCTCCAAAGGTCGAACGAGCAATTAGTAAAGGTTGCCTCACTAATGGCGAAGACCAATAAACAAAATACTATCATCACGGGTGAAGAGATAGAGGCGATTTATGACAATTTGAATGATTATAAGGACGACCACATAGATGACGACCAATGAGAAATTTGGATATTTAAACAAGGGCTTTCTTCGTTCCAACATCGTCGGATCGAACCTTGCAGAAGGCGAAGGCTTCGAAAATGTAAAAAGTGCGATTTATGGAACGGCAGTTGGAAATTCAGCCGATTCAGCCGCCACTTTTCGGGGATTTGTTTTAAAAGTTTTACCAGAGGGAACGCTCATCCCTGCTGGGCTTTTAAACGTGTTAAAATCTCAAAGCCAAACTGAAAACGACGCAAATATGGTACAAGTTTATGTCAGGGTGCCAGAGCTTCATGGCTACTTAGAAAAACCCGAAGATGAATTTGGTCCGACCGTTACTGACCACGCGCTGTGTGTCGGTCCTCCTATCGGTTATCAATTTGGAAATGTTGTAACGGTTGCATTCAATGACGTATATTCTACTTCGTTTGGTACTATTGATGTTGGGGCTGGAGCCACGATTGTTGTACCCTCTGGCTCTGGAGACGAGATCCCTTGGGACGGCACTGCCGCCGTGCTGCCGGGGATGGGTATGATCGGCAATCCGCTTGCCGACGAAGAGCGATTCAGGATGGCAAAAATCAGCAACGGCTACGCGCTGCGCCGCGCACTCGGTGGCGGCAAGCAGATCTCGATTAAAGATTATATTAAGCGGGAATTTGTTTCGTTCGAAAAAATGAAACCTGCGTTGAAACAACAATATGCCCCCAGACCAGCAAAGCCACCACTCATTGCCCGTAATTTCTTGGAGTCTTTATTAAAAAGCTATCAGTTACAACCTACTTGTTTTTGGAAAAGGTTGTGGATTGGGGAGAGTGGCTTGAGACCGACCGGTGTTTTTAATCAATTTTTATATAAAGAGAATGAACCCAATAAAACATACAGGCTCGCTGCCGCACTTGACGACCGAAGTCGCGGTCCTTGTACGGGCATCGGTATTGGTGCCACCCAAATCTCAGAATTTTATGGCACCGAGGACGTGCCTTCATTTAATAATTATGCTATTCGTGCCGCACACTTCCACACTCTTCAGCCAGTTCCCTATGGCATCCACCAAGCCGTGTTCTATGTTTCCCGACTTGCCTCACACCAACCAATAGAGTGTACAAATAAATCACACAAAGCCAATCGCATAGAACTTTTTGGCAAAAAAGCAAACACAGGCAACAAGTGCGGGATTTTGTATAATCTCGTGCGAAATTGGGTTAGCAAGACATCATATGAAGTAATACTCAAAAGAATGAAGGCTGGAATCAAAGCTTGCAAAAAAGATAAAAAATATTCAAAGATGTCCAACATCCAAGCCGCCAACGCCATCGAAAAAGATTTTAATTCGACTTTGAAGAATGTACGCCGCCAAAGCTGGACAGACAAACTTACAGGGGCTGTTGATCTTCTTGTAAGAGTTCCTGGCGCACCCACACAAGATAAAAACCTAGAAATATTGTGTAAACAAGTTCCCAAGAAGTATCGCACTGCCCCAAAAGGAACAAAAACCGTTGGTCAAAAGACAAGTTGTGATCATACTGATGCTTATAAATTTTTATGTGGTAAGGATGATAAAACAAGACCGAAGTGTGTTTAGGGGGTATAAATAATGAGCCGAGGAATAAGACGAAAAATAGCAAATCAGAAAGGGAGTGGAACATCCCGCGCCCGCGCCGACAAAAATAAAGTGGCATCAATACAACAAAGAGCGCGGGATGCAGGAACAGGCTATGCCAAGCTTCCCAGCGATTCATATCCCAAGTTTACGCAAATGCCGTGTGAAAAAATTATCGATCATGGCAATTGCCAGATCACTTTTGGTGTGGATAGAATAGGTATCCTTAAGCCCGGTAAAGATAAAGATAACATCGAAATAGAACCTCAAGTATTGGTGGATACTGGTTATGGACAAAATGGCGAAGACGGTTGTTATATGATTGATATAGTTGCTGGTCGCCAATCGCTATTTAAGATTGATTCTTTGCAGACAAGCGAAATCGAACCTCTCGACGCCGAAAATCTATCCGCAAAGCTTCAAACCATTCAACACCAAGAGGAACAGAGATTAACATCTGGTCCAAGCTTTGTTAATGATGCAGCCCGAATTTATATTGCTCAAAAAACCGATGTGGACCGCGCTTTCGGAATTATAAATACACCTAACGGCAGTCCTGCTGCTCGGTCAGCAGTGGCGATCAAAGCGGATGCGGTCAGAATTATAGGCAGAGAGGGAATAAAATTAGTTACTTATGCTGGTGAAGATGACCCACTTCTTAATTCTCTTGGGGGACCACTGGGCACAAGAAAGGGTATTGATTTAGTGGGCGCGAATATAGACACAGCACCGCATGATTTACAGCCTCTGGTGAAAGGATATAACTTGGTTATGTGTTTGCAGCAGCTAATGGAATCAAACAAATATTTAAAAGACACTGTGGTCAATATAGTTGAAGATATGAAACAAATGAGTCTAGATATGGCGTCTCATATACACTTGGCGGGCATTTTCCCGCCGGGAGGTTCGCCGTGCCAGCCTTCAGCAATGCTCATCGCCAAAAAACCGTGGTATGAGTTGACGTTTGAAATGAACAAAGCTTTACTACATTGTGGAGATATACATCGAGCAACAGTGGAACTGAGTTACTTAGAGTCTTCTTCAAAAACGTATATTTGCAGCACCCTTAACAACGCAAACTAATGTCTACTATAACTACACAATTATTTCTTGCAAAAGCTTGGCGCGAATTTCGCTCGCCATATTATGATGCTGGAAGTGGTCGTGTTTATTATTCTCTTTATCTGGTGGATAAAACCAAGCTACCAGATGGCATAACGTTGGATATGATTCTCAAGAATGAAGAGAACATAAAAGAGGTTTTGAACTATTTTGATAAACATAAGCTTTTTCTTGTTCCGATAGATAAAACACCCCCTGCTGTCGTATTACCCGTGAGCCAAAAAGATAAAGATAAATCTTGTGAGATTGCGGAAGCTACGGAAAAATCTGGGACTTCTGTTGAAACGGGGCTGACGCTTTCTTCCGTTAACGGTCGCAGATATGATATTGGTCCTCGACCTGAAGACCCTATAAAGTTGCTTTATTCAATTGATGCGTTTGAAATAACCGGATTTGGTAAGAATAAAACAAAAACTCAAATTGTCGATATCGACAAGGTTAAGAAATTATTTGATGAAGAGGAAGCCAACAAAAACAAGCCCCAATCCGCTGATCAAAAAGCATATGCCGCCGCTAATAAATGGCTTGGCGGCGAAAAAGTTAAATGTAAAAATACTGCTGACTGTGTCGCAGCCAAGGTCAAGGGCGCTAAGTGTATTAACGGCAAGTGTTTAAAAGATTTTTCGATATCTATTGATTTTAAGATGGACGTATATGATAGTCCAAAACTTTGTCGTAAAAAGTGTTTAGGGGCATCGCCCGAAACCGCAAGCAAATCCAAAAAAAGGCAATGCGCTAAAAAATGTGACCCATTTAAGAAGTTCAAGAAGTTTGTTAAAGATTTAAAAAAAATAGGAAATATTCAAAATCTTGATGACCTGAATGCTTTTTTGGGTGCCACGGTGGAATCTAGTGCCCAACTGCGTTCAAAATATCTGGCTGGTCCTCTAAATGCCAAGCCGGGAGATCTTAAGACACAACTTGACATGGCAATAATGGGACCGATGACTGATTTCTTTACTAAGGCGAGCAAGGACTTGCCCACACGCGCCGATGTTAGTAATGAAGCACTACAAGCCACAGAATTTATTGCCGATTATTTTCTTATTCAAGGTATCCCAGCAATTGGAGATATAGATCAGGCAATTAAAAATTTTAAAAATCCCTTGCACCTCGACGCCGTGGGCGCAAAAAGTGATTGGGAAAGGTGGGTTGAAAAATCAAAAAATACACTTGAGCCAATAATAAAATGGATAAATCGGCTAGGGTTGATCGGATTATTAGAGTGTGTGGTTGCTCTCGCCATTGAAAAAATGGCAGCCCAAGGTTATGTCGCGCTAGCTGCTATGTTAACCGTGCAATTAGACAAACTGGCGAGGAATTTTTTAGCATTTTCGGTAGAATATGCAAAATATCGAAAAATCTGGGAGGAACTTCGCAAGCGCCAAGGAAAGACGATTGATTGGGGAAAAATTATAAAAGAATCGCTATACACGGCTCTTGAAGAAGGCGCAGTACAGATGGTTAAGTTGTGTTTGCGTTATTGTTTATCGAAGCTGGGGTCGGATAATCCAGAGAATGATTTTAATTTTGGAGGACTTGCTCCTAACCAAGTCTACGACGACCGAAATCTCCCGCTGAAGGGTCTTCCCTCTCATATAGCGGGCGGCAAGCCTCCCACCCCCGACGAAGCCACCAATGTTCTGGATTTTGTGGACGCTGTTTTTAAAAATATGTCCCCGACTCAAATCTGTCGTCTTTTAGAGGGGATGGCAGATTATGAGCTTGTGCAGTTTTGTGAGTTTCTTTTAAGGAAAGAACAATATAAAGACAAAGCCCAAAAATTCTTCCTCGACGAAGTCGGCAATATTTCCCCTCAAAAAATAGCGGACTTTTTTAGACAAATTGGAATTAATGCTGGCACTTACATATGTGATGAGCTTAATAAAAAATCCAATGAAGAAATCGAAATGGTGGATTTTTGTGGTATAAAAGTTGCGGCACCCATTAGAAACAATCTCGGCGACAAGATGGACGACGAAGCCTTAGAAGGGCTTATAAAGAATTTAAAACAAGAAGACGACGCCGCTGCCGACGCCATCGCCGACCTGCTTTCTGGCGATTTTCCCCAAAATATAGTTCCAGAGTTTGATAATCTTGTAGTTTTAGAGCCTTCATATCACGCTTCGCAAAGCACTCTGCGCGATTATAAAACTTTGTTTGATAGTGATTGGAAAGGTGCCGTACATTCTCCGCTTGATAATATTTTTAAGCCGTCAGCAGGATCCCAAGCCAAGAACGTGGTAGACAAACTTGATGATAAACCGCCAAAAATGCAGTTTCCTAAAATTTTAGGCAATATTTTGGGAAATATGCCGGGAGTCACAACTGGCTCTTTGAGGCTTGATGTACCTATTTTTGACGAACAGGCTTTAAAAACTCTTACAACGCCCAACAAGACCGAAGCCGCTCAAGGAGCGTTTACGCTTATTAACACTGCTGATTTTAAGCTTAACGTTAACACCAAGGGCAACTTTACTGTGGGAGCCAACATCTCTGCTATTTACAACAATATCCCGAAAACAGGCAAAGCGTCCAAGGGCAGCAACGCCGAGAAGTCTCCTTTAACCATTATTGGTGAAAATATACCATTCCCCGCCTCCGAGAAAAACACACCGCCAGCACTGCGAACTTTAATAGAAAGTCCCTCCGTTACCGTCGCAGATCTTTATGCGGATATTGTGTTCGGCATTACTCAAGAAAAAGTACAAAAAGTAAGCGACGAAATAAAGGCAGCTTGGCTTTCAAAGGAGCCAGAATTTTATAGAGTGGAGCGCCTTAAGAGAATTCATGATTCACTTTGTAAGGCGACCAAAGACGAAACAGAGGCTAATAAGCATTATGCTGATGATAGTTTGGCTATAAAAGTAGAGAGCCTGAGAGTTTTGGTTTATAGTCTTATTATAGAAAAATATCCGTATTTATACTGGACCGCCGTGGTTAACCCAGAGGGCTTTTTAGGAACAGATATAAAGATAGGAATGATACCATCGATGGTTCAAGCTTTTAAAGATCTGGTCGCACAATACGGAGTCACGATACCAGTTAAAAATCTAATGTGTGAAATGGATCTCACAGTGGAAGATCTTGTACAGGACGAACTTAAGTTTATAAAGTCGGTTGTCCCATCACATGTGACATCGTTGCCCTCCTATCAATCAATCTTAGAAGCAAATTTGACAGTCGATTATAGCAAAAATGTGCCCTTTCTATATAGACGCCCAAAGGGCGCTTGGGGCGCTTGGATGGAAACATTTGCGGGCGCAAGCGGCGCAGCAGGAAAGGGTTATGTGGGTGTTAAAAATTTGACCATGATCGGTAAACTTGGAACAGACAAAAGTGCCGAGTCGTTTTTGGATCAAATGATTTCCAAGGCGCTGATCAACGCCACACAGGGTAAAGATGGACACGCTGAAGAAGGAGTTCAGATAGTTAAGTCTGCCAACAAGAATAAAGCATGGACACAACTGAACATTGATCAGCTTGCCGCGAAAATTAACATATTTTTTAGTGCCACCCTCGGGACATGGTCTTTTACTGGAATGGATGAGTTCCGGGTCATTTTTCCTTTGATAATTAACACGTTTCTTTTTATGGAAATATACAAAAACAAGAATCTTGTTGCTTCTGGTAAGCTGAAGGTCGAACCGTCAAAAAAAGAAACTGAGAAATTGGTGGAGACCATTTTCTTTAATTCGGACTCGTTTACATATGATGACGGCACGGTTTCTCAATATTGGGACGGCAGGCTGAAGTATTATACAAAAGAGCAGGATGTGGTAGTTAAAGAAATTAGTATGGTCGGTATGCCACTGGGAAAAATGACCACCGCAATGAAACAAATGCCAGCTATGGCTGTTGCCGTGTTTTTTAAGCAGAGTGCCAATCCCCAAGAGTCTTATGTGTCGGGGTATGCAGCTTCTGAGTTAATGCTAATGATGGGATCAGGGACATTCAAAGACTCTGCGGGATATACTTATTCAACCAAAGTCAAGAAATTCTTTGGAGAAGCCAATCTTCCCACAATCCAAAACCCCATTATGGACGCTTTTAATTCCCAATTGATGGAAGCGGTAGCTGCCTATTATTTGAACGCTTATGCCCTTCAAGCTTCTTCAAGCACCAAAATATTCAAAAAATTGCAGCCTACTATTTTAGCGGCTTTTTCGGGAGGAATGTCTCTAGCAGCCACAGAAGAAGAATTGACACTCGCTTTCAAGGCGTTCAACATGGCAATGAACGTTGAGGAACAGGATTTCAATCTGTGGCTCATGATTTTGTTACTAATTCCCAAAATAATTATTGGGGCTATTAAAGCCCTTTTGATGACTGCATTATACATGAGCGCACCTATGATGTATTTTCTGATCATGCTTATGACAGCACTAGGTCTTGGTCCAGAAGAGTTTATTGATTGGTTACAAGAACAAATTGACAAAGCAATTTTAAAGAAATTAGATCCCGATTCGCAAGAAGCAAAAGATTTGCAGCACAAAATTAGCGCACGCGCTGCCAAGGACAAGGGCAACCTTCTACCATTGGACTGTAAGAAATAGAGGAAAAAAACAAATGAGTATTACTGTACAATTACCGTTAAACCAAGGGAGTGATAGTATTTATAATAACATAGATGATATAAGGGACTATGTAAAACAGAATGTCAAAAACGTTCTTTTGACTGTCCCCGGTGAACGAGTTATGTTGCCGGATTTTGGAGTCGGTTTAAAACGATATCTATTTGAAAATTATGAGGCTGCTAATACTGCTGCTGAAATTAGATCGACTGTGGAAGTCCAGTTTGCGCGATATCTTCCGACTGTTATTCTTCACGATATTCGTATTGTGGAAGAAGGACATGCACTACTTGTAAAGGTTTTTTATGGAATGACCGATGTTAACTTACAAGATTTTTTGGAAATAGTTGTGATCAACTAATTAAAGAGAAAGAGGAGTGTTCTAATGCCCAAGAGAAATAACGTAATAAAATATACCAATCGCGATTTTGATTCGATTAAGCAGTCTCTTATAAATTACGCGAAAAGATATTATCCAAGTTCATTTAGTGATTTTAACGAGGCTGGCTTCGGCGCACTGATGACAGACTATGTTTCTTATGTGGGGGATGTTCTTTCTTATTATTTAGATTATCAGGCAAATGAATCTTATCTAGATACTGCACTTGAGTTTGAAAATGTGATTCGAATTGCCAAGACATTGGGATATCGATTTAAGTTTAATTATTCGTCGCAGGGCGTCGTTTCTATGTATGCCACCATCCCCGCTGGAGTCATCTTTACAGATTTAAATACTGATTATGCTCCAGTGATTAAGAAGGGCACAGCATTTTCCACAGATAACGACGAAACATTTATTTTAATAGACGACATTAACTTTGCCGATCCCAACAATCAACGAGAAGTTGCGATTCTCGATCAAACAACTAATATTCCCGCTTATTATGCAGTTCGCGGCGTCGGGCGTGTAATTTCTGGTCAACAAGAATTCATAACTATGGGTGTTGGTGAGTTTGAGAGATTTAGAAAAATAGTTATTGAAGATGATTTCATTACCGAAATTTTAAGTGTTTTGGACGCGGACGGCAACGAATATTTTGAGGTGGATAGTCTGAGTCAAAATGTGATTTATAAAGAAGTGATGAATCCCAACGCCCCCCAAGACAAAGTATCTTCTATAATGAAGCCGGTTTTAACTCCCCGCCGCTTTACGGTGGAAAGCGGGTTGGATAGTAGCACTTTACAATTTGGATATGGGTCTGAAAGGAGTCTCACTAGTGACACCTATGGACGACCTGAAAATGTCGTAATCCAGAAATTTGGCAGACCTTATGTATCTAGTATCACCTTTGATCCGTCTAATCTTATTGATAATGACAAGTTTGGCATCGCACCCACCAATACTACTTTGTCCATTAAATATATTCGCAACGCTTCTTTAAATCCAAATGCCACCAAAGGCTCTTTAACTCATATTGCGGATTTGCTGATAGAGTACCCCGGCATTAATAATGCTCCCGGCGTTCAGAACTATGTGCAATCTTCTCTTAGTGTGACAAATGAGGAGCCTATTGTTGGTTCGGTAACGATCCCCGATGCAGATGAATTGAGGGTAAGGGCGATTTCGTTTGTGTCTAGCCAGAAACGTGCGGTTACAAAACAGGACTATGAGGCTTTGTGTTACGCGATGCCCCCTAATTTTGGGGCTATTAAGAGAGCGCGAGCAATGCAAGATAAGGATTCTTTTAAAAAGAATCTTAATTTGTATATTATTAGTGAAGACGCTGATGGTCAATTTATTGAATCCAATAGTACCATTAAAAACAATCTTAAAACGTGGATCACGCGACATAAGATGATCACTGATACGGTAGATATTCTCAATGCTGAGATTATAAATTTAGTAATACATTTTACTGTCATCGCGGACGTTGGTCAGAACAAGTTTGATGTTCTTAATAACTGTATTGCGGCGCTTATAGACATTTACACAGTTAAATTTAATATAGGCGAACCGCTTTTTTATGGGGACGCTTTTCGCGAATTAAAAGATGTAGATGGTGTTCTAGATGTAACGGAGGTTTTCGCCACCGCAAGATCCGGCGGCATTTATTCAAATTCCAGTTTTTCTATAACAGAAAATTTATCTTCCGATGGTCGCGCTGTTGTTCTGGGTGAAAAACAGATTTTTGAAATTAAATATTTTGATAGAGATTTAGTCGGAACTGTTCTATAATGAGTATCAAAAATTATCAAGCAGCTAAGGACAATACCATTAGTAATGCTTATAGACCATCTAGTGATTCGCGGCGCATTAGCGATATTAATTTTGGGCTAACTGATAATTTGGAAATTTATTCGCTTTATAACACGGTGACCGCGTCTGCTGCGTATAATGGAAAATCACGGGCATTGATTCAATTTGATACTGCCCAAGTTCTTGCAGATCGTAACAATGCCGATATTCCTGCGTCTGGGAGCGTTTCTTTTTATTTGAAAGTAAAAAACTATCCTCACGCTTCTACTAATCCGGTTTCTTTTACTCTGGTCGTTTCTCCAGTTTCCCAATCATGGGACGAGGGTTATGGTAAATCATTTGAGGATATGACAAGTAGAGTTGGAAGCAACTGGATAACAGCGTCGTCTAATCCCACAACCTTCTGGACGGCAACAGGTAGCGATGTAAGAAATAGTCCTATTTTTACGCAGTCCTTTTCTACAGGTGATGAGGATTTAGAACTAGATGTAACTGGGTATGTGGAAAGTGTATTGACTGACGGGGTGGCAGATTATGGATTGTTAATACAATTAACTTCTTCTCAAGAGTCGGCTGCTCAAAGTTATTACAAGAAAAACTTTTATTCTTGTCAGTATGGGGACGTATTGAAGCGCCCCATTTTACAAGCTCGTTTTAATAATTCTTTGCAGGACAATGGGGGCAATTTTTTTCTAAGTTCTTCAAGATTGCCAGAAGCGGACAACAACAACACATTGTATTTATATAACTATGTAAGGGGTAATTTGGCGAATATTCCTTCTGTTGGCACAGCAAAAATTTTGGTGAGTGTCTATTCAGGCTCAACAACCACACCTACAGGTTCTAAGCTTGCTCTTCCATCAGGCGGTGGGGTTGTGTCTTTGGCAGATACTAATGTTACCGGAACGTATGTTTCGGCGGGGATTTATTCTGCATCTTTTGCTTTTAATTCAAGTTCTTTGTCGGGCGTGTTTGCTGTGTGGCATTCTGGCTCCACTGAATATTACACAAGTTCTCTTATAGAACCAACAGCACGCACATTTACTAATCAAAGGTTAACAAACAAATATTATTTATCCATTACAAATCTTCAAGAAGAGTATCTACAGCGCCAGACCAGCCGTCTTCGTTTGTTCGTGCGAAATCCATCACTATCACCGACAGTACAAACAACTGCCACAACAACAATGGAGCCTACAATTATTGAAAAGGCATATTATAAGATTGTGCGTAAACGAGATAACTTAGTAGTAATTTCCTATGGAACTGGATCTGCCAATGAAGAGTTTACTAGACTTTCTTATGATTCCAAAGGTAATTATTTTGATTTGGATTTTTCGAATTTTGTCACGCTCGGTGAATATACCATATCTTTTGTGTTTTATGAAGGCGGGCAGTATAGAGAACAAATACCAAAGTTTGATTTCAGGGTGGTCTAATGGCAGTAAAAAAATATACAGCAACAAAAGATAACACTATTACCAACGCCTTTGCCGAGGTGTTTGATAATCGATTAACCGGAACCAATGCAGGGTTGGCAGATGTTATGGAGGTCTTTTCTATCTTTGGTCAACAGACTTCGTCAGCCGATGGCAATGAAAAATCGAGAGCATTATTAGAATTTTCTTCAGCTTCCATTCAAACAGATATTGATAATGCAGTTATCGAAAGTGGTTCTAATTTTGTTTTACGCATGTTTAGCGCGACGACACCCAATCCTCCCCCAACAAATTTTACGTTGGTGGTGGCAGCGGTGTCTCGTTCATGGGATGAAGGCACCGGTCCCGACATTGCAAACAAAGATTATACCGGAGTTTCTAATTGGGATAGTGCGAGTTCTGGCGTTGCATGGACAACGGCAGGCGGCGATTTTCATAGCAGTCCTATTTTTACTAGTTCTTTTACTACGGGGTATGAAAATTTAGAAGTGGACATTACTAGTTTGGTCAACCAATGGCTCGATGGCACAAAAATAAATAACGGTCTCGCCGTTTATCTCACTTCTAGTGACGAGGCAACTTCAGCCTCTTATCACACCAAACTATTTTATAGTCGCACCAGCGAGTATATAAGCAAGCGCCCAGTGATAGAATCTCGCTTTGATGATTCCAAACAAGATGATGTCTCGACTTTTTATTTAAGTTCGACTTTGGCACCTTCTAGTGACAACTTAAACACTCTTTATTTATATAATTATGCTGGTGGACAATTGACCACCATTCCTGACGTTGGAACTGGAAACATTTATGTTAGCCTTTATTCTGGCTCATCATCTCCAGCAGGTTCCAAACTAAATCTTCCGGCAGGAAGCGGGGTTGTCACAGCCGGTGACACAAATGTAACAGGCGGCTATGTTTCGGCAGGGATATATTCAGCGAGCTTTCCGTATGCTTCAAGTTCTATCACAAATGTGTTTCCCGTGTGGCATTCAGGAACTATGGAATATGTTACGGGTTCGTCAATTACTATTTTGACTCAAAATGCGGCTAGCAGTAGAGATTTTGCGAATTACACTATCACTCCCGTAAATTTAAAATCAACTTATACTACTTTGGAAAAGACGCGGCTTAGGTTATATACTCGACCAAAAGACTGGTCTCCAACTATTTATCCAAGTGGAACCTCGACTCCCAATTCTATTATTTTGGAAAACATTTATTATGCAATTACGCGGCGCAGCGATGGTTTAAAGGTTATTCAATATGGAACAGGTTCGGGGAATAGCGGATTTACAAGAATGTCATATGATGGAGAAGGAAACTATTTTGATTTAGATTTTTCGCAGTTTGAATCAGGGTATAAGTATCAGATTTCTTTTGTGGTAAAAAAGGATTTAAGTTTTATTGAACAGGCTGATACGTTTAATTTTAGGGTTGATTGATGAGCTTTAAAAAATACATAGAGCAAATAAAATCGCAACAAAAGGTATCTAAGCCGCTTATTAAGCAAACACGACAATCGGCAGGGGTTACCTTTGACAGCGGCGAAGCAGTCAAAATAACTCAAAAAATCAGCGATCGTTATGTTCCCCCTGTTGATTTTGTTTCAGCTAGCAACTTTGCATTTTATGGTTCCGCTAAAGAGTATTATATTAATGCCATTGATAATATTGTCAATTATTATCCTTATGATGGTACACTCACTGAAAAACAATTGTGGGGATTCAGTGCTTCTTTTCTAGAAAATTGGATTTTTGAGAATGAGTATCCGAGAACCAACGGAAATGTTATTTTCTCTTCGGATGGCTGGTCCACACAAAACGCTGATGAGGATGGCTATGGTGAACCAACTACATTCCAATATATTCTTTTTGATGGTGGTTTGCGCGTCGGTAATATTGTCAATGATGAAGGGTTTACTTCAAATTTGAGATTTGGACATTCTGCCGGAAATTGTGTTGAGTTCTGGATTAAAAAATCAGAGTTTTTGCCATCCTTAACAGAAAAAGAAGTTATTATTGATATTTGGAACAGTGGCAGCGCCTTGACACCATCGAATACAGATAACGGAAGATTCACGGTGCAGCTTACTGCTTCTGATGATGTATTACACGTTTCAGTAGCGTCGGGTTCAGTTTATGCCAACTCATCATTAACTGCGATATCTTCGGGCAGCTTGATTGATAATGAGTGGCATCATGTGGCTTTAAACTTTTCTTATGGCGCATCGAACATAACAGTGGAGTCTTATCTTGACGGGAATTATCAAGGCGACGATACTATTTCTGGTGAAATTACAGAAGTAACTGGCGCATTTGTTGCAACGATTGGTTCATTGGTAACTCAGCAAACAGGAACAACTAACACTACTCTTGGTTGGGGAAAGTTGTCCGCTTCGTTAGATGATTTTCGTTTTTGGCGCGGGAACCGCGATGGAAAACAAATTGGTATTTTTGCGCGGCAACCAGTGGACGGCGGTGCATCAACAGGATCTACGAATATAGATCTCGGAGTTTATTATAAGTTTAACGAAGGCATTACCGAGGTAACGGCAACGGATAAAACCATTTTAGACTATTCTGGCAGGTTAAATAACGCCACATTTGTAGGATATACTTCCACTGCGCGAAATACTGGTTCGGCTTTTGTATTATCGGGACTTGCAATCAAAGAAACAAAAGACCCAATCCTTTATTTATCTCACCCATCTCTCTCCTCTTATCGAGCAGGAAAAATAATAACTGGGTCAGTGTATGATGAAGAGAATATCAGCAGTTTTTATAACACCCTTCCAGAGTGGATTACTTCAGAAGATCAACAAAATTCTGGCGAACTAAAAAAATTAACCCAAATTATGGCGTCCGCGCTTGATGAGTTGTACCTCGAAATTAAAACCTTTCCATTGATTAAAGCAATGGAGTATTATAATGATAAAGTTAGCCGTTCCAAATTTGCTCAAAAGGCTTTAAATTCAAGCGGATTCGTTATAGGCAGAATTTTAGAAGATGAGTCAGCCTTGGTTAGTATGTTTAATACGGGCGACAAGGGTGAGTTTCTTCAAAAACTTGAAGATGTTAAGAGGGTTATTTATTCCAATCTTTATAACAACAGTGTAGAGATTTTCAAAACAAAAGGAACTCCAGAAAGTTTACGAAATGCCTTGCGCTGCTTTGGCGTTGATAATGAGCTTATCAATCTTTCGGTTTATGAAGATAACTCCATTATTCAACTCGGCGACAAGAGAGAACTCTATTCGGAAAAATATAAGTTTATTAATTTTGCCACGGCTTCCAACAATGTTGCTGTTGTGTATACCAGTACTTCTGGCACTGTTGGTGTGCCCTTTATTTCGGGCACTTCTGGAACTGCCCTTCCGATCGAAGCACGTTTGGCAAACACCTATGAGTGTCAAGCATTTCTGCCCAAATATCCGAGATATGGAGATGCGACGAATGTAACTTTTGCGGGGTTGACTTCTTCTATTTTTGGCGTTCATGGTGTAACGGCATCGTCACATACCGACACTTCAACTACTTTTTCTGGAGATGACGCTGGTTTTGAAGTTTATGCAGTTCGTGATAGTTTGACCTCTAGAAGAGTGAAGTTTGTTCTTACGTCTTCTGTTGTCGCGGGCGATTCTCAAACTTTTCCTGAATTAACCACTGAGCTTTTTAGTGACAGTTATGATAATGAGACGTGGACCGTAGCAGTAACAATCAAGCCTATTGCTTATGGTATGGGCGATTTAAACAACGCGCTCCAGCGCGACAGCGGTTCATATATTGTTAATTTCCGTGGTTACAATGTTGAAGACGATACTGTTTATAATTCTTTTAATTTAACGGCTTCGATGCATTCTGATCGAGCCATTAAATTATTGAGCCAAAATCGAAAGCCGTATTACGGCGCAGCACGAACCAATTTTACAGGCTCAATGTTGATGCCGTCTGATTTGAATATTGGTTTTTTTCGGGTGTGGCTCGATAACTTAACAGACGATGAATTAATCAGCCATGCCAAAGATCCAAGGAATAAGGGCAGGGCAGAACCTTACAACAATTTTCTTCCCTTGTCATCCGAGTTCAGTGGGACATATGTCCCCTCCATCAATTCTCTCATTATGGATGTGGGAACTGATAATATAGCCTCGTCAGATGATTCGGGACAATTTTATTTGCCAGATTTATCTTCAGGATCCTATAAAGAAACTCCGATACCTTATTTAAATACAGTTCTGGGAAGTTTATATCAATCTGAGGGCTACGGCTTTACTGAGTCTTCGACCAATGTTTATACTTCTAGATTTTTTACGGTTGGAAAAACTATTAATCCCGAAAATTTTGGTGAGTTGGATGGGGTCCGAATCCTTAACGAAGACGACATCGCCACAAAGAGCTTGATCAAGGCTAAGATTGCCTATTTTACCATTGAAAAAAGTGCCCAACAGGCTATTAACCGAGACATTATTTCATTCTTTTCGTCACTAACTGGCTTTAACGAGCTTATTGGCGCTCCCATTAACAAATATCGGATGGAGTATAAAGATCTTAAGAAGCTCGCTACTGAATATTTTTCGACGGTGATTTCAAAAAGAACAAGCGCTGCCTTTTTTGAATATTACAAATGGCTTGATAATGCGATCAACGACATGCTCATTAACCTCTTGCCAGCTTCATTAAACGGTTCAGACAAAATCTACAATGTGATCGAGAGCCACATTTTAGAAAGAAACAAATTTCAGTATCAACTTCCGACTATTGAATTTAGAACCCCAGATTTAGAAGCCGTAGCCAGTGGCTCAAATAATGTAAAGTGGAAATTTGCTCATTATCCTTTGACGGACATAGAGAAAGACAATTGTTATTGGTGGCGGTATAAAGCAGAAAGAGACAACGCTACATTTAATTCTAATCTCCCTGAACATGTTGTGATTGGTCGCGAACAGATATTGTCGGTGACCAAACAGGCTCAAGATAGAAAAGTTGAATCCGCTTTAAAAGAAAGCGTCATCATTTCTAAAGAAATTCACGGCGGCATTAATTTTGGAGCCAACAAAAAGTTAGATTATTACAAGGGTGTTATTTATGGCAAGTGGAATAGTGCAGGCTACTTCAATTTCATCAATATCCCAGCTTCGACCGTTTCTTCTGCGATGCCGCCTTTAAAATCATGTGATGATGATTTAGAATTGTTAACCAACAGAAAGTTGACCGGCAAAGCGGAAGCCAACCGCGAAGAGACTCAAGGCTCTAAATTACAACTCCTCGCCCCATTTAATGTTTTTTCCGCATCAGTTGGCACAGGGAGCTACGTTGATACTGCATATGATGCTCGCAATCCGAATGAAATAGTAACCAACCTTCACCACGATGTGTTCGGTCCTACGTCTAATCAGCCTCTTCAGGGTACTTTTACTTCACAGCGCGTCGGCGGCTCTAAGTCACGAAAAATTCGCCTAACCGATAATTTAACCAATGAAACAAACCGCCCCGAAAGATTTCAAGTCGATATGGACTATCCTACGGATATTTTTATACAGTCTACCCGCTATGATGGTGGTTATGCAGCGCCGATTGATCAGTTTTATCAAGATCCCCCCGTTCGTGCGCCGGTCAACATTAAAAATATTAAAACAAGCGGCTCCGCTCTTGGTAATTTTTCCAAAAATTATGAGGTTGTACAAACTTCGGGCAGATCTATAAACAATCTGGCTTTAAGGGAATTAACTGGCATTGCTGGAAATTTAGAAAGCCCTTATATTTCGGGCGGTTTCGATTTTCCGCGAATTACTGGAACAGCCAACCAGACTGTTTTTGTTGAACGGTTTAGTGCGCCCGGTGGTCCTGATACGAACGGTCCTTTCTTGGACCCTGTTGGTAGAGAGTATAGTGTTTACAACGATTTAAACCTTAGAAACTCTGTGGTAAGGGGAGCGTGGAACAGTTTACTAAAATACTCTAGCGTTTTCGGAGGATATCAAACCGCCAGCAATGACCTTTCAGCTTCTATTCACAAAGTTCAAAGAAACACAACCAAGATTATGGAAAACTCTGGAGGTTTTGTTGTCACTGGTGTGCTGGCAGATAATGGGTTCTTTACTCGTCCCATTCCAGCAAGAGATTTTGGGTATAGTTGGATTTTATCATCGGCTCCAGCCAGCGGTAATTTTGTCATCGAGGCGGGTCATGTTTTAACAAGCTCAACAGCAATAACTTTTTACACCTCTTCTATTAGAACTTTTGGCTCGCCTACGAGTAGCATTGGATACGATGAAATTAATTATGCTGGGTACGTTACTCCCGGTAGATTGGCAAATCGACTCCCTTATCATTTTAATATAGATGAGACTGTTTTTCCACCGGTTAATTTAATAGCCCCGACAATTTTAAACCAAAAGGGTGTGAAAGCTTCTGGGTCGGTGATTTTCCACGCCCTTGATCCCTCAGAATATATTCAAATCGCTCATCCTATTGTTCGTTTCTTGCCTAGCCCCGACTCCCTTTTTGTTGCCCCGTTTGAGCTTGCGTTCGATTCGACGGTCGTTCCCGGCAGCAGCACCTCGGCGATCATCGGTGTCGACGGTCTCGCCACTGGTCCCGCAGTCCCGGCAGCAGTTGCTAACGCTTTTAGCCAATCTTTGATTTCTGCAATCGCCCAATTCGCCGACGTACACTTTCTATCATCCTCGGTGACCGTCACGGACTCCACTTGTTCTTTCAGTCTAACGCTAGATGGCGCACAAGGAAATCAAGTCAACCGCGCTTGGTGGGATCAGATAATACAGATCGAGGGCAATGGGTTTCCAAATCCTGCGGCAGTGACGGGTACGTTCATGGTTGGCGGTTTGGGTACTGGTGAGGACTTCAAGAACATTTACTTTCTCAACGTTATCAACAATGGCAACTCTGGCTGGGGAACTTACCGACAGCTTCAAGGTAGCTATAATCCTTTGGCAAGGAACTTGAGAAAACAAAACATTATAGTTTCTGAAAGACCTCCGTTAGATAAGTCAGAACCAGCCGCAGGCGCTTTTGATGTTGCTGGGGAAGTAGTTCCTTTGGCTGCTTATGAACCCGCTGTTGTCTCTGACAAGCCTGTTTTGTTGATAGCTGATTTGGAGGGCGATGGCAAAGGAACTATATTTAGTTTGCCTTATAATTCTCAAAAGAGATACTTTTTTGATAGTGAACTAGAACAAGATCTGGTTATTGGTAAAAATAAAAATCGTATTTCTACTTTAGAGAGGTTTTATGATTTTTATAAATCTGATTCACAAAATGTTTTAAAAGAAGAGGATGTTTCTTATGCGAAATACGCACATCAGATTTATCCTTTGCAAAAATACAGTTATTTGGGGGATTCTCTCTTAAGAAAGTCGTTTACCCAAACATGGACCGATTCTCAATATAATCGTTCTGTTCGCAAGGCTTTTAATCAACTCGCTCTTGATGGAATAGTCGCCGCGAACGCTACACAGTCTTTTGTTAATCCAATGGGTTTTAATTTGCTTTATCAGGGACCAGATGCAACGGGTTCGTGGCTTGGGTCGCCGGTTGGACAACAGTTTTCTGATTCTTTTGTGAACGCTGTGGGACCAAGTATTAGTGTTTTAGACACTTTTACTGATCTTGGTCCACCATTCGCCACCTTCGCGCTCGATGGCGGTAAGTATTACATCCCATCAGCTTCGTTTCCTTTACATTTTTTAACACAGTCTATTGGTGGAACAAAAACTTATCTAGATTTAAGAAATTATTTTTACGGCAACTCTACCGATAAGTATCCCAATCTGTATTATCTTCCCGGCGTCGGCGACTATTATCAGGCTGTGGAAGGAGTTGCTTATAATAAGGCAGTTTATGATAGAAGAGCGGCACAGTATATGACGTTTGGGATTTTAAGAGATCCAAAAAATGTCATAAACCAATTTATCATAACGGTGCCAAGCGCCGCCTATGGCACGGTCGCCGGTCAGGCAGCAATGGATCTCGGAGATAATGGCATCGCTGGCGTTCCCGATCATGTCTATGGACCATTATTGGAAATGCCCTTTATTAATGCTGTTCCTGACAACCCACAGCGCGGACCAGAAATTGCTGAACGCTTTTTTGCGCCTTGGTCCGCACCGGGTTCATCGTCTTTAGGTAGAGGTCCATCCTATTATAACAAACATAGCAACTATTCAGAGTACATTAAATTACTTGGGAAGGATTATTCTCTTATACCCGAATATATTGTTTCGAATCACATTTCGGCTCTGGTTGCTGGCGACGATCTTGATGGAAAGAGTGTTTCAAGTTATTCTATCACAGGTTCCAGCGTGGTTGATATGAGCGATACCGTTGTGCAGATGAACACTGTTGCGAGATATATGGAAGGTGACAGCTTGTTAAACTTTAAAGAGTTTGGGGGTCTTTTTGATGCTTCCCCAGTTGGAACGTATGATATACCAAAAATCAGAATAAGGTTTGATGCAATTAAAAAATTGTTGCCATACGAAGGATTTTATCCAGCCGAAAGAACGGTTCAACTCGCGCAATTATTTTCTTCTTCACTCGCTCCCGCTGCTCGCTTGATCGGCGGTGGAGCGACTTTTAGAACTTTGATGCAGCCTTATTTTATGCCGGGGATTCTTTATAATTCAGTAAAAGCGGGTCTGGCAATGAGTTATGGATATTTTAATAGCCCATATAATTTAGATCTGGCATATTCGTGGGATTCGGGTCTTGGCAAGGCAAATCGAGAGGTCGCCATTGGTGATGCCACAGCCTCTTTTGTGCCGTTGCCGTTTGAAGAGATTGTAACCCTTAGTGAATTAACAAACCAAAAGACTTTTTATGATATGTATCCGCACCAATCGATGTCACGAGCTTCGACCGCATCATTACAGGAAATTATTGAACCCCTGTATCAAATGGCTATGTCCAATTTTATGGCAAGTACGATTGATTTTTGCTTAGAAAACAACAGCCTGACAACTGTTGTCTCACAACCTGAAAAGGATTTAGCCCTCATTCCAAATCTCGATGATGTCTACGGGATGGAAATTAGCGTGATGGGGGTTACGGGTTCTTCGGCAGATCAGGGACCGTGGGATTTGAATGCAGTGTATGCCAATGGGTGGGGTCCGAGTGTTAGTGGTTCAGGTCGCACTGGTCAGAATACAGATATAGCTACTGACCGCGTCTGGCAACCACAATGGGGCTTTGGGTCTGCTTCTATTTTGTTGGAGTGGCGACCTACTAAACTTGGAAAATACACAATAGCTGAGATTCAGCAAGAACTCACTGCAACTTTTGGAGCTTCGACTCTCGGTGTTGGATTTTCACCGTTTGTCACTTCTTCTGTTCCTTCTCTTAGCGAATCTATCAACTACCTTGGTCGATTACAGGGTGTTATTGCTACAATAGACCCCGCCACAAAAGAGGTTGCTTCGGTCAAGACACCAGAAGATCCAGCCTCAGCAGGCTTAACTTATTGGGCTTTTCAGCCCAAGTGGGAAACTCCATATTTAACTCGTAATAGTAATGTCAACGGCACAGGAATTTGGAAAAGTTTTTGTGAACTTCCAAATATAACCAATAAGGCAGCTTCACGTTTAGTTTTTAAAGATTACGTTCCCCCCGGTGCGCTTGATAATCTTTCTCTTAAAACTTATTTGAGCTTGCCCGACGAGGCAACACTGGGAACTCCTTCCAATAGTTCGTTTATTAAAGAGGCGATTGTTTGTATTCCGTATATGGACATGCCCAACAGTAATCCTGTGTTTCACACTGTGTCAAAATATGTTAAAGATGCCTATGTGATTGAAGCCAAAAAGACAGGAAAGTCAAATGAATGGTCGCGACTTGATAAAATTCTTGATGAATATGTATTTCCACCTGCGTGGGATTGGAAGAGGAATCCAAAATTACAAAGCCAACCAATGGGCATGGTTGTACAAGAATATGATTTGGAATTGAAAAAAGAGGATATGGCACTTTTTTGGCAAAATCTTCCAATTCCTGCGATGGGCACTTTTGAGAAAGAAACCGACTATATTGATATTGAGTTTGATAAGTCTATTATGTTTGATGAGTCTCTGTTGAGGTACTTGAAGTGGGTTGTATTTAAAGTAAAGAAACGCGCCCAGACCAATTATTTTCAGATGACTATAGATAATCCACAATATACTGACTTTAGTTTTGATGACTTGCCCAGCGTTCAAAATTCAAAATTTAAAACAGTGGGCGGTTGGTCTGTAAATGATTACAGTTATAACTATCCTTATGATTTTTGTTCTTTGATAGAGACCGCCAAAGTTTCTGTAGAGGTTGATTTTATAAAGACAAACAAACCGGCACCTTAAGCTATTTATAACACATGAGTTTTTTAGATTCCAAAGAACAGGTAATGAAGTTAGTGCTTAGTAAGCACGGCAAAGAACAAATTTCTAAAGGGTTGTTCGCCCCCGCCTTTTATGGATTTCTAGATGATGATGTTGTTTATAATGTGCCGACTGAAACCCAGAACTCCGCGCACTCTAGAATTGTGGAAGAGACGCCAAAAAACTCTTTTATTACAAATATTGCTAATCTAAATTCTAATAAATTTTTATCACTCGGAGCTAAACCTTCGCTGGAAGACTTGTTTCAAAGTGCCTACGGACTGTCAACTTCTGAATTGGGTTCTCAACAATTGCCCCGCTTTAATTATATTTGTTTAAGGAACATAATATCTTCTTCTGCTGATTTGGCACAAGGCAAAGACAGTTTTTTTCAAATCCCCCAGTTGAACTTTGATTTAAATGTCTTTACCAGTTTAGAACAGGCTACTCCCGACTTTCATGAGTCGTATAAAGCCGTTGAAGATAGTGGGAGTCCTATACCAGATTTTGGTGAAGGTCGCCAGACTATTGTTAAAATATTCCCCACTGGCGAGATGGTTAAAATTAGTAAGGGTGAAACAATAGGCTTGTTGCTTGAAACCAATGCAAACAAGATGAACGAGACGTTTGAATTGGAATTTTATTTAGTGAAAAAAACTCAAACAAAAAACTCCGTTCCTTCTCCTGAGTTTATAACAACTACCACGGTGGTCCAGTTAGATCCGTCCGCTCCCTTTGAACAAAAAAACTCTTTGGGGTATTATTTAGATGTTCGTACTGAACGAGACATAGAAGTAAATGTTACTGAGGGCTTCTTGGCTGCTGATGGTCTTTATGATAATTTACCTGATGTTGTAGAGGATTTCTGCTAATGAATATTGAAGACATCGATGTACGTTCTCTCTTGGATCAGAAAGTTCCGTATCCTTTTATTGAGTCTGTTGTATTAAATGACAAAGATGGCATTAGTTTGGATATGCGATATGCATTTTATGCGCCGATAACAACTGGAGATAAGGACATATTTGACAGTTATAAGAATTTGATATGGACAGATATGACTCTTTTCACATTTGATATTTCGGAACCTATTCCTCCCCCCATGCTTCCAAATGTAGATTTTATATCTTATTTAGAAAATAGTCCCAACGTCAATAAGCAAAATCGACTTGAAGACAAGGGACCATTTTATAAATCTTCAAAGGCTGTTTACGATATTTTAAATTCAGTGTTGGGGATCAGTCACACCAACCCTTCTATCGATACTGGTCCTCCCGGTAAATCATTGGTCCACGCCGATACGTCCATATTTTATCTGAAGGGCATTCAAGTTAGAAAATATTCTTACGAGGCACAGTTTACCAATCTAAAAGCCACTGAGCCGTTTGGGAAAGTTATAGCTGGTGATCGGGTAATCAATTTAATGGGCTTTATTGAGGTGATGGCTGATTTTAAAGACAATCTTCCTTTCGCGATTTCCGGCGGGAATACTATAAATTATTCTTTTCCATTTGTGATCGCCAAAAACGGAGTGGTAAACTTTACTTATCAAGCTCTTCAAACATCAAATAATGAGATATGGGTAGGACCATTTTCTGTTGAAAAACAAGAAACGCCACCAAAAGGAAATACAACACTTGAACGTGGTCATACTCATTATTACACAGTGGACGATGACGGCGACGGGGAGACTGAAAAGCACTATGCCACTCCAGATTCTTGGCATGTTCATAAAATAACTAACCGCATCGTTGCTGACAGCGACGTCTTTGTTAAAGGTGGACCGTCGATTGGCAAGAAGAACCACAGTCATCAACTTATTGCCGATCAAATAAAAAAATTGCCCGTCGATTCTGAAGACCATTATCCATATCTTTTGCCTGTTGTTATTTCTGATCCAGCCGTTGTTTCAAGCTTTGTGGGTCTTACTACCGGCGATTATTTTGATTTAGATTTTAACCAGCCCCTGCTCACCAAGTGGGACAAGAAAAACAAAAAATGGGTAACGACAACAGAAAATCCAGCCACCGGGGAAGCCTATACTGCTAAGGACATATCTAAAACTACCACGCTTAATCTGGAAGCATATTTTGAACCTAACAAATTGGAAAAAATAGAATCTCCTTTGAGCGAAATGTTTTTCTGGGATGATATAGAACCCAACACTTTCAATACAGCTTTTATTTTTAATACTACAAAGTTTATGAATAGTAGTGCATTCGCGTTTACGGGCACCAAACTAAATATTTATTCCGATAATATTAAAAGTATGCAGCTTGTCCGAAGGAAGGTTGCAAAAAATATTGCAGAGCAATATACAGAACAATGTATGGAAAAGGTTCTTGCTACCTGTGTTCCAATCGGTACGAAGGGGGTGTTAATTAACATTATTGATAACGCAAATATAAGAGTGGCATCGGTCGATTGCACGACAAATGCTGGTGTTATGCAAACGCTTTTTATGATCAAAGATAAAACAGTAAATAAAAATTACCACTACCGTTATGGTTTAAAAATTACATATACAGCCAAGTTTTTGGGACAATTAAGATATGTATTTGAACTTGTTAATGAGGCATATAATAAATTTAGCGCCTTGGAATCGGTGATGGCTTTTTCCAAGTATTATAATGCTGATTTTGAAAGAATGACTCCTCTTTTTGTTCAGCATCATGGAGAGGTTCTACAAGAAATGTGGAACACATTTAATAGTATGTGGTCCATCATTAGTTCGATGATAACTGATAGTGAACAAAATCAGGAATCGGGAGCTTTAATTGTAACAATAAAAGATATGTTAGCAGTAGATTGGGAGAAGCAGACGACCAGACTTTTACCCAGTACATATCTGGTGCTTAAGGATTCTATTGGTCAATCTTTAAGCCAAGTAAAAAACTTTTCTGTTGCTCCTAATTTGACTGTGAAGCCCACCCAAGGGAATTCAAGCAACTCAACTGTCGCCACTAAATATTATGAATTTGCAAATGCGGTCGGGTTTACTGAGAAGCCCAGTTTTTGGGTAGATTATCTTTATGCGACTCCACCTCAATCTGAAAACACGGAGCTTGTTATAACACAAAAGGAATTTGAAAATTTATTTCAGTTAGAATTTGCCAAATATGTGGGGGGTATTGATGAATTTGTGTGGCAACATTTTGACACACACACATTTACGCCCCTAACCATTACAGCGGAAAAAGTCACGGCTCAGATGCTTGACATAGGTAGCGCGAATATGAAAACCGCCGAAGGTTACGCCCTGACCTTTTCCTTGCCGCTCACTCAAATTATAGATTTGGTGTTGAGCATGAAAGCCGGTATCACCCAGACTTATCCCGCAAAGACTCCTACTTCGTGGGCAACGGGCTTTCCCTTCTGGCAGAAGAATGGTGTATTGTTGGACGCGCTTTTAGACGATGGTGTAGCCATCGTTGGCACAACTGACAAGGGGACTGTTGTGAATCCTGTTACTCCCGGCAAGTTTGCTTTTGAATCCTTTTTTGGCGGCTCAAGCGGACCACAGGATAAGAAAAAATCTACTTCACCGACAATTACAAAACAGTTTCAAAACATAAAAGATTTAACGATGATATACTCTTTTTCACATTTGGCGGGTTTTAATACTTATACGAACACAATGGATGAAATAGAAAGCATTGAATCACAGGGAGGTGAAGCTCTTAATACTAATCTTCCTGTACCTTATTATGTTTTATCAAGAGGTCCGTCAATCAAGCTTTTAAAGCCGCTAACTAACGAATTTAAAACCTTGTTTGACAAAATATTGATCAACAAAGAAACACTAAAAACCAAGGAAGACAAAAAGAAGTGGAATTTGAGACCTGAAGAAGCCATAGGCACTTTTTTAATGTTAACCAATGTCGTAGAAATTGAGCTTTGGCACGAAGGAGAATGGCACCCTTATAATAAGGTAAAAAATGGCTTGGGGTCAGTGGCTACTTTGGGACGATTTTCTTTTTATGAGCGCGGACTAAAAAATCCTAACGGCTCCTTCGTACAGGTGAGAAATGTCGGAATGAATCAAAGAATAAATAATAGATATTTTGTCTTTGATACCGAATCAAAAGAGTTTAATACCATCAAATACACCATTCCAGCAAAATCCAAAAATGACCCGCCTGTAAAGATCGAAGTTGTTTTAAAAAAAGAAAAATTTTCGGGTGACACTGCTCTCAAACAAGCGGCAAATACTATGTTAAAGGGTTCTCTTTTTAAAAAACCAGCTTACAAAGGTGGTTCCGCGATGGACAAACCCAACGCGGTTCAAGTTCTGGATGGTGTGAAAAAGAAATCCTCGACTGCGGTAAAAAAATCCAAAACCGGCGCACCCTTCATGGGGGTAAAGAAGCCTGTCATGGGGGTGAAGAAGCCTGTCATGGGGGTGAAGAAGCCTGTCATGGGGGTGAAGAAGCCCGTCAAGGAGATAAAGAAGACGGGTATGGCTCTCAAGAAGTCGTCCACAAATGTAAGTGTTAAGGGTAAAGTAGATCAAATAGGGCTTCAGGTGTCTGACGGCTCCAAGAAGCCAGCAGGAAGCAAGAAAAGCAAGATGAAGAAAACCGGCAAGAAAACAAAAATGATTAAAATTAATATTATGAAGCTTAAGCTGTTTTGAATGTTATGAAGCTGTAATCTCAATACTATTTAAAAATATGGAAAAAAGTTTTACATATAGGGGCGACAACCGAACTGACCAATTGTCAGATACCTACGGCAATTATCCTTTTATTTTGGCGTTATTTTATGGTTCCACGGAAGATGACGGCTTATATCTCCGAGATGCGGGCGAGACCCTTGCCGATATTGCGGACTATAAAATTCTACAAAATGGTATTATGAAAAACGAGACAGAGGATATAGCTTGGATATCAGATGGTCCATATAATTATTTAGGGGGCAATGTGAACCGTGAATATATGTATCTTGGTTTAGAACCCGCTTCGTTGACACAAGATGCAATCAAAACTTTTGAAGCCGCCATCGACGCTGCCGCTTTACCACAAAGTTTACATTACTTTGATATGAGTATCTTGGGCGACGTCCTTGGGACTCCAGAAGCCGGAACCTTATATATTAAGGCGCAACCTAGCTATAATTTTTATGTGGAGCAGCTTGAAAAGTTTGATGAAACCTTCGGTGCTGGCAAGAAAAATCCTGTTGGGTTTAGAAAACTACTCAGACCAAGCGATTATTATGCCTACAACTCTATAAAAATAAGAGGCGAAGATATCACGAAAAACGAGTTTGCTATTAAGACATTTATGGAATATGCGACAACCCCTAAAAGTTATAACGTTAAGGACAGAACGGCGCTGAAGTGGAAACCTATCCCAGCCGGTAAGTTAGCGGGTTTTTATAAACCTTATTTATCTTTAATGTCATATATCTTTGACGCAGCTACTAATAATGTGACGGTGTCAGCGCTACCAGCGGTGTATAGCAATAGCACATACAGCAATCAATATCTTCAACAGTTTAAGGAGAATGGTCCCGAGGGTTTCATGGCTACCAAGCCAAACTTTACTCTAAACCAGCCCACCTCTTTCATTTCTCAAGATAAAATCTTGACCGACCTTACACATGGCACCGAAAAAATGTTGCCTTTCAGTTTCGTGATTGAATCAAACTATAATTTGATGCCAGCCAACACAAATAATGAATTTAAAAGGTTGTTGTTGGATCTCAATCTGTATGAAACCTTTATTTATAATCTTGCCGACAGGCACGATAAACCATTTTTTTCAATTACGGACGGCGGCGAGGTTGACTTTCAAACAATTTCTAAAAACTTTGCGCCCGATTCATCGATTATTTCAAGAGCGCCCCTTGTTGCTCAAACTTTGAAGTATGCGCTTACCAATTCTGGGCTTATTGCTCCAAAAGACTTACCAGTGAAACAGGCAGAGAAATTAACTAAACTAAAAGATAATGTTCAGACCTCCTTTGCGGCACAACTTCTCGTCCTCGGCGGTGCCGCCGCCCAGCCGTCTATCGCCGCCGCCGCTCTCGCTGCGGGCAAAGGCGCTGCCGCACACACAGATTTTATCTACACCGAACACAATGAAAACACAACCGTAACTGATTTTGATGCGTTCGTTTTGTCTGCGAGATTGCAACAGTTTGTTAATAAAAACTATAAGCCAATGCTGATAAGGATGTTCCGTGATCTAAGCGCTGAAGATGGAGAGAAGACAACGCCAGATAAACTCCGTGCCACACCATTAAAAAATTATGCGGAGGTTTTGGCATATTCTGTGGAGCGTTTTCGCGTTGAGATAGCAAAAGACCCGCAGGGCTTTATAGAAGAAAGTTTACAGTTTGAAAAAGAATACATTCTCCCAGCCTCAATGGATAAGAAAGACATTATTAAAGTTGTGGACGCTGGAGTAGAATATGACACCCCCTATGTTTATAGATTTTCTTGTCATGTGTTGAGCGTTGGCACTGGTTTTGCAACCGATGACAGTTATTATGCGCCAAACTTTAACCAATGGGACTACGACGCTGCTTTAGTAGTGAGTGGGATCTCCTATCCAGATCTCAGAATTATGAAAGTGCCAATGTGGCAATCGGAAAAACAATATATCATGGACTCGCCGCCAGTTTATCCCACTTCATTGATCATTCCTAGTCGGCAAGATCCTACGAGGGTAAAGATTGTTTTATCGGATAATGTAGGAGGCGTCGTGGATTTCCCGATTCCCCTTTTTGACAAGGACAAGGAGAACTTAACAAAAATATATTCCAAGCAATTCGCCCTGCCGGGAGCCAGCATGGCGGTCGGTATTGTAGACGAGCTTCACGCTCTGGCTGCGAAATCGAGTTTGGATGAGGAAATAAAAATACTTAAGGCAAAATTAGATTGGACGCGATTAAAGTTTGATACAAAATCACCCATCACAAAATATCAAATCTTAAGAATCAATACGCCACCGGATGATTATGTGGATTTTGTTGACGGAAAAATAACAACTTTAAACAAGGCTCAAGGCGTTGGCTTTGAAGATACAATCGAACCAAATCATGATTATTATTATTGTTTCCGTGCAATAAACGCTCACGGGTATGCGTCAAATCCCTCTCCCATTCTTCATCTTAATGTTTATGCAGATGGAGATATTCACATTGGTGAGGTGAGACCCTATGTTTTCCCGTCAGAGCTTTCGCCTCAACCACAAATCGCGCCGATGTATTCTAATGGGATTGTGTCGGTTTCTTTATCAACCGAACAGTATGAAGCAGATCCCCCCCTAAACAGCGCCAACGCCAAAGCCATGTGGGAAAAGATGGCATATGCCGCTTCGGATAACAACAGGGTCGAAGCCTTGGACACATCTGGTAATCATTATTTCAAGGTTCGGGCTAAGTCTAGAACGTCGGGGAGGGTCATGGATCTTAATTTTACCCCCACCGTTCAAAAACTTGATAAAATAGGATCAGTGGGACAACAAGCCGCAGAATTAATGAAAAGCAAAGGCTTTTCTCAGGGAGATTTGGTAGAACTCTCTAATTATTTTGATTTGTCCACAAAAGCAATGAAAACACTATTTAATATTGAGGATGAATTTGGCGTGAACCCTGCGTTAATACAATCAATTGTTGAGAAAATTAGAAATCGTAAATTAGATCAACAAGCATTACAATCGATTTTGGCGAATTTTAGGCAAATGAAATCTACTTAATAAGAGGAACAATTATGGCATATTTAGACAACAGCGGTGATATTATTTTAGATGCGGTCTTGACCGACACCGGCAGGATGCGTTTAGCGAAGGGTGACGGCTCTTTTAAAATTACGAAATTTGCTTTCGGGGATGACGAGATTAACTACAAAGAATATCGAAATCAAAACAACCCCCTCGGCGCACACCCGTCTGGCTCTGCTTTTTATGATTTGTCGATTTTACAAACTCCCGTGCTAGAGGCATTTACGAATAATACCTCTTTGTTAAAACACTATCTTGTTTCTTATGTGAGAAACGACTTGCTTTACTTACCTGTGATTAAAATGAACACGAAGGGGAATGGATCAGTATTTTCTGAGGCGGGTCAGCATGTCATCGCTGTTGATAATACAACCACCGCCCAATCCACCGGACTTGATGCTGGCGGCACTTCTGGGATTATCAACGGTGTGTCACCGGACAAAACAGACCATTATATTAGGGTGGATTTTGGCATTGATTCTACGAAATATGGTGGACCTGACGCCCCCATTGAGGAAGATCTTAAAGAAACTCAACTAATAGTGGAAATGGATAATCGCTTGGGAACGCTTACTGATGTCGATGGCAATAGTTACAATTATGATTTCTTGGATGACGATCAGATTGCCACTTATGTGTTGACAAATTTTATGACGGCTTTTAACAAGAACGCCGACGACGGCAACAACGATTATACCGTTGAGACCCCTCAAGGCAAGTGGCAATTTCAGGTCCGCTCTTCTACAAGTCTGCGGACCTCGACTTCATATTTTACTCAGTTTGGTAGTACGACAACGTTTACGAAGCCGTCCGATCCAACAACTTATAACATAATTGATACCACTGTCAGAGTGACAGGTGGCACTACTGGATATTCAATTGATATCCCTATTCGCTATGCGAAAATTTAGAACAATAGGAAAAAAACATGGCTAGCTCTTTTAAAACAATAACCCCCACTGATAAGACTGCAACAAAAACTTTGTTGCACGAAGCGATTCCATTAACTGGAACCTTGGTGAGTGGAACTTATAAAAATGAAAATATAAAAACATACTCACACGGTATGTTTATTTCTGTTTATGATTATCCTTATTTGAGTTCTTCGGCTAATCACGTTTTTGATATTACTTGTGGTTATCCTACGAGTTCTGCGTTGAGTGCTACTCTATCGACCACAGTTAATCAAGATAAAAAGAATAACATTTATAACTCTATGGCACAGCAACTGGTTGGCTATGATGTGTCGGGCGATGTTCGGGCATTTGATCAGGACGGCGATCTCGGCAGCGGTATAAAGGATAGAAATGTCTTTTTTATTAATTTCAGCCGCCTCTTGTACAAGGATGAAATTGCGAAGGGCACGTTCAGTCTTACGATGTATAACGGAGGAACCTATAAGGTTCCAGACGGGGTGTTTACGATTACAGACACAAATGCTTCCAACAATTACAAAATCAACTCCCCGGCTGGCGATTATGCCATTTTGTATGATACCGCTTCTGCTAAGGTTGGTTTGATTTATTATGACGCTGGTGTCGCTGTTATAACTAGCTCGGTTTTTCAACATGCGACTGCTTTTGATGTAAATGGCAGAACGATGAGTGCTTCTTTAACAGGGTCTTCAATTGATGATTTTAGCAATGCTGTGCGGCGACGTTGGATTAACTGTTCTTATAACAACACGACTGAACTAAATTCAACTATTTATTTTTGCCGAGCAATGCATTCAGATTTTAACTACAGTTCTAATCCCACTTATCTTACACAATCTCAGATATTTGTCAAGACTGCGCCGGATGATTTACCCCTCTCTTATGTGACGACAGTGGGGCTGTATTCTCCTGATAACGAGTTGCTTGCGGTTGCGAAATTAAGTGAACCCTTAAAGAAAACGCCAGCAAATGAATTGACTCTAAGAGTCAGACTTGATTACTAATGAAGCTAAATAAGTTTTCCCAAGATGAGATTCTTTTCAATACCATTAAGGCAAACCCAAAAGTAACTTTCACGTTTGTCGCTGGGGAAATTTATTTAAATAACATATCAAGCTCCAATACAAACGTTCCGAATGGTATGATTTCTGCTTACGATCTTAGCGTAAATCGTACTGGCGATGAGCGCATTTATCAATTTTTAAACAAAGATTCAGATTTTGCGGCTTGGAAAACTACACAAGTCACCACACCAGCGTCATCTACTAGTTCATATGGAACTGCTGTGCCTGCTGCTGAATTTAAAAATTATCTTGCGTATACCTCCTCGGTGCAAGTCGAGCTTGGTACAGACTTGGCACACACAACCCCACTTCAAAATGTGATTAATTATTATCGCTATAGGTCTACACAATTTGATTATTCGGCTTCCATAGATGGAACGAGAATCAAGCTAATTTCCATACCTAGCATATTTTATGGGTCTTCTATACAGGAAGGAAGTATAAGGTTGGACTTTTATTATACGGGTTCTTTGATTGCTCAAGCAGAGGATAAAAACAAAAATGGCGAGCTAATTCAAGTCACAGGCTCTTCTACCGGAAGCGTCGTCGGGCTAGCTTTATATAATGAAGGTTTCGTGATTCTTTTTAATAGTGGTGCATTGGGTGATGACGTGTTGGACCCCTATACGAGCGGCGATGGCACAGGATCGTGGATTGATTTTGCTGATCCTAGTACACTGGTTGTCTCAAGTTCTTTTAAATTAAAATTTAATGGTCAAACGTATACGCCCACCATGACGATGTTTGCCCATGCTTCACAGGGAAATTTTAATACCAGCAATAACCCCACTTTTGCTCTTACTGCATCTTCTTTAAACCCTAAAACTGGAACTTTTACATATCTTGAAACCCCTAATACTATAACAAACGTTGTCTCTTCTTCTTATAGTAATTTTAATGCGCCCTTTTCAAAAACAACCTATATTTCTAAAGTGGCGATTTATGATGAAAATAAAAAATTGCTCGGCGTGGCTAATCTAGCCGAACCTGTTAAAAAGACAGAAGATGTGGGTTATACCTTTAAAATAAAGCTTGATTTGTAGTATAATAGATATATGCTATTAGCTCTAGATGTTTCCACCTCCATCACAGGCATTTCAGTTATTGACCGGCAAGGTTATGTAGTCTGTTGCACGTTTGTTGATTTGCGGAAGTTCAAAGATTTCTTCACCAAGTGTGAAATGATGCGTTCAGCGCTTATGGATGTTCGCACAGAGTTCGCCATATCTGAGATCTACATCGAACAACCTTTTATGTTTTTTAACTCTGGAGGATCGTCGGCTAAAACAATGTCCGCACTTCAGAGATTCAACGGTGCAGTTAGCTGGATTTCTTATGCGACACTCGGCATCAAGCCACAGTATTTAACAGCGGGACAAGCCCGTAAGGAAGTCAATTTGAAGATTCCCAGAG
>Ga0209756_1000359_pt1 | contig 44877 bp, 38 predicted proteins | sample ETNvirenome_6_85_FD_184071 | JGI IMG/M metagenome (GOLD analysis project Ga0209756, IMG submission 184071) | Marine viral communities from the Pacific Ocean - ETNP_6_85 (SPAdes) (version 3) | ecosystem: Environmental > Aquatic > Marine > Oceanic | place: Pacific Ocean | collected 2013-06-19 | reverse complement strand
CGAAACATCAAATGGTCTGGCATATGCAGTGGAAAAATTTAAGAGTCACGACATATCAGGTCATATTACCTTAGTTAAAGGCGAGAGATCTAAAGTCGCCACGCTGGCAGCAAAGATCCTTTAAAATGCTTGACAAGACAATATATTACATATATAATGGAGGTAATTATGAGTAATGAAAACCCGGATTTATTAGAGCCGGTAGAAAAATCAAATGAATTAAAAGAATGGCTCGTAGACTACGTAGGGAACAAACACAACCCTGAATCGGGCGAAGTAAACGTGGAAATGATAATTAAAACAGTAGCAGAAGAGTTCCCAGAATTTCTTTTGGTACTGGCTGAAGAAAATTTTATTCGAGGATACCAGCAGGCTCTAGCCGATGTTGACGAGGGTGAGAAATTAATGAAAAAAGAAGGATTGATTACATAATGAACTATGTGACTGATAGCGCACGACGCGCGAAAAAGAACAGCAGAGAAAAATATATTTACGGAGATAAGTTGATTTATGTCAAGGATCAACTGCCATATGGGTTTGATTTAGACTATGTCATCGAAACAGTGGAGAAATTGATCCCGCGTACACTTTTTGATAATATTGATACCATTTACATAGGGAAATTTAAAGATTTTGAAAATGGAGATTTGCCCTTTAACGCAAAATATAAAGACAGTGCTCTGTACGTGACAAGCGAACAAGATAGCGAAAACGATATGATGGATGATATTGTTCATGAAGTGGCGCACGCGGCAGAGGAGGCATATGAGGATCAACTTTACTCTGATTTTGCGATGGAGAGTGAATTTAAAGCGAAAAGAAAAACTCTTTATCATCTACTAGATCAGAACGGATTTGATCCTCCTGAAGGCGCCTTTGATAATGTTAAATATGACAAGTATTTTGATCATTATCTATATAATGTCGTTGGGTATCCGAAGTTGAGTACTTTAACAACGGGTCTTTTTTATTCACCATACGCAGCAACATCTCTGAGGGAATATTTTGCAATTGGGTTTGAAAATTATTTTTTGAGAGATAAGAACTATTTAAGAAAAATAAGTCCCGTCTTATATGCTAAAATTAATGATCTATTGGAACACAGTAGAGAGGAGAATGAAGATTATGGATATTAATATCGAGTTTGTTGATGAACATACTGTTAAAATTGAGGCGACGATGGATTTTTACTCACTGCGCCCAGCTCCGGAATTGCGCCGTCAAGTGTTAAGAAGTCAAATTGTTGACGCGTTTAAAGAGCGGCACCCTTCTTATAGCGTTGGGCAAGTGGAAGGTCCATCTAAAATATCTAATTTTAGAAAAGTAGAAAATTCTTTTGGAAGTTGGACATTGAAGGTTGCTAAAAAAGATACGCGCCCGATCACTGACAAAAAAGAAAAGACGAAGCCGCACCGCCCGACAGCTAAGCGTAAAAGTAGAGAAGGTGCGTAGTGTCTCATATATCTTTTTCAGCGCTAAAATTATGGAATGAGTGTCCTTGGAAACATAAACTAGTCTATATAGACAGTATAAAGGCTTTTGAGGGGAACGAACACACAGCTTTTGGGACCGCCCTGCATTCAACCTGTGAACAACTAGTGGAGAACAATATTAAAAATGCGGCGGAGTTCTTCCAAGAGCAGTTTTTGAAAGAACTGAAAGGACTCCCAGAAGCCCATGAGATGAAAAAAGAGCTTGTAGTTCAGATGCGTATGCAAGGGTGCATGTTGACGGGACACATATTACCTTCATTAAAAGAACATTTTGGAAATTATGAATTAGTTTCTGTTGAAGAAAAACTATATGTACCAATTGAAGGATATGATGATTACAACTTTAAAGGATATATTGACTTAGTATTAAAAACTTCTGATGGAAAATATCATATAATTGATTGGAAAACATGCTCCTGGGGTTGGGATTCGCGTCGCAAAAGCGACAGGATGACAACATATCAATTGACACTGTATAAACACTTCTTTTGTATTGAACATAGTATAGATCCGTCAAACGTTGATACACACTTTGCGTTGCTTAAAAGAACGGCCAAAAAGAACAATATAGAGATATTTAAAGTCACGAGTGGTAATAAAAAAACTGAAAATGCCCTTAAATTATTGAATAAATCTCTTTATAATTTAACTAACAAAAATTACATTAAAAATCGCACGGCATGTCAAGGAAGATTTGGGCCCTGCGAATTTTTAAAATCACAACATTGTAACTAAGAGGTGACCATGAGCGAAAAAATTAAGATCATGACCATTAGTGATATGCCTTTTGCCCCCTCGGGCGTCGGAACACAGACAAGATATATCATTGAAGGTATGTTAAAGACTGGTAAATATAAATTTATTAGTTTGGGGGGTGCTATGAAACACCCAAACCACAATCCAATCAAAACGGAAGAGTGGGGCGACGATTGGATTACTTTTCCTGTTGATGGCTATGGCACCCAGGAAATTGTAAGGTCTCTCATGCGACAAGAGAAGCCTGACGTTCTTTATTTTATGACTGACCCCCGGTTTTGGGGATGGCTTTGGGAAATTGAAAATGAGATCCGGCCATTGGTACCTATGGTGTACTATCATGTTTGGGATAATTACCCCTATCCGACCTATAACAGAAAATTTTACGAATCTAATGATTTAATTGCGACGATTTCCAAAGTTACTGACGACATTGTTAAGACGGTAGCCCCCTCAGTGAAATCAATTTATTTACCGCATGCAGTTAACACCGAGGCATTTAAAAAATATGATGAAGAGCAAATTGAGAATTTTGCTAAAAACAGTTTTGGCGAAAAATACGACCCAGACAAATTTATTTTCTTTTGGAATAACAGGAACGCCCGAAGAAAACAGAGCGGCTCATTAATTTTTTGGTTTAAAGCATTTTTAGACAAGGTGGGCCACGACAAGGCAACGCTGATCATGCACACGGACGTTAGAGATCCTCACGGACAAAATTTAGAAGAAATTCTTAAACATCTAGACATTAACAATGGAGAAGTAATGTTCTCTCAGCAAAAAATAGAGCCGGAAATGTTGGCGCTATTGTATAATATGGCTGATTGTACCATTAACATATCAGATGCAGAGGGTTTTGGACTAGCGACTTTGGAATCATTGGCATGCGAGACTCCGATTATTGTTAATATGACCGGCGGTCTACAAGAGCAGGTGACAGATGGAAAAGAGTGGTTCGGAATCGGAGTAGAACCAACATCGCGCGGTATAATAGGATCCCAGGAGATATCATGGATTTATGAAGACCGTCTTTCTGAGGAGGTGGTGGTTAATGCACTGTTAGAAATGTATAACAAGCCCAAAGAAGAAAGGCTTGAGTTGGGTCGAAAAGGCCGAGAACACGTGATGACCAATTATAATTTTGATAAATTTATTCAAAAATGGGATGAGTTGTTTACGATGGTTCATGAAGAATACGGTTCGTGGGATACGAGAAAACCCTATGATGCGCGCTGGGTAGTGAAGGAGGTTGCATGAAAAAGAAAGTATTAGTTAGAGCCCCCGTGCTGACGCGCTCAGGATATGGTGAGCACTCCAGGTTCATTTTAAGATGTTTGCGCTCCCAAGAGGAAAAGTTTGATATATATTTATTGCCTATCCCATGGGGCCAGTGCGGATGGATATACAATGATGATTCAGAAAGAAGATGGCTAGACGAGCTTATTACTAAAACTGCGTATTACCAACAACAACAAGGAGAAAACGCACAATATGATTTAAGTATTCAAGTCAGTGTGCCAAATGAATGGCAGAGAGCAGCGCCTATTAATATTGGTGTCACTGCCGGAATTGAGACCACCAGAGTTGCGCCCGTTTGGATTGAAAGAGCAAACTTAATGGACAAAGTTGTTACAATTTCCGAACACTCTCGTAGTAGCTTTTTAAACACCGTCTATGATGCTGTTCATAAAGAAAGCGGACAAAAAATACAATTAAAATGTACTACCCCTGTTGAGGTGGTGCACTACCCCACCAAAACATTTCAAACGGAAAAAGCCAATTTTAATTTGAATCTAGAAACAGATTTTAATTTTCTTACCGTGGCACAATGGGGACCTCGTAAAAACATAGAGAACGTTGTTAGGTGGTTTGTGGAGGAATTTATTGATCAGCCAGTCGGACTCATTGTAAAAACTTTTATGAAAGGCAATTCTATTATTGACAGAACTCACGTAGAATCAGCTATTACATCTTTGTTGGGCGCCTATGAAAATAGAAAGTGCAAAGTTTATTTGCTTCACGGTGATCTCACCGAGGAAGAGATGCACGCTCTTTACGAGAGCCCCGAAGTAAAGGCATTCATTTCGTTGGCTCACGGAGAAGGGTTTGGCCTTCCTCATTTTGAGGCAGCCTATTCTGGACTTCCTATTATTGCTCCCCCCTGGAGTGGTTATTTGGATTTTCTGTGTGCCCCCAAGAAAGACAAGAAAACAGGGAAGGAAAAAGTTAAACCACATTTTGCATGCGTTGATTACACACTGCAGCCGGTTCAAAAGGAGGCCCATTGGGATGGCGTAATACAGCCTGATGCCATGTGGTGTTTTCCAGAACAGGGATCGTATAAGATGAAACTTCGCGAAGTCCACAAGGACCACGGCAGATTCAAATCGCAGGCGAAGAGGCTTCAAAAGTGGATACACAAAAACTTTACAAAGGAACAGCAGTATCAAAAATTCAATGACATAATAGAGGAGTATACGAGCGACAATCAGAGTTGGCTTAATGAAATAGAAAATGCAATAAAAAAATATGAATAAAATTGTGTTCATAGCGGACTTTTTTGCCGATCAAGTACTGGGTGGTGGTGAGCTAAATAATGAAGAATTGATAAATCTTCTACGAGAAGACCAATTCACCTTACAAAAAATCAATTCCCAGGCAGTTGATTTAAATTTTTTAAAAGAAAACTCGACTTCATTTTTGATTATAAGTAATTTTGTTGGCTTGGACTACCAATGTAGAGGGTGGATAGCTAAAAACTCACACTATATCATATACGAACATGATCATAAATATTTAGCTTCACGCAATCCGGCAGTGTACACAGACTTTAAGGCTCCCGAGACTCAACTTAGAAATTATTCATTTTATAGAAATGCACTCGCTGTTATATGCCAAAGTGATTTTCACAAAAACATTGTAGAAGATAATTTAGATTTAGATAATATCATTAGTGTAGGTGGCAATTTGTGGTCGCTAAACACTTTAGATAAATTAAGAAAATTTTCCAAAAGGGAAAAAGTGTCGAGATGTTCAATATTAAAATCCGACATCCCTCACAAGAACACGAAAAAGGCAATAAAATATTGTGAAGCAAACGGCGAAGAGTACGACCTGATATCAGACACAAAATATATTGACTTTCTAGACAAATTAAGTAGAAATGATAGACTAGTATTTTTTCCTGCCACCCCGGAGACATTATCGAGAATAGTATGCGAAGCCCGTATGATGGGGATGTCAGTTATAACAAACGACTTGGTAGGCGCCACCGCCGAAAAGTGGTTTAAACTTAAAGGGGAAAGCCTCATAGATTATATGTCTGAGAAAAGATCGGAGATCGTGGATAAAATAAAAGAATTACTTCAAAAAGCGGAGAAAAAAACATCAACGAGAGAAGTGTCAATTATAAGTACTTTTCATGATGGGGACGACTATTTGGAAGAGTTTTTAGAAGACATTACGGCACAAACAGTTTTTGATAAATGTGAGGTAATCTTTATTGATGCCGCCTCCACGGGAACAGAGCGCTCGATAATTGATACGTATAGAAAAAAACATGACAATATTTTTTATTATCGTCTAGAGGAAAAAGAATTGCCAACCCCATGTCTTAATTTGGCCATTAAGAGGTCCAAAGGTAAGTATATAACTTTTGGGTTTATTGACGATAGAAGAAGGGAAGATTGCTTGGAAGTTTTGTTGACAGAAATAAAAGAGAGCGACGCAGATCTTGTTTACGGGGATGTCCTACAAACTAAGACCAAGAATGAAACATTCGCACAGAATTCGGCCGAAGGGTCTTTATTCGAGCACTCCAGATATGAATATTCTAAAGAGAATATGATAAAATGTTTGCCGGGCCCGATGCCTATGTGGAAAAGCTCAATTCATGATAAATGTGGCTTTTTCGACGATGAAAATTATAATTTTGCAGATGACTGGGATATGTGGCTCCGCGCCGTCGACGCCGGATTTGTGTTCAAGAGAGTAAATGAGACCATCGGCCTGTATTTGACTGGCGGCCGATCTCAGCAAAGCAACAACCTAGACCAAGTAAAAGAAGAGGCAACTCTGTTTTACAAATACAAACACATATTTGGAGATAACTTTATGAGATATGAGCCCTACTTTAGACAATTTTTGGAGCTATAACAATGGAAAGAAAATATTTACCAACCTTAAGTGAACTAATTGATCGCCTGTCAATTGTGCAGCTAAAAGAAGTTTTTATATCAGAACACAAGGAAGAATATGCCCAAGAAATTAAAGATATAGTACACGACATTCAATTGATTTTAGATAAATCTGATAATATAGACGCCGAAACAATTCGTGCTATAGTAGTGCTATCACAAATGAATTTGCATATTTGGCACAATGAATCAAACTATCGTAAAGGAATTAAAGATGGTAATGATCTTGAGTTGACACATGGGCTAAATGGAATAAGAAATACGGCAAAAAATAAAATTCAAGAATTGGCCTGCGGCCGCAAAGATTATAAGATTGATTGTTTAGCAGCCGAGTTCAAAGACTGGGAAATCAGTTGGGAAAAATAAAAGAAGTATATGAATTTGATGCTGTGGTAATAGGTGGCGGAATTATTGGGGCATCAATTGTTAAAGAATTGTCTGAATCGTATGAGAATATACTTTTAATTGAAAAGGAAGATTCATTTGGGCAACACACGTCTAGCAGAAACAGTGAAATAATACATTCTGGTATTTATTATCCAACCGACACTTTAAAAGCAAAATTATGTGTCGAGGGTAACGAATTGTTATATCATTTTTTAAATAAATACAATATTCCACATAAAAATTGTGGAAAACTCGTAGTAGCCACCAACAAAGAAGAGATACCAGTACTAGAAAAAATTTATCAACAAGGGAAAGAAAACAATGTAAAAGGGCTACAATTTCTTAATTCAGAACAAATAAAAGAAATAGAACCACATATTAAAGCTGCCCGAGCATTATATGTGCCGAGCACAGGGATCCTCGATAGCCATTCGATAATGAATAAACTAATGTATTTGGCTAAAGAAAACGGGGCGATAGTTCTATATAATACAGAACTAAATGAGGTTATACTAAAAGAGAAGAAATACTATTTAGGATTCAAGGGCCACGATTATAAAGTTAAGACAAACATTGTTGTCAACTCTGCGGGCCTTTGGAGTCATAAAATAGCTAAATTGATTGGAATCCAAGATTATGAATTGCACTGGTGCAAGGGAGAATACTACAAAACAAGTAAATACAAAAATATGAATGTTTTAGTATATCCAGTCCCCGATCCGGAAGGTAAATATTTAGGCATTCACACTGTTATGAGCTTAAGTGGTGATCTATCATTTGGACCAAATGCCTACTACATAGAAAATGAAAAGCTAGATTATAAAGTAGATGATAGCAATAAAAAACAATTTTATGATGCAATTAATCGCTATTTAGATATTGGCTGGGACGATCTTGAGCCCAGCTGGACAGGGATTCGCCCCAAACTACAAGCAAAAGGCGACTTATTTAAAGACTTTGTTATAAAAAACGAAAAAGAAAAAGGGTATAATAATTTTATAAACTTAATTGGGATAGAGTCACCAGGATTAACATGTTGTTTGGCTATAGCAAAGTATGTAAAAGGATTGATTAAATAATGAATATATTAATAACAGGCGGCGCAGGCTATATTGGAAGTGAATTAACGGATTATTTGTTGAAAGACGGATACGAGGTGACGTGCTATGATAATCTGATGTACGATGCAACCTCTTTGCTTAGATACGCCGGCCACCCTAATTTTAATTTTGTGAAGGCAGATGTTAGGAATAAAGAGATATTAGGAAAACATCTTGAAAAAGCTGACATTATTATTCCATTAGCAGCTTTAGTTGGATTCCCGCTGTGCGAGAGAGACAGAAGAGGCGCTCACGAGATTAACTACGAAATAAACCAGTGGATTGCTGACAATAAAAGGGTCGAACAAAAAGTAATTTATCCATGCACAAACTCTGGCTACGGAACAAGCGAAGAAATTTGCACCGAAGAATCGCCACTATTCCCTGTTTCCCTTTATGGAATTACAAAGGTTGAGGCAGAAAAAGCGTATCAACAGGTAGAGAACCACGTAACCTTTCGTTTAGCCACCGTATACGGTCCGTCGTCGAGAATGAGAACGGATTTGCTAGTAAACAATTTTGTGCTTAAGGCCTTGCGCGATAGAGTTTTGGTGCTCTATGAGTGCGAATTCATGCGTAATTATGTTCACATCCATGATATTTGTAGAGCCTTCAAGTTTGTTATTGACAACTGGGAAGATTGTAAAAATGAGACATATAACGTTGGAAACGATTCGTTAAATATGAATAAGCTAGAGCTAGCGAGAAAAATAAAAGAGCACATGCCCCTAGAGATAATCAAGGCTGAGTTCACCAAAGATCCGGACGTTAGAGACTACGAAGTAAGCAGCCAAAAAATATATAAAAAAGGCTTTAGTTGTAAATATGATTTGGATGATGGCATCCTCCAATTAATTAAGGCATATACCATTATAGAATCCCCGTGGTATGCCAACTACTAAAAGGAAAAAATGAAAAAATTAGACATATTATTTGTGCACCCAAATGCATCGGAAGCCATATATCAGGGCTTAAGTAAGAATTTGTCAGCGATTGAGCCGCCCATATGGGCAGCGCTTTTAGCCCAACACACCAGAAACAAAGGATTTAGTACAAGAATACTGGATTGTGAGGCGGAGCAATTCAGTCCAAAAGAAAGCGCAGACGCTATTGATGATGTTGATGCCAAGTTGACGGTGTTTGTGGTGTACGGACAGCAGCCATCCGCATCAACACAGAATATGCAGGGGGTACATGACGTGGTAGAGCTTCTTAAAAACACGTCTCTCTACTCTGATAGAAAGCTTCTTTTGACAGGGCTGCACCCATCTGCGGTTTCTAGGCTCACCATGCAAAAAGAGAAAGTAGATTTTGTCTGCCAAGGAGAAGGTCCTAAAACAATTGTAGGTCTTCTGGAAGTCTCCGACATGGAAGACCCAGAAGAGTTGAAAAATGTACGAGGCCTGTGGTACCGGGCCGACAATAAGATACAGTTCACCGCCCCAGCACCGCTCATACTTCAGCACGAACTAGAGACTGAGTTGCCAGGAATGGCATGGGACCTCTTGCCGATGGACAAATATAGAACTTCTAATTGGCATGCAATGTCTAATGACAACAACAGAGAGCCTTTTGCGTCTTTGTATACTAGCCTAGGGTGTCCGTTTAAGTGCAGTTTCTGCTGCATCAACGCGCCGTTCGGAAACAACAATGTTGAAAACTGGGACTATGGAAGAAATAAGTTTAGATATTGGAACCCTGATTTTATTATTAAAGAGTTTGACAAAATCTATGAAATGGGAATTCGCAATGTTAAAATTGCAGATGAAATGTTTGTATTAAACAAGCATCATTTTCTCGAAGTGTGCAACAGGATTATTGATCGCAATTATGATTTTAATATTTGGGCGTACGCTCGCATTGACACGGTAAAAGAAGAGTATCTTGAAGTTCTGAAGCGCGCCGGCGTGAATTGGCTAGCGCTAGGGATCGAATCGGGCAACAAAATTGTACGCAAAGACGTTGTTAAAGGGAAGTTTACCGAAGTTAATATCAAGGACTTGGTGAAAAAAATTCAAGATGCGGGTATTAACATCATTGGTAATTATATTTTCGGATTACCAGAGGACACTGAAGAGACAATGCAGGAAACTCTCGACATGGCCGTAGAATTAAATTGTGAGTTCGCCAATTTTTATTCAGCCATGGCGTATCCAGGCTCTAAGTTATATTTAGATGCGCTGAGAGAAGGGTGGGATTTGCCAGACAATTATTTAGGATATTCACAACACTCATACGAAATGAAGCCTCTTCCCACAAAACATATTTCGTCAGCGGATGTGGTTCGCTTTAGAGACGAGGCATTTAATATTTATTATAAAAATAAAAAATATCTTTCTTACATAAAAAATAAATTTGGGAAAGATACACACGACAGCATTGTGAAAATGACCGAACACAAACTAAAAAGGAAGTTATTGGGTGACTAACATGTTAACAAATTTAACAAAAAAAGATTTAATCGATTTTGAAACAGAAATGGCGGCCTGCTTCGACGGGGCGCTGATAAGAGCGCCTGTCCACTTGTACAGTGGAAATGAGGAGCAAATCATCGATATTTTTCGAAAGCATAATATTTCTAAAGAAGACTGGGTTTTGGGCTCCTGGAGGAGCCACTATCAGTGCCTTTTGAAGGGCGTTCCGAAGGAGGAACTCAAGGAAGCTATTTTAAATGGCAGGTCTATATCTCTTTGTTTTAAAGAACATAAGGTTTTATGTTCGGGAATCGTTACCGGAGCCCTCTCAATAGCTTTGGGGATTGCTCTTAATATTAAACGCGACGGCGGCGACAATAAAGTGTACTGTTTTATGGGAGATATGACTTCGGAAACAGGTGGTGCACACGAGTGCATCAAGTATGCAAAAAACCACAAATTACCAATTCATTTTATTGTTGAAGATAATGGCAAGTCAGTTTGTACGGACACAAGAGCGACATGGGCGACAGACAAACTAACATATGAAGATGTTAACGATGAATATGTAACATACTATAAGTATAAATTAGATAAATACCCGCATGCGGGTGCAGGAAAAAGGGTGCAATTTTAAAATGGGAAATTATTTTGATGAACTAAAGAGATCCATGGATTATCTTGGAGAACAAACTGACACGATATTTTTAGGCCAGGCGGTAGAGTATAAAGGTACAGCCATGACTAATACATTAGTAGATGTATCTAGAGATAAGCTTATTGAAATGCCAGTTAACGAAGAGATGCAAATGGGTATTACCAATGGCCTGGCGTGCAGTGGGAAAGTTCCCATTTCAATCTATCCAAGATGGAATTTTCTTTTATTGGCGGTAAATCAGTTGGTCAATCATTTAGATCGACTAAAAGTCTATTCCCATGGGGAGTACACACCAAAAGCTATTATTAGAACAGGGATAGGATCTGAAAGACCGCTTCACCCACAGGCCCAACATGTCGGAGATTTTTCAGATGGATTTAAATTAATTCTCAACAACATAGAGATCATTCGCCTCGAAGAGCCAGAAGATATTTTTCCCGCTTACTATAAAGCATATAACAGAGCTGATGAGAAAAGCACTTTAATTGTTGAATACGGGGACTACTATAGTGAAAAATAAACGCTATTTAATAGTTTATAATATATGCGGCATTTCTGGTAAAGATAACAGTGATTATTACATTGATGCCATAAACACCATTACGAGCCAAAGCTTTAAAAATTATAAGCTAGCGGTGTCAGCGTGCAAAAATCCAGATGAGCAAATCGATAAAATTTTAAAAAATTGCAAGATAGACTTTGTTAATAGCATCGAAGATGTTCTTCCGGTCAACATCACATTTAATGATACCGTTAAAGAATGTATAAAACACTTTGGAGACTTTGAGGCATATCTTTATTTAGACTCCGGAGTAAAGTTTACGAACGAAAGTCAACTGTCCGACTTGGTAGAACTATACGAATCTGGAAATTATGGTATGGTATCTGCCCAAGTTGACAATGATTTTGGGTGGTGCTGGTTTGGGCTTAATGAGCACTCAAAGCCAGTGCTTATCCAGGACCTAATTGTGCCCATGGGCCGCGCCTGTAATTTACATTGTCAGCTGTTTTCTAAGGATATTTACGAACACTATGGAAATGTTATTCCAGATATTTTTAGATCATATTGCACAGAATCTGTTTTTTCTTTTATAAATGGCGCAATAAAAAAACAGTGGGTCGTTTCGTCGAAAGTTAGAGTTCATCATGCATTTGATGTTCCATCTGATTCTCCCAACGATGGCGACGGGCTGGACGGCCACTCCTCCGGCTTCCGCGCTCCCCACGGGACCTGGGACGATGTATACCCGCCAAACACAATGGCTGAAATAATCAGCATGAAAGAAGGTACAGATTTTGGCTTTGGATACGAAGAACTCAGAGGAATAAAAATCCATAATCCGGACTGTTTTGATGAAAGCCACTGCTGTAAAAACGAGAACTTAAAGGGTTTTTTGAAAAGGTATCTTTATAGGAATAATGTTGATTTTGATTATAACGACATACAGAAACAGCTTATTTTAATATAGTCATAGGTGAGACAAGAATAGGAATTTTATTATGCTTACAGTTTTATTAACTTCTAGAGTAAAAGACAACAAAGATAGCGATATGGATAATTTATTATCTAGTTTGCAGAGATGCGGAGCAGATCAAACAAATTGCGAAGTTTTAATAAAATACGATGCTGATGACGATCAGCAGCCTGATGAATCTTATTTTTCTAAATTCCCCTTTCAGGTAAAAAAGTTTGTCTGGTCACGCGGCGAAGGGAGACACAGCTTTCATTTAGATCATTTTTATTTGTTTACGCAGAGAAATCGAGATTCTAAATTTATTCTTCTATGCGCTGATGACTTTACATTTACAAAAGAAAATTTTATTGATGATATTTTAAGCATAAAAGAAGAATATTGTTTTGTTGGCCCTCGTCGCCCGCGCTCCGAATTATATAAGGGCTGTTGGCGCCAACCCCACGTAATGGAAGTTTGGAAACACAATGAAGGAGTTAGCCTTCCTTGCGTTTCGGTAAAGTGCATCGAAGTTCTGCAGAATTATGGATGGCAATGCAACGGAGACAACTGGATTACACTGCTACACATTTTAATGTTTGAAAATTATAACATTGATATGTGGAGGTCCGTACCGAGCTTTTATACTAGAAATCCAACCGACGGCTCTTCTGGCTACGGCGATTCTTTTAATAATATGGAGATGGATGGTTCGAAAAATCCACAAAATACATATTATTTTGACTTGGTAACACAACAAGCAAAAAATTTATATTTGAACATAATAGCTGATAGATTAATTGAGAAATATAGAGAGACAAATGAAAAATAAAAAAGACATAAGCTTCATTCTTCCGACTAATCGAAATTATGAACAATTTTCGAAAAAAGTTATTGACAACATAAACTCTTTAAACTTTTTTGATAAAACATATGAAATCATAGTAATAAGCCCACAAGAAATAAGTGGCGATAATGTAGTATACGTGAAAGAAGAGGAAACAACAAGCGGATGTGTAAACGGATACAACGAGGGATATAAGAAATCCACAGGCGAATATATTATTTTGTGCTCTGACGACCATTATTTTGATTTTAATTGTCCGTCGATTATAGATGTTTTAGAGTCGGCGCCCTTTTCTCCTCGAAAATATAAAATAATCTGCCTTCCCACTAATAAACATGATGCCTGTAAACTACCAGATTATACTGATTGCGGCGGAATTATTGCACGTTATCCTGTCTTTAGCCGAGAAACAATTGAGAACCATTTAGGTGGCTATGTTTATCATCCTGCTTTTAAACATCACTATCCTGACAATTGGTTAGGCTATTGGCTTAACCAGCAAGGAGAGAGCGCCATAGAATACAGCCAGTTCGACATGATTACATTCAGCAATTCGTGCTACAAAATACATGATGATCATGACGAAGAGGTGTTTAAGGCATTGATTAAAAATTACAAATTGGGCGACACAAATTATGTCGCAGCGACTACAGTATGATATTTAAGAAAGAAGAAACGGAACTTCAGGGAGTTTATAAAATTTTATTAGAAAGATTTTCTGATGAAAGAGGAAGCATTGTAAACCTCTTCGACACAGAACAACTACCTAGGTTTAAGATTGATAAATTAACTCGATCCACCAGGAACGTGTTACGAGGGCTGCACGGCGACTCTACCAACAACAAATTGATTTATTGCTTGCAGGGAAAGATACATTTAGTGGTCGTGAATTATGACAAAAACAGCGCGCAGTATCTTGAGAAAATTCAGATAGACATGGACGAAAAAAGCGCCTTTGCTGTTTATGTGCCAAAGAATTTTCTGAACGGGCACTACTGCTTGTCGGATAGCTGCTTGTTTTATTACAAGTGGTCAGAGTCTTACGTGAATCCCGAGGATCAATTTTCTATTTTATGGAGCGACGATATCTTAAATATACAATGGCCCCTCTTAGAGGAAGAGCCAATACTGTCCTCAAGAGATAAAAATTCAAAAACAGTAAAGGAGATAAAATGAGTAACAATGTTGATGTAAGTTTTTTAATTGGTAGCAATACGAGGGACCGACCGCCTGAAAAGTATGCCAATAAATCAATTGATAATATTAATGAAATTAGTAAAAATTCTAAATATTCGTACGAAATAGTGGTGATTAGCGAAGATCCTATTTCTGGTGAAAATGTGACGTGGGTGAAAGAAGAGGAGTTTTCTGACGGCCTCGTCGCGGCATATAACAGCCTCGTGCCACACACTAATGGAAAGTATTTAGTTTACGCGGTGGACGATTGCTTTTTTGACGACCAGCTTTATACGGCAATCGATTTGCTAGAATCTTATGTTTATAATAGAAGAGCAATGAAACTATTAGCACTAGGGAGCGACAATGGTCTAGGATCTTTTATGCCACGTGGGTATCCTAAATATGGTGTATATCGTTATCCGATTGTTTCAAAAGATACAGTGATGAGATACATGGACGGTCATTTATTCCACCCATCGTTTAAAAATCATTATGCAGACAACTGGCTCGGATATTGGGTAACGCATATGTTTGATGAAACAATGGTGGAAGTTTGGAACACTACAATACATATTCCGGACGACGCCCCTAGCTATAATCATCACAATCAATCAGATGCACAAGCTTTTGACGCTCTTGTAAAACGATTTCATTCGGGCTACCATAGGTATATCTAGTGGAAGACATACAAAAAATAAACTATGCTTCTTCGTTAGCGGTTCATCCATTAATAGCGGAGCACCCTCTTTATAAATCGATCTTACAAAGCGATATGAAAAAATATTCCTTTGCTGAAAATGATTTTAATTTGCCCCTGTCGGTGATCCCTACATACTATAAATATATTCCCATCCCTCACTGCATTGTTATTGAAGATTATATTACATTATTCTTCCCGCACTTACATAACGGAAGTAATCAAGACTTTGATTATAAGACATTTAAATTAATGGATGCTTATAAAGGGGCTTTTACAAATAACAACTTTAGAGGAGTTATATGTCACATGCGCCAAACACTTGAATCGATTGATAAAATGTTTGGGCACGATAAAGAGATTAGTAGAAAATTGTTTTATTTGCCACTGGCCTATAAAAGCGAGATTGACACTATAAAGCCAACAAATAAAGATAAAATCATTTTGACATTCACGAACTCGTTTGGAGGAGAAAAGAATAATTTTCCCCTGAGAGGAGGCCTTGAAGTTTTAATGGCGTATAAACAGCTTTACGAGAGTGGCCATCACAATATATATTTAAACTTAATAGGCCCGCTGAACGTGGACAGCGACCTTCTAGGTTGGATTTTAAATTGTAAAAATGTGTCAATATATGATTCAAACACCTCTATTCACGGACGCCCAATGATAACCGATGATGTGATACACAAGGTCCTTTTAGATACAGATATTTTTCTCATACCAGCTTGTCGTATCCACTCTATGTCAGTTGTCCGGGCTCTCTGCTACGGCAACATTGTTTTAGGATCGAACGGCTGGGGGTTTAATGAATTTCTAGACGAAGACTTTTGCTGCGACGGCCAGGAAAAATCTTCTTATTTAGAAGACGGGATACTAAAAGAAAGGTATTCACTCCATTTGGAGCAACCAAATCTTACACTTTTAGAATCTGTAAAAAGCAAGATCCTAGATTTAATCGAGTCCCCACAAAAGATGGATAAAATCAAGAACGCCAATTTAAAGAGTTCAAAAGAAAAATTTTCTAAAGCAAAAAGAGATGCAATTTTAGAAGATATAATAGAAAAAATGCTATTATAATATAGAAAAAATGTGTTATAATCAAGAGATACAACCGCAACATAACTTTATAGACTATGGAAAATTTAAAAAAAGAAATATTTGAAAAAGTAGAAGAGTTTTTCAAAAGAAAAGAATATTCCCCCGGGGCAAAAATAGGCGTCGCCTATCCATGTTTTGACCATCGGGAAGTAAATCAAGCTCTAGATTCCTTATTAGATGTCTGGATATCTCAAGGCCCCAAAGTGAAGAGATTTGAAAAAGAGTACGCTCAATATATTGGAACTGGCTTCGGGGTCGCATGCAATTCTGGAAGCTCCGCGAATTTATTAGCTTTAACCGCACTGATGCAGGCGGGCCACTTGGCACCGGGCGACGAAGTAATTGTACCCGCCGCCACCTTCACCACAGTTATATCTCCACTACTCCAAACCGGCTTAGTACCAGTATTTGTTGATGTAGAGATGGAAACTTACAATAATTGTCCGAAAGCCATAGAAAATTCAATCACAGAGAAAACAAAATTAATAATGGTAGTGCATTCTTTAGGGTGTCCATCTAGGATGGAAGAAATTATGGAGGTAGCAAACAAATATAGCATACCTGTTTTTGAAGATTGTTGTGAATCTCACGGCGCCTCTATAAAAAATAAGAAAGTAGGTAGCTTTGGGCTGATATCTACGTTTAGTTTTTTTGTCGCCCACAATATGACAACTGGAGAAGGCGGTATGATCATGACAAGCGATGAAAATCTCTATGATACATTAAGGTCTGTCCGCGAATTTGGTCGTTTAATAAAGTATGAAAAAAACAAGCCCCGCTTTTATTACGAGGATGAACACTTAAAAGAATATGACGAGAGATATGTGTTCACAAATGTTGGGTATAATTTGAGAATGACTGACATCGCCGCGGCCCTAGGAATTGAACAGTTAAAGAAATTAGATAATTTCAACATGTTGCGCAAAGAAATGGCCGGCTTTTATAGGGAACACTTGTCTCGCTATGAAAATTATTTGCTCTTACCGGCCACTCCGGAAGGATATTTTCATTCTTTTTATGGATATCCCATAGTTGTCAGACCCGGTTCGCCATTTTCTAGGAAAGAGCTTGTGAACCATCTCGAAAAACACAACATTGAAACAAGAGCCTTTATGGGCGGCGACTTGTCTAAACAGCCGGCCTATAGGAACACCAAATGCCAAGTTCCTTCTGAGATGCCCAATACGGATATTATTCTTAATAATGCTTTCTTTATTGGCTGCCATCCGTTTATAAATGAAAAACAAAAAACACAAATCATCGCGGCATTCAATGATTTTTTTTCCAAGCTGGAGGAGTAATTAAATGAGTAATAAAGTTGGCATCGTCGGAGTTGGCATAATCGGAGAAGCAACTAAATATGGAATGGAAAAGCTAGGACATTCTGTATATGTTCATGATATAAGATATGATTCTAAAATAGAGGATGTACTAGACACAGAATTGTGTTTCATATGCGTACCCACCCCCTCAAAAGAGAATTTTGAATGCGACACTAGCATTGTAGACAGCGTTCTTGGCGACCTACATCGATTAAAGTACACCGGAGTTATTGCAATAAAATCTACAATTCCACCGGGCACTACCAAAAATTTTCAGGAAAAATATGAAAATGAAAAGATATGTTTTGTGCCTGAGTTTTTAAGAGAAAGGTGTGCCATCGCAGATTTTACTGAGAATCATGATATTTGCATCGTTGGGTCGCGATCGAAGAAAGTTTGTAATTTTATTAAAAACATTCACGGCCGCTATCCCAAAAGCTTTATGTTTTTAACCTCCACAGAAGCAGAGTTTGTAAAATATTATAATAATATCTACAACGCAACCATAGTAACTCTAGCCAATAACTTTTATGAGGTCTGTAAAGATTTAGATGTTAATTACGATAATGTAAAAGAAGCTCTCATTAAAAGGGAGCACATTAACGATGTATATTTGGATTGCAACGAAAATTTCCGCGGCTTTTCTGGCGCATGCTTGCCCAAAGACGTAAGAGCTTTTATCCACCTAACTAAAAGCAGAGATATTAACGCCGGGATATTTGAATTTTTAAACAAAGAAAACAAAAAATATAAACCAACGGTTTTCCCAGGAATGAGAGATGAATAAGATTTTAATAACGGGTGGCGCAGGCTTCGTCGGCTACCATTTGGCCAAAAAAGAACTATCTTTAGGAAATGAAGTAACAATATTAGATAATTTTGAAAGACCCAATTTAGACAAAGAATTTAATGAACTAATATTACAAGACAATATTATATTTCTCAAACAAGACGTTTCAAGAGAAGAGACGTTTAAAGACTTGAGAACTGATTATTATGATGTAGTATATCACTTTGCTGCCCTAAACGGCACATCAAATTTCTACAACCATCCAGCAAGAGTACTAAAAATTGGGTGTTTGTCAACTATATTTTTGCTTGACTGGATAGCACTACATAAAAAGCCGCCTAAAATTATATACACTAGTAGTTCGGAAACATATGCGGGCACTACGAACTTAATGAAAGATGATTTTCCAATCCCAACCCCAGAAGATGTTCCATTAGCGATTGATGATGTTAAGAACGTTAGATGGAGCTATGGAGCAAGCAAACTAATAGGAGAGGTTGCGTTTTTTAGCTACTCAAAAATGTATGATTTTGATAATTTTAATATCGTGCGCCTTCATAATATATACGGGCCGCGCATGGGAGAAGAACACGTTATAAGTCAATTTATTATAAGGCTTTTGAATGAAGAGTTGCCGTTTAAAATAATGGGAAGTGATCAGACACGATCATTTTGCTTTATAGACGACGTACTTGAATCTTTAGAGAGAATAGTAAACTCTGATGTAAAAAAAGAAATAATCCATGTTGGCAACGACAAAGAAGAAATTGAGATTTTAGAGCTAGCAAAAAATTTATTTGATATCGCGGGCCAAGAGTATAACTTTGATTTGCAAGCTGCCCCACCGGGAAGTGTCCAAAGACGGTGCCCCAAAATAGAAAAATTAAAGTCGTTAGGTATGACAACACAAGTACCGCTTAAAGATGGCTTAAGAGAAACATTTTATTGGTATAAAAACAACTACAGAAAGGGAACACATGACAAAAATTAAATATCCACTAGCAAAAGAGACTATTAACAAAGAAGATATTGATGCACTATGTGAGTGGCTTAAGACCTACCCGCGGCTCACAAAAGGCGAATTAACCTGGCAAGTTGAAGAGGGCTGGGCAAATTTCATCGGAACTCGATATTCAGTCTTTAACAATTCTGGCTCCTCTGCTAATTTGTTGATGGTGTCTGCTGCCATGGCCGCAGGGCGCATTAAGAATAAGAAAATTGCAGTCCCGGCCGTTGGGTGGGTCACTACGATTGCGCCTGCAATGCAGTTTGGCTTAACCCCCATTATGATTGGAACGGACAAAGACACTTATGGGATTGATCTGGATCACTTAGAAGAAGTTTGCAAAACTGAAAGGCCAGATGCGGTCATTTTTGTTCAAGTTTTGGGGGTTCCCCACTACAAAGAGAGACTATTAGAGCTAAAAGAAAAATATGGCTTTTGCCTTCTGGAGGATGCATGCGCAGCTTTAGGGGCCTCTTATGGAGACGGATCTATGGTCGGAACAGTTGGCGACATGTCGTCGTTTTCTTTTTATTTTGGCCACCAGCTTTCCACAATAGAGGGGGGCATGGTAAACACAGACGATAAAGAGCTTTATGATACGTTGTTAATGTTAAGGTCTCACGGCTGGGGGAAAGATTTAGATCAAGAAACTTATGACAAACTTATAAACAAAAACGGAGTAGATGATTTTCATAAGCCATTTACTTTTTTCATTCCCGGATTTAATTTGCGAGCGACAGATTTGCAAGCATTTATAGGCTTGCGACAAGTTGAAAAAGCAGCTTGGGTTTCGCGAAGACGAAATGAAAACCATTTAAGGTACGCAGAAAACTTGGAGGGCCATGTAGATTTCCAGAAATGGGGAACTGATTTTCCTGTATCTATTTCTTTTGGGGCACTGGCCAACTCGGCTCAACATAGAAAAGAGATAGTAAATAGATTGGTTGAAAGCGGGATTGAAACAAGAATATATAGTGCAGGCAATCTTGGGCGCCATCCTTTTTGGGTAGACGAGTATGGGAAATTTGAAGACGAAGTCAGTGACAAGATACATGAAACAGGATTTTTTCTTCCCAACTATCCTGAGCTAACGCCAGATGAAATTGATTTTATATGCGGGGTCGTCAGAGGAGATAAATAGTGAATATTCTTGTTGTGGGAGAGAGCTGCAGAGATATTTTTAGCTACGGAGAATGCAACCGACTATGCCCCGAGGCGCCAGTTCCTGTTTTTAATCTCACAAAGACACTTGAAAATGCTGGGATGGCTATGAACGTTAAAAACAATTTAGAGTCTTTAGGCGCCAGCGTTAATATTCATACCAATAAAAACTGGAAAAACATAACCAAAACCAGATTTATTGATTTGCAGTCTAATCATATGTTCATGAGGTTAGATTGCAACGATAAACAATACAATTCTTGCAGAATTAAAAAAATTAATTTTTCAAAATATGATGGCATTGTTATATCTGACTACAACAAGGGGTTTGTGAAAGAGACAGACATTCAGTACATTTGTCAGAGACACGACAATGTCCTTCTAGACACTAAAAAAATACTTGGCGAATGGTGCAAAAAGGCCGCGTTCATCAAGATTAACTCAAGCGAATACAATAAAACAAAACATATGCTAACAGATGATCTCGAAAATAAAATTATAGTAACGATGGGGCCCAATGGCTCCCTCTTCCGCGGCGTGATGTACCCTGTCAAAGAGGTAGAAATAAAGGACGTCTCTGGGGCCGGCGACACATTTTTATCGGGGCTGTGTTACAAATTTTTATTGACGAAAGATATCGAAGAGTCTATAAAGTTTGCCAATGAGTGTGCTACGACAGTAGTCCAAAGGCGCGGGGTCAGTACTATATGAAAACAATATTCACTAATGGGTGCTTTGATATTTTGCACCGCGGTCATTTTGAATTATTGAAATATTGTAAATCTCTGGGACATGTTATCGTTGGACTTAACGGCGACAAGAGCGTAAAAAGATTAAAAGGTGCTTCCCGCCCGGTATTCTCTCAAAAAGATAGAATTTTTATGTTACAATCATGTATATACGTTGATGAAGTGATAGTATTTGATGAAGATACCCCCTACAATCTAATAAAAAAACTACAACCAGATATAATTGTGAAAGGGGGCGATTACACTCCCCACGAGGTAGTCGGAAACGACCTATGCACAGTCAAAATATTTAACTATATTAAAGGATACTCTACAACGAGCGCACTGGAGGGTGGGACGAAATGAAAACTTATGTATTTGATATCGATGGCACCATATGCACTCTGACGGATGGTGATTACAGGAAAGCAGAACCTTACCAGGATCGTATAGAAAAAATTAATGATTTATATGACGAGGGCAACACTATAATATTTTTTACTGCTCGTGGCATGGGCCGCACAGAAGGAAATTCTGAAGAAGCCAGCCGGCTGTTTTTCACCATGACGCAGGATCAAATTAAAAATTGGGGCGCCAAACATCACCACCTAATTTTAGGAAAGCCAGCAGCTGACTTTTATATAGACGATAAAGGAATTAACCATGAAGACTTCTTTGCCAATTAAATTTGTCCCCAAGGGATGGGGTTTCGAAAAGTGGATTGTCAATTGTGAGAAATATTGTGGCAAGCTTCTATATTTTGCGAAGGGACGTCGTTGCTCATGGCATTACCACAAAATAAAAGACGAAGTGTTTTATATCCAATCAGGGAAGCTGTTAGTTAAGTATTCAAAAGACGACGATTTGGATACTGCTAAAGAGACGATTTTATCAAAAGGCGATAATTTTCATGTGCACGTTGGATTAAGACACCAGATGGTTGCACTAGAAGATACCGAGTTGTTTGAATTTTCAACGCAACATTTTGACGAAGATAGCTATAGAATAGTAAAAGGAGATTAATATGTCAAAGGAAATGAATATGTCAGATCAGGCGGTGGGAGCCGTTATGATGGCTCTGCAAAAAAGTTTAATGGAGCAAAGCGATATTGTACCAGTATTAAAGGGATTTAAGTTCAAACTTTCAGAACAGGGGTTGGCCGTAATGAACCCACCGATTGTTAAGTTCAATGAAGAAACTCAAAAGAATTTTCAAGAAAGCCTAGATCTTGAAGACCCCTCTCAAGCTGCAAAGTCATAATGCCTATTTATATTTATGGCTGCGGCAATTGCGGAAGTGAGATAACAATTAGCCACTCAATGACTGAGACTGTAGAGGATTGCGAAGTGTGCGAAGTTTCTAGCTCTTTAACTAGAAGGCCCTCTATGTTTTCTAACATAAAAAGAGAACCAGAACAGAAACAAAAGGCCGGCGACTATGTTAAAAACTTCATAGAAGAGGCCAAGCAAGACCTGCATGAACAAAAAGATAATTTGAGGAAGAAAAATGATTGAAATATTACTAGGAGTGTCCGTTTTAATTAGTGGGTTTTTGATATGGTATGTTATTAAGCTACTAAAAAGATTTCTTAATATTTCTGAAGAGATGGAGGCTCTTTTTATAGTATTAGAAGACTACTCTGATCACCTCAATGATGTGTATAAATTAGAAAGATTTTACGGAGATTCTACATTAGAAAATCTAATGAGACACTCTAAACAAGTCTCCGAACAGTCTAAAATTTTTCGTGCTATGTATGATGTAGATTACGAACTAGAGGAAGGCGAAGAATATATTGAAGAGGAAGAATAGTATATGGCCAAGACTAGAAAAAAGAATTATTATTTCACCAAAGTGCACGAAGAGGCAATTATACAATTTTGTTTATCGCGAGACTCGAAGGAAAAAAACGAACTATACAATGAGTATATTGGTCCCGCATTTAACGAGATGGTAGACAAAATTGTTTATACTTATAAATTCACAAACCTTCCTAACATTGATTATCTTAAAGAGGACTGTAAAAATTGGCTAATTACTGTGCTTGATAAATATGATCCTAATCGTGGCTCAAAAGCTTTTTCTTATTTTAGTGTTATTACAAAAAATTGGTTCATCCATAAGGTTAAAAAGCACACTCAAAGGGCCAGGAGAGAAGTGGGCATTGAAAATTATGCTTCTGGAGCAGGCCACTCTAAAAGTACCGGCTACCCATTGGCCACCTATAATACTTTTATTGAAGACCAGATAAAAAATGAGTTTTGGCTATCGTTCAGGAAAAACATAAAAATTTGGGAAGAGCTTCCTGTGCGTAATAACGAAAAGAAAGTGATTCAAGCGGTCAAAATTCTTTTTGAAGAGGCCGAAAACATAGAAATTTTTAATAAAAAAGCTATTTATCTATACATAAGAGAAATTACTGGATTAAACACAAAGCAAGTTGTTAGCAGTTTAAATAAAATTAGGGTTCGGTATCGGGAGTTTAAAAAGAAATGGGACAAGGAAACATAGAGAATGTTGGAAAGTATATTGAAGAGTCTCTTTCCAACATAAGAGATGACCGGGCCATCACCGCGAGTCTTTTAACAGACCTTCTAGTAGAGATGAAAAAAGCTTCTGATCTAGACACTCATAAACAATTGGGACTCATCGCTTCAAAGTATGTAGAGACATTACAGAGATCAAACGAACAATTAGTCAAGCTCACAGCACTCCTAAGTAAGAGGCAGAAGGGAGATCTCGAATTGGATGAAAACGATAAACAAGAAATATTTGATTTAATTCGGGGCGAGAAATAGACTATGGCAAAGGCTAAATGGAAAGTCGGGGAGCCGGTGGATGCTGATGCCGCCCTCCATGCTGGACCCGGGTATTTTAATGATTTTAATCCTGACGATGTAGATTTAGATACTATAGACTTTCAGACAGAGAGCATTTATTCAATTTTGTCTCGCACTGTGACAAAAGTATTTACACCAAATAAATTTAAGACGGCCGGGACACTTTATGGAATCTTATTAAGAGTGACGAACCCACATGGGTGCCTAAATAAGGACGCTTCTGCTACCGGCCTCGATGTGGTTTGCAATAAAATGACAAAAGGTGACAATAAATATAAATTAATAACTTATAAGATTCGCATACCTGAGATTCATTTTTGTCTTCCGATCCCCAGTAAAATAACAGGAGAAATAAGCAAACAAGACAGGCTGATCATCGATTCTTATCCCACTTTTCAAGCTAAAGATTTTAACGTAGCCCAGCAGGTTGTGAGCCCGGGCGACATTGTAAAAGTTGAAATTGGCAATAAAGGTGCCATGACGCGCCTTTACTTTACAGGGCCGCTCGGCGCGCCACGTGCCAGCGTGAGTACTACAGTTGGACCTAAAAGCCCTTCTTCTGACTACGGAAAACTCTTAGAAGAATGCAAAAAAAGATATCCAAACTCTGGCTCCCCCGGAGACCCCATTAGTAGTCTCAAAAATTTATCAAAAAAGAATAGCGGGTTTCCTCTCGCGACTAGCGGCATCGGGATACCAGATGGCGGTGTCATCGCGGGCCTTCCTCATAAAAAATGGGTTGTGGACCTTTTCAAAACATTGAAAGGCGCAGGAAAGTATAAAGGACTTATTTGGACTGGAATTTGTAAACACAACGGGTCACAAGATGATCTTAGTATGTTAACAAATGATGGCCTACGTAAAATAGAAGGAACCCCGGGCCGCTCTACTGTTATTTTTATGCCTGTCGGCACCGACCCAACACAACCTTTGGAAATAATATACTGGTTTCATGACAATCAAGGGTTTAAGAACAACTCAAAAGAATGGAGTATTTTATGGGACTCCTTACGAGAAATGTCAAAAAAGAAAGAATCTTTGGGCGGCGCCAGAAGAAATTTTGTTTTCGTGGTTCCTGAAATGTTGTGGTCCGAAGAAAATGCTCAAGTAATGAGCGGAATTCCGCGCAGTCGCTCCACTCCGTCGGCACCACTGACAGCTTTTATTGAAAATTGGAAAGAAGCCAACGCCGACCAATTTGGGGCCTTGGATACGGGGTATGCCAACGTTCCCCCGGGGATTCCGCCCGCCGCGGGGGTGCAGTATTTTGCCAAGCTTGGAATAGAGTCGGGCTATACATCGCAAATCGCAGAACGAGAATACCGCGACAAGATGGCAGCTTACACAGACCGCCAATGGGGCGCCTGGGGATATGCCGGCCCCGCTGACGCCGAGCAGACGACAACAAAAGCTTTTCAGCCTCTACCCGGGGGCCCATTAACTACTAGTACGGCAGGAGATATGGTCCTTTTCCACAGAGAAATTTTAGGCCTTTTGCAAAAATATTTTGGCGTTGTTGAGCAATCCCTAGTTGAGAACATAACGTTAGTAGCAGATCGTAGAGGCGGCGCCGCCGTCTCTAATTTGGCCCGCATGGGAAAGCTAGGAAAAGGAGACAACCAGATCAACCCATCAAAAATAGTTTATATACATTCAGATTACGGTGCGGCTAACTGGTCCTGGAAAAAGCATCAAGTAGGCTATACCTATTCGAAAAAGGGAAAAGGCAAGGAGTCGAGCAAAGAAGAGGATTTTCGATGGGCGCTGTACCAAGAATACCATCGCCATGGCGACCTCTATGAAATTCTACAAAATATTGACAGCACAACACGGCTAGAGGTACATTTAGGATGGCAAGGCTTGCCGTCTTTGCCTCGCCAAGCGGCCGCCTCTTTTATCGGGGCGCTCACTAACATACAAGGAAGAAGCTATGAAAGCGCTAAGCATCAATTGAAAAATATAGTCGAAATCCCCATCGACACAGATCACTTCTCCGAAAAAGGTGCCGATGTTGGCATTACGCAATATTTAAGCCTTGCGTCCAGGTGGCAAAAGTTCTATAATAGAGGCTATACTCTTATAAGAGATTTTCAAAAAGAAGGGATTTTTTTACCACCTCCTTTTGGAAATGTAGTATATAAAGGATGGCCAGCCTCCAGAATAAATAACGCCTTAGCGTGGATTCCGGCAGCACGAGACATGCCGAGCCGCGTCGCCTTGACGACTTCTACAGTTGACAAAGATTTTGAAGTGGTAGACGCCGGCCCGAACGTTCCGGAAAAAGTAAAAGATGTTTTTAAAAAAAGCAGTGGAAGAGTAATATTATATGAGTCTGAGTATCTAGGAGATGAAACAACCAAGACGACGGCAATAATAAAGCCGCTTGGGACAAGCGTGGGACAAGGTTACGAACTCATTTATTATTTTCATGGGGATATAGGAAGTTACGGTGCTGCCGCTTCATACCAGAAAGCGATGGAAAATCAATTCTCAGCCATGGTGGCTGATAATCGAAATGTAATTATTGTTTTGATGGACATCAATAATAATTTAGTTTGGAGCGACGGCACATTTAACGATTTTCACAGAGAGGTTTTAGATAAGATTAAAACGAAGTGGGACACCCCACACACAGCTGTAGACCCGCGTTTTTTCACTATCAAAGCCTTTGGAGCGGGCAGCCACGTGCTTAAAAATGTCATCCGGCGGCTAGAGCCCAAGTATATAGGCAACCCCGGCGGCCTGCAGAGAATAGATTTGTGGGACGCAAACAATGGCTCTGAGCAGTTTATAATTAATGGAATCGAAGGTTTGACAGAAGAAAATCCGGCATGGGAAACCAACGTCACGCTAGGAGAAAATTTCGAAATTCAAATGGTTGTCAGCTCGAAGGCCATCGGTCCGGACAAAATATCAGCCAAAGTACTCGCCCAGAAATATACTGCAAACGGCGACGCCTTTACACCAGGCATTTTCGTGATAGAGACTGACCAAAAACACGGCGCGCTTCCATACACCTATTTTTCGGCGCCCAGTAACTTGGGATCAATCACGGCACCACCACTGCCTGTTTATGAAGGCACCCCCCCAGGCTCCATCGGCGCCACGGCCCCCCTTACGGGCGCCCCACTAAAACCACCGGTCGACCTTATATATGATACTAGTGGCAACGCTTACGATCATTTTGGGACCCCCTTTCCGGAATACAATTTATCAGCAACGGCGCCGGCGATGTTTTATAAAGGGATGCTCGAAAATCAGACTCCATCATCTGCGCTGGTTGGACAGATGAGGGAATGTAAAGTACCCACTCGAAAATCCACCGGAAACGCAGCGCCTCCCACCCCAAAGGTTGGATTTAGCGAATTCGCCGAACAAAATTGCACATCCAACCCGCTTGGTTTAATGAACTTAGCACGACAGAGGTTTAGGAGCATTAAAATGGCGCCCACGAGAAAAGATTTTTCATGGGGCACTCAGCAGTTAGATGAATATTTTAAAGGCATTGATAGCCCTATGTGGCAAAAAACAAGCAATCCAACAAAATGGGTGGTAAAAGATTTGTCTCCACAGGCCGCCAATGGCGTGGACAAAGTGAAAGGTCACACTTCTCATAGAGAGGGCATCGATGCCGACATAGTTTTGCCGCAACTAAATCTTCAGGGCCCCCTCCCAGTTGCAATTGGGACACCACACCTTAAGCCTCTCACGCCGAAAGAGTTGGATGTAGATAGGGCCCTGGCATTTTTAATATTATCAAAACTTCATGGCGCAAAAGTAGTTTTTTTAGATAGGAAATTTTTTCCCCTTCTATTAAAGAGAGCAAATTTTATTGCAAATGATGGGAAGTCCGCAAGTAATGCGGCAAAAGTTTTAAAGGTGGACAACGCTCTAAAGCTGTTTTTTAGAGAACATCTTTTTGGAAAGCCACAATTTGTTAAAGAATTGATGGAGTTACTTCATCACGAACCAGGAAATGAAAGTCATTTTCATGTAAGAGTTACACGCGCGCGCGGCTCTCACCAAACAAAGGATTACCCAAAATGGGCAGTCCGGCGCCTTAAAATGTTGGGGTGTAATTATAAAAAGCTAGCAGCTTTATAAGGAAAGAAAATATATGTCAGGATGCAGCAAGACTAACAATTATATTCCGAGAAATAAGCACCTAGAGTCCCAACCATCAAATTTATCCGAAGAGCAGTGGGCAGATAAGTTTGGGGACGGCAAACTCCCTTATCAGAAGTTGCCGGTTTTAAACACCCCTCGCGAGTCCGAGAGAACTATAGAGGGCCCTCAAGGCTCTTATGTGATCTTGGGCGGTGACCGGGCAAACACACAAGAGGGCTTTAAATTCGGCGCCGGCAAGGCAGGCTTAGGGTATTTTGCCAGTGCGCACATTGATCTTGTGGCCGGCCTCGCGTCTGTTAGCCAGTATGAGGGAAAAGTGCCCGATGTGCCCGTCAACCCAGATACTCACCGCGACGCGGCCCGGGTCTACATTTCTCAAAATTGCGATGTAGACGAGCTTTTTGGTATCCAGGGAGGCTCAGTTAAAAATGTAAAGGATAGTGCGGTTGTTGTTGCTAAAGCTGATCAAGTATATCTATTAGGACGAGAAGGCGTCAAGATTATAAGTGGCACCGGCAAGACAAATTCAAAAGGAAGATGTATACATTCAGTGGGCCCTATCGACTTAATTGCGGGCGACGCGTCGGCGGTATTGCCGAGTGGCAAGCCAGCGCTGCAGCCCGTAGTTCGCGGGTACCACATGGAACTATGCGTCCAGGGGCTAATCGATAGGATTAAACAAGTTAATGGGGCACTTACTGAGTTTGTTAAATTTCAAACAAAATTTAATAGTGCACTAGCATTTCACAAACACGACGATCTGGTTTCGCAGGGGATTTGTGGCATACTCGGGATACACAAAAGGACATATTTCGGTGGCATGACCGCAATGGGAAGTTGTTGGCCCGGCGATGAGCGCGTCCCCAACGAAGGAACGTCAGCAGTACTGGCCGGCGCCGATTTAATCAAAGATCTGGCACAAATAACAATTGCTCTTGACGGCGCGAAGGTCACATACACAAATCATGGCAGCGATCAGTGGATTTGTAGCCGGCAGGTAAGAACTACTTAATAATTGACGAGAATAATATATGGCAATAAACATAAAAGAAATCGAAGAGGGGCTCCAAAAGTTATATACTAAGCTTATGAATGCCCCTGAAAAAGGGTTTATAATTTTTGATTATGAACAGGGGGCATTTTCCCCTTCTCTACAAGGCTTTACAGAATCCAATAGGGCAATTTATGAAAACCCAGACGACATTTATCATGGCACCGAGTGGCAGCAATTTCTTATAGACATAAATCTATATTATGGATACGGACCCGAAATTGAATCCAATCCTGCCCCGCTCCCTCCAAACAACATGTCTAAGTATGAAAAATGGTATAAATTGCCGAGAGCGCACCTAACCAAAGATGAAAAATATTATGTAGTTCGAGTTCCTTATGAGAGAATAACTCAAAACCCGGCCATACAGCCCTTCTTTGTCGCCGATGCCGCACTAGAAGTGCCCGGAGGCGTCTTGAAGATGTACGGTTCGGACGGCCTTTTGCAGAACGAGCCCTTTGTAAAATCAGCAAAAATTTGGGCACTCCAGAAATTAGCCAACGACTTGGGCAAAGCTATTAACACAGGCCATGTAGAAGAAGTAGAAAAAGTAGCCTTCTTGCCTGTTGACTCGATAACACAGAAAAAAAATAAGGATGGAATCTGGGAAACTGTTGCAAAAGCAGAATCATGGCACATTGAACAGCGCCCCGCAGAGTATCAAGATCTATTTTTAAAGATGATGCTTGACAGGAACTGGGTCGAATCTCTCCCCCTCAAAAACACACCATGTGCTGACTTAGACACCGTTACGCGCACTGTTATGTTGTTTATGAATACGCTTGAGCAAGATTTAGAAGATTTAGCAAAGGTATTAAACCACTTCCAACAGGAGATTTTGAACACCGACGTGCCTGTCTCTATGTCCTTTAATGGAAAAACCAGCGCACAGAAAATTTCAAAGATTTCGGCACTTCTCGCCAAAATATTGGAATTAAATGACAAGCCGCTTATTAGCACGCAATCCGAAGGGGCATTACAATTTGGGTTTACCGAAGATATGAGATTACAGTATATTGCTTTTAGTGAATTGCCAGAGTGTTTATGTGACGAGAAAAATATTAATGCGTACATCTTAGAAAATGGAATTGATGAATTGAAAACAAAGCCCCCGCTTGACTCCCAAACAGTTAACGGCTTTTTGTTTTACATGCCAGATATTTTACGCAAATATAAGCCCTACCTGAAAGAAGGAAAAAATCGGTATCTTTTTTCCACTCAGGAATCATGGCTCACATTTGTAAAATCATATGTAGTGCCAGAGCCCCAAATAATGTATAATACTTCTGAAACCAAGGAGGCCTTTAACGCCAAAAAGTTTCAAGCATTTAAACAGATAGTAAGCTCTGCGGCGAATCTTACAAAGCAGGGCGCCTATCTACGAGACCCAACCATACTCATGGCACCAGATGTGCGCGCAAGACTGCTGGGAACAGTAAACGCGGAAGTAAGATATGGCGGCGACACAATACTAATGAACGCGCTAACTGATGAAATCTATTCAATCGAGCAGCTGTGGGACCGCCTGCTAAATAAAGTACCAATTTTTGAGCTAATTAAAATTGCCGTCGGGGCCCTAGTCAAATGCACTCCCGATAGCGCCTTCAAACAAAGTCTATGTGAATCACTTAAGAGTATAATGCCTGTATCAGAAATCAGGTCGCAACTCTACCCATGTCTTCGAACAAAAGGCGCAAAGGGCGAAGTCGCTATCGCACATTTGGAAACTAAAATTTCCGGAAGATTGGTAGACGTTTACAAACAGGCGCGCGCCATATACCCAGAAAGATTTCCACTTTCGGCGGACGTCCAATCAGAGGCTACAATGTCTGCACTCAACGATCTTTATTGCTCAGATCCCCAGTTCTCAAAAATGTTAGGGCGCCCACCCAATGATTTATCAGAAGAAATGTTAGCAGACTTGGAGGATGACGCCAAAGAAGTAATTTGTAATTGTATATTAACGGGGTATGGGCCCGTTCAAGAAATACTTGGCTTCATCGAAGATACAAAAGATGATGTTGTTGATATAGTGGACTCGATTCAGAAAAGCAAATCGCAAGGAATTGAGGGCACTGTAACATTTCCATTTCATAAAATTTACAAAGCCTTTCATAACACTAAAGACCCCCAAGCGGCTCTAGGAGAGGCCGTAAAAGCCGCGCTCCTTAAGTCGCTTGAAGCATTTTTGTGGGCTTCGTGTCTCGTTCTTATAAACAAGGTTAAAGAGTCCGTTTTGGGCGGCTTGGCAAAAGATATTTGTAACGCATTTGATGAGCCATGGAATCTTTTTGACCCGACAGAGGCTATAATGAAGTCTAAGCTTTACGAAGACATGGATTTCCTCCAATTAAAGAAAACGATTGAAAAAATGGGCAGCGCAGCCGGACTAGCCTACGATGTGACACAATTGGTCGACGGCCTCAAAGAGCTAGGAAGAACTTTCACCCCCAGCGAGTTGAAACGCCTCTTCACTTCTGATCCCGGCGACAACTCAGCAGATGATGTGTATAAAAAAGCGGCCCAAGTTTTTAAATCCCCGGCCGACTCTTGGGCCGTAGGCACCCCATCGTCAGCAGCTATCTCCGCCGCGGCTGGAGATTTTAGTGCGGCCGCCACTGCTTGCCCTCCCGAACAGTCTTCATTTGGTGCCGTAAAAGACTTTGTGCAGGAAGTCGGGACTCTTATAGACCCTATTATATTTGATACCACGGAGAGAATGTGGGAAGACGCTAAGGGACAATGGACCGACATGCTGTGCAACCCCGAAGGAATAAATGTTTTTGAGGAAACGGTTGACCCCGAAGCTATTAAAAGACTAGCGGCGAAAGGTCAGGAGGATCTAATTGCCGATGTATTAAATGCACTTCCGTTGTTAGACCCGCAGGCCATGCAGGATATGATCCCTCCTATTTTTTGTGGGCCTTGCGATCCTAAAAAAGTAGGGATGACGCCCCTAGTGCCCACTCAGAGCACCGACGTGCAATTAGGAGTGCTAGAAACTTTAAACAATAACCTTTTTAAAATGGTTAACAGTCTTTTTAATATTAACATTAGTGCTTTCAAGCCTATTCTATTTAATGACCGCGGCGTCATGGTAAACTTTGCTAGTAGGTACATAGAGCTGGCTAAAACAACAGATGAAGACGGCTTTATGCCAACAAATGATGAATTGGCAGAGATGTCAGACAAACAAAAAACAGCTGCAATTGAAGATGCCAACCAAAGCATAACAGCCACCCTAATGAAGGAGGCGTCTGAGGAAGATGCAACGTCGGCCGAAGGTTCGAATAGTAAATATATTGCTGGAGGTCTTTTAAACAGCCTTGCTACGGCCGCGGCCACTAATTTAGTATCGTTAACAACTGATAACCCTGAGTTTCGTTATTTTACATATTCTGTCCCGGGCCCCCCCAACAAAGAGGGTGAGGCGACCGAAAGCAGCAATCAAATACTATTAATATTTAATTTTTCTAATGAGGTGGCGGTGGTACCAGGATATGGTATAGCGGTGCCCATGCTTCAAATAAAGGTGGTGGTGTACAATACCGCGCTTCGAATGGTAACATATGAGTGGCCCCCCAACATAAAAAGCGCCAATGCCATGGGCATTGATTTAAAGGACTATCAGATAACAGGCTTTGAAGAGCAAGAATTATTCAAAGAGCTTACCAAAAATATTGGGAACATATTGCCATCGCTTGCGTACCCATCAGCATTTGATTATGTTACAGAGACTAACACTGAGTTTTTTACAAATCAATTTCCTGTGATTTCAAATTTGGTTTTTGAGACGATTCTGACGCAAGCACCTCATCACGATTTGTTTATAGGGCCTGTCTTTAATAAAATACCCTTCACTGACGAGGAGGTAAAAAATTCATGTCTTGAGGGAATAGCCACCACGCCTATTTTAAACACAGATAAGCTCGGCGCAGACATTGATAAAACAAGACAACAATTGGAATGTATTACAAACATGTTCGCGAAACCAGACGCGCTGCAAATTGCAAATGTGTACGCACTTCAAAAATTGATGATAAAAGTTTGTATCGTTGAAGAGTATCTAAAAAATATCTTTATTTTTGGATTTATGAGAATGTCAGATATTCTTGAACAAGATTTTTACATGCCTCTTTTCATGAAAAACCTTATAAGCTCTGTAGAAACTTCGGTGGGGCAGCAAGGTTACGATAAACTATTAGAGTATTCAGTAAAAATTATAAATGGGCGCCAATATCTTGGCGAACAGTTTCCGAACGATGTCACGGCGGAAGTATATGATACGCCGCTTGGACCAGTTGAGCCTCGACTGCCGCCAGAGGAGTGCTTAAAGATTCTGATCAGAGAGGCTGCAGGCGAAATTAATGATATTTTAGATGGTCGCATCCAAGGTATTATTGATCCGGCGTGGATGGCCAAATTTACTGCTTATAAGGATATCGACGACCCGGAGGTCGAACGAACCACGAAGGCCAGACTTTTGGAATACGCGATTTTATCGGAACCAGAGTTTTGGTCCCCTAGTATATTCCCATCGGCAGGCCCCGCTGTTGAAATGGCTGATGTCGGTGCGCTGACCACTTTTGACCCAGACACATCGAAGTTTCCTTTGCCGAAAATGCGCGATATTGGGAGTACGATAGCAGGCGGCGTATGGTCCGCCACGAACGCAACAACACGCCTAGGCGGCGATTCTCACTGGCCAACCAAAGGCGCAGCCGAGCAGCCATGGAGTGGCGGCATCTTTTTGCAGCCTTATATAAAAATTCATTCTACTTTGGAAAACAAAAAAGACACCACCGCCGCCAAACAAGCTTTTTGGGATAAGGTCCGCAAAGCGTGGGTTGACAAGCATTTTTCCGAGCAGCACCCGGTTTCGCAGTTAACTGTCCACGATCAGCCGGCTTATGCATCCTACAAACCGGAAATTGATATTTTGGCGGCGCTCATAAATAAAATTGATAATGACGGTGTTGATAGCCAAATATTCGAGAAATTTTGGGAACTTTTTGACCTCACCGACGCTGACCCGACAGGTGTTTCAATGCCTCCAACATCTGTGGCTTTCACGCGCCTTATTTCATCTTATATTGGAGGCGCCAACACCGGGGGAAATGTCTCTTATACTTCCCCATATTATTATTGGAGCACACCAGGCACCACTGCAGAAATCACTGCTGGAGCTTTTGTGGAAGAGAGCCTAGGTGTTCCAGAGGACCAAAAATATCATTGGCTTAATCGAGGTTTGATATCCTCCGATCTTGCGCTTAATTTAGGGGCCTCTTCCGCGGAAAGCCGGCACCGTTATGTTATTGAACACAACGCAGCCCAGAACGCCAAGTACTTGACCGACTACGCCGAGTGGGCTAGGGTATATGCTGGATCGGCCCATCCGGACCTGACCTTTTCGCCAGCAAAGCCTACCTACGAGAACGGCATGCTGAAGCGTGCTCCACTCCGTGTAATGGAATTGGGTGCGCGAAATTCATCACTACGGGATACTGTTGCATGGCCTAACTCACCTTTGTTTTTTTCAACCATTACCGCTTTTGGAGTGGCGAAAGAAGTTAGTTCCCATGGGTTTCTTGACCTTAAGTACGCCAATCCGAGCACACTGCCCTGGCTCGAAAAAATAAGAGATCTCGCCGATGATCTTGGGTATGGTTGGAAGGACGATCTCGGCGCCGAGGCAAGCGGTCACTACGATTGGGATAATGCATCATCCTTTTATTATAGGCTAAGAGATGTAATTTTTGATAGTGCTTATGATTTATGGCTTGATTTTACACTTGGGATGCGTTTGAATTTATTGTTCCCGATACCTGATGAAGATTTGTGGAAGATTGACTGGAGCGCTTATTTTGCTATAGTTGCGGGAGGGGAGATAAATAAATATAATGAAGAAAAAACATTTATTTGGGAAAAAAGCCCGACCGAAAGATATCTTTGCTTGCCCATGGAGAATACGGAATACCGCTATTCTGACTCTGTAGACATATCCTACACGGCGTCCGAGACGAACTACGGGACTAGAGAGGTGTCTTACCCCACAGAAAAAGAAGGCGCGCCCAACATTTGGAGATATGTAGAGCGCGAACTAACCCTTCTACATGACGCAACAAATCCAGCGATTATACATACGGCCGGCACCGCTTTTAGTGACCTCGGGCAAGCCTGGACAATTGGCAATGATGTTCAAGATGGCGGAAAACCAACGCTTTGGGCGCTCTGTCGAGCGATGCAAAAAGCATATGGCAATTATGGAGATAAAATTTTACATTCCTTAAAGAGAGATGTAATGGTAAAAGCCATGGGGGCGCCCGGCTCAGCCGCGATGCCAAATAAATTCTTAGGAGAAATCCTACCAGTTAAAGAGATAGTTACCGTAACCGCCCTCATGTATAGATATTATATGGAGGGCGCGTATCCTGGCCTAGATGGAATGTTTAGCCCCACCAAAAGCGCTCTAAACAAATATATAACGCAGATGTTGGCCACCATCGAAGGAGACTACCAGTATGTAGACTCTTTAGGAAAAGAAGTAGACCCCGAGGCGGAAGAGGAAGACGGCCCCACCGATGCAGAAGTTGCATCGAAATTTTTTAAATTAGTAGTACAAATGATGGCAAATCTTATGGACCCGACATGGAAAACACCATGGTTTCTGCCGGGCCCGCTAACGCCTGTTGGTATACTGGCTAAAAGTCTCGCGACCAAGTGGACAGAGGACGAAGACGCAGATCCCGATCCTTTCGCCCCAAAAGAGCCATGCGGCCCACCACCAGGCGAAGAGCCACAAACCCCCATGGGCGCCCCAGTCATTGACTTTTTTGAAGATCTAGGTCCGCCCTCTTATGACGGCATGCAATGGCCCCCCTATGGCAACACGAATGCCGTGTACACCGCCGGCGGCCACTATAATTTCCCAGGTTATGAAGGTTGGCATGTAAACAAGAGCAAGAAGGGCTGGCGAGATTTAAACCATCTTGTCAATGTCCACGATAGCGATCACTATAAAAATCATTTTGAAGGAGGGTGGGAATATATCCCATGGCCCCTATTAATGGATGAAACAAAAAAACGGTGGATAGAATACGATGATGCCCGACTCCTCAACTTTCCCAAGCCACCTCCCGGATACCAGCCCCGGAATGATTTCAGTATTGGCGCACGAGCCAGCCAGGTAGCGTATCAAGGCACAGGCGTCAACGCCAGATCTTGTTTTCAGGCGCCCGCCACCAAAGACGACGTGGGATGGTTTATGAAAAAGACGAAAGTGAAGATGACGTCGTCGACTGGTGGCTCCTATTACAAAGAGTATTCTAATATTACGCATTGGAAAACTCTCGACCCCGGCAGGGCCGAGGCCTATATGAACTCATGGACTTGCTGGGATGAGATGCCCGACTCATGGAAGGTTTTTATATGGTATATGTATGTCTGGGGTTATCAGGAAATAGGCTTCATCCTGACGGCCTCAAAATCGAAGAACGACGGACCAAATATTTTTGCCGATATGATACCAGGCGGCGGCCAGTTTGATTATGGCGGTTCCGGACAAAAATATTTGAGATAGAATCTTAAATCGTAGAATAATATTTTCTTTAAAAGGGTTGGCAATATAATTGATTTAACTGCTAATTATTACAAAAGGAATAAAAAAAATGGCAGTTGGCTTTTCTCCACAATTACCTTTACGACAAGATTCTGTTGATGGTTTTTATAAATTAAACAAAACGCTGGGAGACGTGGCTAGGCAAAATATAAAGACAATTGTTCTTACGGCGCCTGGAGAGCGCATCATGCATCCTGAGTTTGGCGTGGGAGCCAGAAATTATTTATTTAATACTTCTGTAGGGGTTTTTCAAGCACTGAATGCTAAAATAGTTGAGCAAGTAGGGAGATATTTGCCTTTTGTGGAGATTGTCAATGTATCTCTGGCCGATGTTAACGCTGACAACACAATGCTTCTTGGCCGCAACAAGAACGCTCAATATATGGGAATTCAAATTATGTATTATATCTCAAATTTAAATTTAAGCGATACTTTAAAAATCGTGGTTTCCGAAAAAAGATGATTAGGAAGGAAAATTAAAGATGCCCAAGAAAAAACCATCCATAAATTACACCAGTCGCGACTTTAATGCTATAAGGGCGGACTTAGAATCTTATGTAAAAAGATATTACCCAGACAGCTTTAGAGATTTTACGGAAGCTTCTTTTGGCTCTTTAATGTTGGACACGGTTGCATATGTTGGAGATATGTTATCTTTTTATGTAGATTACCAAGCTAATGAGTCATTTTTGTCAACTGCCACCGAATTTAGAAATATTTTAAAATTGAGCAACGAGCTTGGCTTCAAATATGATCCTTACCCTTCTTCTTTTGGGGTATGCAATTTTTATATAACTATTCCCACACAAGGGACATTCCCGGCCCCCGATGACGACTATAAGCCAATCTTAAAGAAGGGATCAACTTTTTATTCCACTTCCAATGCCATTTTCACATTGTTGGAAGATGTTGACTTTTCTAAGAGCGACAATCCAATTGTTACAGCAGCACAAAATTCATCTACAGGTAGCCCAGAATCTTATGCTGTGCGCGCCGCCGGCCAAGTAATTTCGGGAGAATTGGCTATTCAAGAGGTTGCGATTGGAGATTATGAGAGGTTCTTGAGGGTGGGCTTGAACGGGCAAAGCATCAGTGAAGTAGTCTCCGTGTTCGATGACAATGGAAATCAGTATTTTGAAGTCGATTATCTAACACAGAACATAGTGCATGTGCCCGTGCTAAATAAAGGAAATAATTCTAACACTGTGCCGTACATAATGAAGCCAGTTTCAGTGCCGCGCCGGTTCACGACCGAGGCCACCCCCAACGGCGTCTTTTTACAGTTTGGGTATGGAAGCGAAGAAACGCCCGTAGAACTAAAAGACCCGTCAGAAGTGATTTTGCAGATGCACGGCAAAGGATATGTAGCTGATTCTTCCTTTGATCCGTCAGTATTGAATGAAACAGATAAATTAGGAGTAGTGCCTTCCAATACAACCTTAACGATAATTTATAGGATCAATACCAATAAAAACGTTAATGCCGCAGCCAACGCAATAAGTCGCGTCGCTACGGCCAATTTTCAATTTGCCGCGTCTGAAACTTTAGACGAGAGTAAAAAAAGTAGTGTAATTAATAGTTTAGCAGTTTTAAATGAGGAGCCGATTGTAGGAGACACAACACTAGCGTCCGCGGACGAAATCAGGGCCCGGGCCGCCGGCGCGTACGCGTCACAGAATCGAGCGGTCACAAAACAAGACTATATTAGCATGGCTTATAACATGCCCTCTAAGTATGGAAAACTTAAGAGAGCTGCTATTGAATTAGACTCTGATTCGTTTAACCAACGAAATTTAAATTTGTATGTTATTTCTGAGGACACCGATGGGACTTTAATTAAAACCAACAGCACCCTTAAGAGTAATTTAAAGACATGGGTGAACCAATATCGAATGATAAACGATACTGTTGATATACTCGATGCCAAAATTGCAAATTTAGCTATTGATTTTAAAGTGTTAGCTTTTCCAGGTATAAATAAATATGATGTATTAAACAACGCGATAACTACCTTGCAAAACGTTTTCAATAAAACGTTTTATATCGGAGAACCATTTTTAATAACGGATGTATATCAAACTTTAAAACTAGTTCCAGACGTGATGGATGTAGTCAAAGTGGAGATTACCACGAAGGAAGGGGGGACATATGCAACATCTCCAGTGAGCGTCGAAGATATAAAATCGGTCGACGGAAGATACTTATCACCCCCCGCAGATGTAATTTTTGAGATCAAGTTTCCAAACGCTGACATAACAGGGACGATTGAATAATATGGCCATTAAAAGATATATAGCAGTCGCAGACACCACAATAACGAACGCTTTTAAAGCAAATCTGACAACGCGCGGCGTAAGCGGTAACATGGGACAATCAGACATTTTAGAGGTATTTTCAATCTATGCTCAAGCAAACACCTCTTCGAGCGAGCTAGAAAGAATTCTTATTAAATTCCCTGTGACCGGCACCACGGGCAATTATATTTCTTATGATCGCTCACAGAACAACATACCAGCTTCCGGAAGCGTTTCTTTCTATTTAAAGCTTTTTAATGCTAGGCACTCTCAAACGACCCCTAAAGATTTTAATTTAGTGGTCTCTGCGGTATCCCGGTCTTGGGACGAGGGCCTAGGCCTGGATATGGAAGATTATTCCGATATCGACGCAGCAAATTGGATAACTGCTAGCATGGACGGCGCCACACCAACCAAGTGGACTTCGGAAGGGGGAGATTATTATACTGATTCGACATCTTCTTTTACTGCCTCTTTTGGCGATGGCCTTGGAGACATGGAGTTAGATATTACTCCCCTTGTAGAACAGTGGGTGAATAGTTCCGGAAATGTTTTGGGCAGCAAATCAAACTATGGTGTCGGAATACATCTGAAAAAGAGCGAAGAAGATGCTACCAACTCTTATTACACTAAAATGTTTTTTGCCAGGGGCTCACAATTCTTCTTTAAAAGGCCGTACATCGAGGCGCGATGGGATTCATCCCAAAAGGACAATAGAGGTAATTTTTATTACAGCAGCTCTCTAGCTCCCGCATCCGATAATTTAAATACAATCTACCTTTACAATTATGTGAGAGGACAGCTAAAGAATATTCCGGCGATTAATACAGGCAGTATTCTAGTAAGCATCTATTCGGGCTCCTCTGCAAATTCAGCCCCTTCAGCTTCAAAGTTAGTTTTGAGTGCCGGCGCCAATGTCGTTGCTTCTGGGGATTACAATGTAACGGGCGGTTATGTATCAACTGGCATTTATTCGGCCTCTTTTGCTTTTACAGGGTCTACCTCTTTGTCGCGGATATTCGATGTCTGGCACAGCGGCAGCACGCAGTACTTTACTGGCACAATAAACCCGGCCAGCGTAACTCAAGGCTGGCCCGGCCAAGCTTTTAACCCAAACCAGCAATATGTATCTAAAATTACCAACTTAAAGCCATTTTATTCTCATAAAAACACTAATACTCGCATGCGATTATATGCAAGAAAAAAAGATTGGAGCCCAAATATTTACTCAGTTGCATCACAAGACGCGCCCATAGATTTAGTGGACAACGCTTATTATAAAGTCTTACGAGCAAACGATGGTTGGCCCGTGATTCCGTACGGCACCGGAAGCGACAACCACACGAGATTATCATACGATGTTAGCGGAACCTATTTTGATCTAGACCTGTCCTTATTGCAGCCTGATGACTCGTATACAATTAAATTTATTTATTACCTTAATAGTGAGTATGTTGAGCAGCCCGAGAATTTTACATTTAGAGTAGAATAAGCATGAGCAAAGACTATAAAAATTTATTTGGTCAAAAAGAAATATTCCTGACCAACACAAACAGACAAGAAATAGCAGCAGAAATTGAATCTGCTGACTACATGTCAGATTATATTGACAAAAAGAAACGCTTTATCCCTCCTGTTGATTTTTCTCATCCAAAAAACTTTGCTCGATTTGGCTCTGCCGAGAAATACTATTTAGACTCTATCGACAGAATTTATAAGACTTACCCTTACGACGGCTCCCTCAGAGAGCGCATACAGTGGGAATTAAGTTCATCATATCTAGATCTTCATATATTTGAAAATGGTTATCCGAGAAGGAACGGCCACATTATAGTGTCTGCGGAAGGCTGGGGGAGCCAAGCAGCGCTGTCAGATGGATATGGCGCGCCCCCCACGGCATCCTATGAATACGTTTCTATTAAAGGGGGCCCCAACACTTCCACACGCGCTCTCGGCCAGGACATCCAAAGCACAACTGGAGACTACAAAAGCGGGTATTCCAATGTGTGGGATGTCAGCAAAGATAGAGAATCTAATCTTAAATTGGGCGGCACAGATGGCAATACTGTAGAGTTTTGGCTCAAAAAAAATGAGTTTTTGGGGTCTTCTTTGACTAATAGAGAAGTACTTCTTGATGTACACACCAGCGCGAACGGCCCTTCTAGTACAAACTATGGACGCCTAACAATTGAATTAACCGCGTCAACAAGCGGAAGTCCTTTTAGAGTTACGTACATGTCAGGTACGGCCGGCCTTTCTTATGAAACAATAGGGAGCGGCTTAGATACTTCTTCTGTTGCAGATGGCACGTGGCATCACTATGCTTTCACTTTTAAAAATACAGGGAGTAATGTGGAGGTTAAATTATTTGTTGATGCTAATTGCAATGAAACCATTACTACTGGAACTTCTATTGATTATGTTAGCGGCAACTTAAATGCTACTATCGGAGCACTGGCCACCGCCCCATCGGGCACTACGGCGCCAACGTTGGGCTGGGGCAAAATGTCCGGCTCAATGGATGAATTTAGATTTTGGAAAACAGCACGAACATCTCAACAAATTGGCCGGTTTATGATCGAACCGGTCGGCGGAGGATCAAACACCGACGATGCAAATACAGATCTTGGAGTTTATTATAAATTTAATGAAGGCATCACGCAAACAGCCTCAATTGATGAGGTCGTATTGGATTACTCCGGAAGAATAAGTAATGGAACTTTTACTGGCTATAACTCTGCTGCAAGAAATACTGGTTCCGCAATCGTAGAGTCGGGCAAGGCTAGCCGCGAGTTCAAGGACCCAATTCTTTATAGCACACATCCTGCTGTAGTCTCTTATAGAACTAATAAAATGAACATTGGTAGAGAGTATGATTATACAAACAATTCATCAATATATTTCACGTTGCCGGCCTATATTATAGAAGAGGCCGAGACCACCAAAGAAAATATAGAGTATTCTCCACTAAAGAACCTTACTCAAATTATTGGTAGCTATTTTGATTCTATGGCAAACCAGGCCTGGGCTCTCCCCAAACTAAAACATAAAAACTATTTAAGCGCTAGCGCCAAACCATATCCTTTTTCGGATCGCCTGCTGGAGTCTGTTGGCTTTTCGTACTTTCCAGAGCTTTTTTCTGATGCCACCGCGCTCCAACAATTTCGTAATCGATCAGATAAAACGATCTTCAAACAAAAATTATATGACATAAAAAATAGAATTTATCAAAACATTTATAATAATATCATTTACATTTACAAGACCAAAGGTACAGAGAAATCTTTTAGAAACCTTATCCGGTGCTTTGGCGTTGATAACGAGATTTATAAGATAAATTTATATGGAGACCGTATAACTTATCGTCTTAAAGACAACTATGAAGAAGTCGCCGAATTTAAAAAATATGCGAACTTTGCACTAACTGGCACCCAGGAAGCAACTGTGTTTCCTGCATATTCGAGCGCTAATCCTGATTCTACATCATTTATTTCCTCCACGACCGGCAAAACTAACTTTATGGCTTTGACGATGGAGGCCGAAGCGGCCTTCCCCGTCCGATATCCTCTCGCAGACACAAATACAGTAGTCACAACAGTCCAGGGCGGCCCAAGCAAAAACTTTAGAGCGTATGTGCCATTTAAGACAGCTTCTCTTTTTGGGATGCATCAGGTAAATGGAACCACCGAAAACGATCTAACGTGGGCGACCACAGCCGGCGGCGATAAGGCCAACTTCCAAGTGTATGCCATTAGGGACGAAGACTATTCACAGAGGTGCTATTTTAAATTATCTGGCGTAGGCGCAACGGTTATGCCAACCTTGACAAGTAGCTATTTTGATGAAGTTTTTAACGATACTCGATGGACATTTTCGGTATCCGTAAGACCAAAAATATATCCAGAAGCAGATTTACCGTACCTTACCAATTTTAACGCCGGATACGGTCAGGATGCGGGCTTTACAGTAGAATTTTATGGTGTAGAAAAGGTACTAGATACAGTTAAAAATGAATTTTTTGTGACCGGATCAATGACTTATGCTGATGGTGTCGCGGTTTTAAATAATCCAAAAAGTATCTACATTGGTGCGCACAAAGAAAACTTTTCTGGCACCCTTCAACAAAAGTCTGATGCGGGGATTTCATCGACCAGAGTCTGGTTAACGCACTTGCCAACAGGCACAATCCAGCAACATGCCCAGGATGCAAAAAATTATGGCGTTGCGCAACCGTATAGAAGTGCGTATTTGTATCAGACCGCCATGTCCGGCACCCGAGTACCAGAAATTCATACATTAGCTTTGAATTGGAATTTTGATACGATGACAGGATCAGATGATAGTGGCGAGTTCCTAGGCCAAGACTTTTCATCGGGGTCAACAAGTTTGCAAAATCGTTACAGTTGGCTCGGGGATATTATAGGAAAGCAGTATTTACCAAAAGGGTATAATTTTCCAACTAATTTTTCTAGCTCGATTAATAGAAAATATATCTATTCCGCAAAAAAACAATTACCAGAGTTCGTTAATAGCTCAGACATGGTAAGTGTCATGACAGATGACGATTTATACTATAACAAAGGGGAGCTACTGCGCCCAACCAATTATTATATGTATATTGAAAAGAGCATGTACCAAACTATTTCGGAAGAAATGGTAAGAATGTTTTCTTCGATAAAAGATTTTAATAATTTAATCGGAGAACCAGTTAACAAATATCGCCACCAATATAAAAACATGCAAAAACTTCGTCAACTCTTTTTCGAGAGAGTCGGGAACACACCAGATTTAGATAAATATATTGATTTTTATAAATGGATTGATCAGACTTTAGATGTAATGCTGGGGTATTTAATCCCCGCCACCGCAGATATTGGGGATCAATATGGAAGTAATGTTAGGACGCTGGTGGAAAGCCACGTTTTAGAAAGAAACAAATATAAATGGCAATACCCGACACTGGAAGATAAAACCCCAGACTTAGAAGGAAACATTCTTGGAATTAATGAGCTTTTATATGATTGGGAATATGGCCATACACCCCCCGATCCTTTCAATTCGAAAAGTATCGCCTTTAATGGGATGACCGGTCATTCACTATTGGCCGCCCCAGCACCCGCTTCTGATTTGCTCTTCGGCGCCGACGGGAATCCCGCCAATGAACCCAAGTTTTCTTTATGTGCGTGGGTTAAGCCAGCCACGTCTCTCAGCACGAACTTTGGGGTTATAGGCCACGGCGCCTTTTCCTCAACCAACGCCGGCTATGCTTTAGATATATCCACAGCACATGAAGTTCGAATGTCTATCCGCGATGAAAACACGAATACGGACAACCGGTTGCTCGCAATAGAAAATGCCGCTAGTTTGACACCTGGCGAATGGAACCACATTTGTGCAACTTATGATGGCTCTTCCGCCGCCACTGGAATAACTATTTATGTTAATGGAGAGTCTAAGACAACGACAAAAACCACTGGCGTTTCCTATTCTGCGATGCACAATATCAACTCCGATGTTACTATTGGGCGGAATTATTCAAATTTCACCTATGATAGCCAGGCCGAAGGTAATATTGATGAAGTTGCCGCCTTCGGCAAAGAGTTGTCAGCTACTGAAGTTACCGAGCTTTACCATTCGCGACATGCGTACGATCTAAACA